>WNFR01012060.1_pt1 | contig 17438 bp, 10 predicted proteins | sample 5400221 | NCBI WGS metagenome assembly WNFR01 (sample SAMN13153357, study PRJNA577476) | soil metagenome | isolation source: 40 cm soil under Madrone tree | place: USA:California | collected 2016-06-14
GGATTTGGCCGTTAGTCATGCCGCCCGCGGTGATCGGGCTATTAGGTAACCCCGCTGTTTGCCAGAGTGCATCAGCCAGCGGCTGCCCGCTTAAGCCGGGATACCTGCTGGTAAACTCAGGCCGCTGCACGAAGGCATCGGCAAAAGCAACTTTACTCGCTTCCTCTTGCGCGGGAGACTTCGGTCCTCCCACCTGCGCCATGTCCGGAATGAACTGCGCATAGGTCGGTCGCTGATTGTAGCTCACCATGTAGAAACGAAACGCCCAATACCCGCGGTTTAAAAACTCATCGGACTGGAAGAATCCCGCGGCCACATGGATCCGATCGCAATTCGGATTATCAAACTCGCCAAAGCCTCCATTCGGACAAGGCGCCAGCGTGTTCTGCCAGTTGGTGAAGCCCCCCTGATCAGGCATCCGGCCCAGGAAATCTATGTACTGCTGCGTGATGAAGAAATCCACTCCGTCTATCGGATTGCTACTCGACGCTGTGGTGTCGTTGTCCAGAATGGTCACCGTCGCGGTCGTCGTAGCGCCCAGGCTTACGCCTATTGGGTTACTCAACGTCACATTGAATGTTTCAGTTCCTTCGACCAGAGCATCATTGATTATGGGAATGTTGAAGCTCTTCGTGCCCGCCTCTCCGGCGGCCCAACTGAGCGTTCCCAAGCTGGTAGCATAGTCGCACCGTTCACTCGCCTTGCCGGTCACCTGAGAACAGGCAGCGTTCAGGCTTGACGTGTCGGAAGTGGCATAGTTTACGCTCGCCGCATTGGTAACGTCGCCTTCCCTGATCGCGCTCACTGTCACAAATCCCGCCCCGCTGTTTTCACTGATCGGATAATCCGTCGCCGTTAAGCGCACTGTGGCGGGCGCCGACGAGGCTGCGCCGATTGCCGCCTCCCAAACACCGCGGCCATGCGTAGCCACGCGCAGAATCCGGTTCGCGTTCTGCAGCGCCATATCGAAAATAGCCACCCGCGGCAAGCCGGTGCCAAACGGCGCCCAGTTCGCGCCGCCATCAGTCGAGTAATAGACGCCGATATCGGTGCCAGCAAAGATATTGTTTGAATTCCCCGGATCGATGGCCAGCGCATTAATGGGAATGCTGGGAATGCCATTGCCAGCCGCTGTCCAGACCGGGGCCACGGGCGAAGCACCTGCCGCCGCGCCGAGATTCGTGATCTTCCAAACTCCCTGGCCTGCGGGCGCAAAGTAAGACAAAGCCGCATAAGCAACATTCGCATTGTTAGGATCGATCATAACGCGGCCGACGAACCTGTTACTGCTACCATTCGGATTCGCAGAAAACGAAAAAGTTGTCGCTGGCGCGGTCAGGTTAACGAGAATTGAAGAACCTGTTGAAGTCGCCCATATCTGCCCATTCTGCAATCCCGCCAAGCGGGTGCTGTCGCCCTGAGGCGAGATGGCAATCGTGCTTATCGGACACGGCCCAACAGTAGATGTGGCGCAAGGAGTTGAATTAATCGGAGCTTGGCTAACGACCGTCATCGTATCGCCCCGGTTAATCGATCGATAGAGCCTGTCTGTGCCGAAATAGAGCGTATTCGGCGTTCCGGGTCCCAGGGCCATTGGCGCATAGAACAGCACATTGTCACTTAGACTAAGTCCATTGTGCAGGTAGTTAGCCGTCCCGTCGCAAGAGAGACTAGTCTGCTCGTTATCAGGTGCAGGGAGGAACCCGACGCCACGGGTCGGCCAGAAATCCTTATTGGGCAGGCAAGTTGTATTAACGGCGCGGTCAAAGCCGATCTGGCCATCAGTTCCACCTGCATTGAAGAACGTGTGATACATCGTCACGTTCGTGGTATCTGTCGCGCTTTGATCAATCAGCGAATATCCACCGTCGCCACCTTCGGCACCGCGCCAATTACCTGACGATGATTGTTGATACTCAGTGCCGTTGTCCTGAGTGCCACCAATTGTTAGGAATTGGTCGAACGGGTGTACGGCCACGCTCTCAAACTGCAGCGTATTCAAGGGCGCATTGTTCAGGTCTGTCCATGGGCTTCCCGCCGTGGCGCTCGACGATCGCTTCCAGATACCGCCATCGTTTCCAGTGTAGATGTTGCCGAAGCCGTCAAAGAACAGGGCATGCTCGTCTACATGCAGACCACTGCCGTCGGCGGCAAAGGAGTTACCACCGTCGGTCGATTTTCCAACCAGACGACCGCAGGTACTCGAAGTCTTCCCGCCAATATAAACAACATTAGCATTGGTGGGATCGACGGCGATGGGCATGTCATAAAAACATTGGTCGCCACAAAAACCACCACCTCCGGTTAACTGAGTGGCCGGCCAGGTCGCACCGCCGTCTGTCGACTTGCGCACCGCGCCAGAGTTCGCAGTCGTGCATCCCGTCGTGTTGGCCGGCGTTTCGCTGGTGGCTGCGTAAACCGTAGCAGTCGATCCAGTCCCGTTGATAGCCAGACTTATCCGAGTGTTGGTTGGCAGAGACAGGACTTGAGAGAAGGTTGCGGTACTGAGGGCATTCGTTGTCTTATAGATACGGGACAGTAATGATGTCCCGGAAGGTCCAACAGCCGCGGCAAGGACGTTGTTTGGATTCCCCTGATCCATAACAATGTCGGAGATGTCCTCATTTCCTGTATTCGGAGTGTCCGGACTGTTGTCAGTCGTTACGACTAGTTTCTGGAAAGTAACCGAGCCGGCGGCGAGGTTGGCATTTGACGAGCGATAGAGACCACGCGTCGCGATCGCCGGTACTTGCCCAAGCGCATTGGCGCCGCTGCCGCCAATACCGCGCGCTGTGGCGACGAAAATCGTCGCAGGATCAGTTGGGTGCACCAGAATCTTGCTAATTGAGCGTCCGTTAAAGATCGGATAGGTCAGGCTTCCGATCGTCTGCGTGGGATTAATTGGCCCCACTAAAGTCGCCGACGTATCGGCGTTATCGATGCGATATAAACCCGCGCCGAAGAAACAATCGCCACACCCATTAAATTCTCCGGTCCCTACATAAAGGATAGTGTGGTTTGACGGGGCGAGCGCCAGCGCTCCAATTGCCAGCGACTGCGCGTTGTCAAAGATCGGGGCCCAGCTTGTGCCGCCATCTAGAGAGCGCCATACGCCGCCCTGCGCCGCGCCAAGATAAACGATATTCGAATTAGTTGGATCGACTACAACGGCAGTGACGCGTCCACTGACGGCGCCCGCAGAACCATTCGGCAGCGGCGCTGGTCCAATCGCGGTCCAGGTTGCGCCGGCGTTCAGGTCAAGTCCGAGCATGTTGGCGATACTGCCAAGAAGTGAATCCTTTCCCATGGGTTGGATTTCCTGGCCTTGCATGCGCTCAATGGCTCGACCGCGCGCTCCCGGATCAAACGGGCGGCCCGGCTCAATGCCACGCTTCAAAGCGATGAACTCATCGCGCATCCGCAGGTAAGTGTCGTGGTCAATTTTCCCGTGAAACTTTCCCAGGTCAGGATCTTCTGAGTCCTCGTCTTCAGCGCCAACTCTTCGGGTGTCACTGCTCGGTGCCTCGTTCTTAGGGCTCGCGGACTCTTCTTTAGTGCCGGCTGCACCTTTATCGCTGGGCTCAATACTGGGTCGTGACAACGGGGCCAGCGTACCGTTTCCCTGGTTCTCAGGTTTGCTGTTGCTGGCGTGCGAGCCGAAACCTCCGAGCGTGAAAAACACGAATAGACCTGCAACCAGGATTATTACTAACTGCGTACGTTTCATTTTTGTAAGTCCAGATTAAAGCCTACGATGAAATATCGCTAGTGCGTTGCTGCGCGCAAGACATCCTGAAGAGAGAATGTTCCTGGGGAACATTCAGATGGCCGGAAATCAAGTTCTCGATCTTCTATGGCGTACCAAAGCGGCCGCGATACTCGGTCGAATAAATAAAGATGAATATCATGTGACGCAGATTATTTGGATCGCTCCGCAGTGTCGCCAGGTTGTTCTGATAGCCAATCGTGTCCGGGTCACGTCTCAGGAAGCCAAAGTATTGGATCGCCACCGTTCCATCGACCAGAAACTTGTTCAGGGCAGCCGAAGTTTCCACGACGGTGCGCAGGATTTGGCCGTTAGTCATGCCGCCGACAGTGATCGGGCTACCAGGTAACCCCGCTGTCTGCCAGAGTGCGTTAGCTAACGCCTGTCCGCTTAAGCCGGGATATCTGCTGGTAAACTCAGGCCGCTGCACGAAGGCATCCGCGAACGCAATTTTACTCGCTTCCTCTTGCGCTGGAGACTTTGGTCCTCCCACCTGCGCCATGTCCGGGATGAACTGCGCATACGTCGGCCGCTGATTGTAGCTCACCATGTAGAAACGAAAGGCCCAGTAGCCCCGGTTTAAGAACTCGTCCGATTGGAAGAATCCTGCCGCGACGTGGATCCGATCGCAATTCGGATTATCATTCTCTCCGAATCCTCCATTCGGACAAGGCGCCAGCGTGTTCTGCCAGTTGGTAAAACCTCCGGCGTCCGGCATCCGGCCCAGGAAATCTATGTACTGTTCAGTGATGAAGAAATTCACTCCGTCTATCGGATTTGGTACGACCGGATTGCTGTCATTGTCCAGAATCGTCACCGTGGCGGTCGAGGTGCCCAGACTGACGCCTATTGGATTACTCAAAGTGACGTTGAGAGTTTCAGTTCCTTCTACCCAGGCATCATTGATAATGGGAATATTGAAGCTCTTCGTGCCCACCTCTCCGGCGGCCCAACTGAGCGTTCCCAAGCTGGTAGCATAGTCGCATCGTTCACTCGCCTTGCCGGTCACCTGAGAACAGGAAGCATTCAGGCTCGAGGTGTCGGACGTAGCATAGTTTACGCTCGCCGCACTGGTAGCGTCGCCTTCCCTGATCACGCTCACCGTCACAAAACCGTTAGCGGTGTTTTCATTCACCGGAAAGTCCGTCGTGGTTAGGCGCACTGTCGCGGGTGTCAACCCGCAATTGGCTTCACTCCAGTTAAGCTTGATGTCACCTACAGCGAGTCCGGAGCCGACATTGTCGTATCCGTCAACCGCAATCTTATAGATCGTGCCTGCCGTCACGTTAACGGTTACGCTGCTGGTAGTGTTATGGGGTTGGCCCGGAACGTCCGGGATATCATCGTTTTTCGCGTCGGTACCGTCTGGTTGTTTAGCGACCGTCAAGGAACTCACACTTGGTCCGGTGTAAACTGCCAGCACCGTATCGAAGTTACTCCCCGCAGTAGTTATTGTGACGCTGCTGGTAACGGGTGCCTGCCATTGATACCACACCGAGGCACCGCCCTGATTGTTATCGGGCGAGTGGCTCGGCTCTCCTGATTCTTTGGTCGCGCTAATGTTGCAAGTCGAGACGTGTTTCCAGTGGCTCGACTGCCTACCATCACCGTCGTTGGGCCCCGGCGCAGGTCCGCCCGTTGAAAGACCCAATTCAGAATTGCCGGGAATGAAATCAAACTGGAGCGGATCGGGCGAACCGCCAATCGTCATGATGCGTTGGGCTGTCGAAAAAGTACTCGACGTAGTGCCGGTGCGAAAACGATAGAGATCCCAGACTGCTGGCAGGCTCGACCCCTGTCCGGCGTCTGAATCGAATCCCAAAGCATGCCCAATCTCGTGCGTGGCCACCGCGTCAAAATCTGTTCCGGTTATAGTGCCATTGTTATCAGTCGGATCAAAGTCATATGCGAAGTTCGAGTTGAAGGCAATCTGGGCAGCCAGGTCCGTTGGCTGCGCTGTTGGAGGCAGCAGACCTATAGCTCGCGCGTTCGTGTCTATAACATCAGTCGTACTCGAATTCCCCAGGTCGGTCGGGACATTCGTTGCTGGCAGCAAATTGAAAATTGCTTGTTTCGCCGCATTGCCCTCTCCGTTGGCTTCGGCGATCAAGTTGGTGCGTACAGATTGGTAGGGATAGGATGCGCCGGGTGTGCCGGTAGAGCCAAGCACATTGGTATCCCACGGCTTATTATTATCAAAGGAGTTGGTCGTGCCGAAATCAACGTCAATATAAATAGTAATAGGCGACAGAATCAGAGTTTCCCAATTCTGTGCCGCCCTGATAAAGGCGTTCTTGGCGGCCGTGTTGCTGTTCAGTTGCGACGTGGCGCGAAGAATAATCGTCAGATTTGTTGCAGACAGCGCCGCCCCGTTGGCCTTCGATCCGCGGTGCGCATAACGATCAGATTGCAGGTGATTGATCTGCTGCAATCGCTGAGTCGATGTATCGACTTTGTCTAACTCATTGGCCTCGGCCAGGGTAGCAGCGCGGCAGACCACCTCGCCGGCTGCGTTTTGATAGAGAACGAAATGCTTGAGCCCGGTTGGTTTGGAGCCAGAGACTTGCTCAGCACTGACTGTGAAGCTACGCGGAGCTAAACTGAGGGGAGCGATTAGGAGCAGCGCGGCGATCCCAATCGCCAGTAAGCCACGCACATATCGAGAGACGCCCCGGTCGGAAGTTATCCGGGCTGGGAGTCCAAAAAAGGACAGGGGAACGTGTAACATCTATGTTCTCCTACTAAAATGACACGAATGCCTTAATGGTTTTGGTCGAGGAGCAAGGGGCGTAAACGACCTATCAAACTGCTATCAGATGCAAAATCTCTTAATGAAGATGTAACCGGAAACAGCATTTCTCGACGGGTGATTGTACGCTGGAACGAGACTGGATCGGGCGACCGCCCCATACAGTTTTTACCATGCTGAATCACGCCTTGTAAACCCATAGACGACTCAGATATAAGCGCGTACCCGGTTAGCTAATTGGAGGGGCCTGACTTAATCAAATCAAAGTGATAGCGCCCCCGAGTCCGCGCAGCAGACCGGCAAGGCGAGTGCTCACCTGAATAAGGTCGACTTTCTCACCCGCCCTTCCCTATTATAGGCAGCATGGCCGTCGCAATCTGCGTTGAAGGTATCTCCAAGCAATACCGTATCTACCGGCAGCCGGCCGATCGCTTAAAGGAAATGATGTCGCGGGGCCGCTGGAAGACGCATCGGGAATTTTGGGCCCTTCGTGAGATCAGTTTTGAGGTCGAGCGAGGGACCACCTTTGGCATCGTTGGTCCCAACGGCAGTGGCAAATCAACGCTGCTTCAGATTATCGCCGGCACCCTACAGCCGACGCACGGCAGTGTCCGGCACACTGGCCGCATCGCCGCTTTGCTGGAACTCGGCGCCGGCTTCAATACGGAATTCACCGGTATCGAAAACGTTTTTATGAACGCTTCGCTGATGGGATTTTCGCGCTCAGAAACTGAAGCAATGCTGCCGGAGATCGAACGCTTCGCTGAGATCGGCGATTTCATCTATCAGCCTGTCAAGACATATTCAAGCGGCATGTACGTCCGTCTGGCTTTCGCCACGGCGATTACGGCGGTGCCGCAAATCTTGATTGTTGACGAAGCTCTCGCCGTCGGGGACGCCGTCTTTCAACATCGCTGTACCCGCCGGATCAAGGAAATGCAGGAGAGCGGAATGACCATTCTATTTGTCTCGCACGATCCCGGCGCGATTCGCGCCCTCTGTTCGCGCGCAGTTTTGCTTCACTCCGGACGCGTGGAAGCGATCGGCAAGCCGACAGATGTTCTTAACCGCTATCAGAAATTGATCATGGCGCGCGAAGAGGCCTACGAAGCAGGGGCACCAGCAGCCGAAGAAGACCAAAGCATTGCCGCCGCTGATGAGGGTGTCTCTCGTGCTGCCTACGTTTACCGGCACGGCGACGGCAGCGCGCAAATCCTTCGCGCCGAGCTTCTGAACGCCGCTCATCACCCGATAGAACTTGTAGAGTCGGGTGAGCCCGTGCTTTTGCGCCTGCGAGTGCGCTTCAACGCAGCAGCCGAAGCACCCGTCTGCGGTTTTCTCTTACGGAATCGACATGGCATACATCTTTACGGCACGAATACAGAATTGCAGCCGGCCGATTTCGGCCCGGTTGAACCCGGCCAGGTGGTTGAAGTGATCTTCGCGTTTAATTGCTGGCTGGCCCCCGACACCTATTCGGTTACGGTTGCAGCGCATAGCAGCGATGGTGTCAGCTTTGACTGGGTCGATGGGGCCCTGTTCTTTCGCGTGATGAGCGCCATAGCGATGGAAGGAGTCGCCAACCTCAACGCCACCGCAATGACCAAACTGATTGGCGGGCGCGCGAGCGAATCAAAGTCCCAAACTTTAGAGGTATAGTCAAACTGAGGTAGCGCGAGCTGCCAGCTTGCTCAGACTGCTGATCCGCGCTACTTGATCGCTATTCCACCACTCCACTGGGCGCCGAGATCTAGAAGCGTTGCCCAATCTTCTCGGTTCCAAAGGTGCCGATGCCGTTCAAACGGAATGCGAAGACAAAACGGTTTTCGTTTCGCAAACCTACGTTAAAGGTGGATTGCTGCGCTGTAACCGAGCAGCAGTTCCAGGTATAGCCGATGGTCGCGGTCGAGCTAATGAGTGCTCGATTGCTGCCGGCAAACGGATGCTTTTGAAAATCGAAGAAGAGCGAGAGACCACCAAACAATCCCTTTTCACGATTGCCCAGAAAAATCGATGGGCTCCATTGCGAGCCGCGCAAGGTGCCCGGTTCCCTTCCGGCTGCATCAGCAAACTGTTGCAGGCCGGGGACCAGTTTGACAGCCCTCGTGTAGTAAAAAGTCGAGAAGGCCTGGATCAACGCGCGGTTCAGGCCGAAGGTTGCAGCCATATCACGCAACCCACCGCCGTGGGTGTCAAGGTCCGTGCGAAAGTCGGCAAGCAGCTGCTCGGACGGACGATAACGGACATTAATATTCAGAGGTGAAAGCTTGCGCGGCACCGCTCCATAGGTGAATCCGGAAAAAGTGTCGATGGGATAGAACTGGTTGCGCCTGCCGGGTACCAGGGCGCCGCCAAAATACGGATCAAAAAAATACTTGCCGCGGACAGTAATGGTTAACGCCTCATAAGGCTGGGTGGCCAAAGATTTTTTGTCGCGAGCCGCTCGGGCGGCTTTCCTACCGACGGTCTCAGTAGATCGGCGAGTGTAGAAACGATTCGAAATGCCGTATTCAATTTCGTTGGTGTCGGCAATCTCGTCGACATAATCAAAGCGGAGAATTTGATTAAAGTTGTCGATTCCCGCGATGCGTCGATAGATGAGATAAGGCTCGATCACATGTCGAAACCTGGTCGAACCATCGCTGCGCCGGAAGTTCCTCGCTAACGCCGGTGGCCGCAGATCCAGCTCAAACTCACCATAACCGCGCACCACGTCGCGGGGCGTCACCAGCCCCGTCGCCGGGTCGATGGAGTTTGAATAGTAGGTCACCCGGGCGCCAGCCGTGGCCGTCAGCGACCAGCCCGAGAAATTCAGCGGCACCGTAATGTTCGGATGAAGATCGAAGCGCTGTACTATCGAAGGCGTGATGATCGGGTCGCGGCCGGCTTCGGCGCGAAAAGTCGCCAGGTCACTCGTTGTCTCTTTGCGGCTGACTCCTTCCACCGCGCTCTCAAACGAGTAATAGACGGGGAAGTTCTTGAACCAGGGCAACGGTGACGGGCGTCGATCAAACGAGATGCTGGGCAACTCGCGAATGCGAATCTGAGAGTTCTGCAAAGACGTCGCCTGTGTGTTAAGGCGAAAGTTAAAACTGTTCGCGTGATAGTTCTTGTTGATGAAAACCTGCGAACGCTCTTCGGGCGAAATCGCCTGCTGGATCGAATCCGAGAAAATCTGGCGGAACGCAAGGCTGGACGTGATATTCACGTCGGCTGCCGCCAGGAATCCGTTCGGGAAGTAGTGGACGGCGTCGACATAAAAGCTGGAGCCGCCCTGATTCGGATGTTGCGCGTCCTCTTTCGGTCCGAAGACGCGATCGAAGACAGTATAGAAACCCATGTTGAAAAACGAGCGCGAGTTGGCCCGCGTGCGCAGGTCGCCGCCGATGCCAATGCCTCGTGCCGAAAACAAATCGCCGCGAAGAGTAATGTCAGCCGAGCGCCCCAGGGTCTGGTAGTAAGCTTCGGAAATCCGAAAACCCTTGGCGCCAGAGGCGCTGAAGGTCGGCGTCAGGAATCCGGATTGACGATCGTTGTGCTTGAGCGACAACGAAGCATACGGCAAGTAAATTATCGGCACTCTCTTGACGCGAAAGGTGGGTGATGACAGCTTCACGCGATCGCCGGTTTTGATGGTGGCTCTCCTGGCGTGAAAACTCCACTTGGGGACTTCCTCATCGCACGCGGTGATCTCGCCATTGATTACGACGATCGTATTGAGACTGACTTTCTCAACTCGATCCGCGGTGAAATACATTCGGGTACCGTCTTGCGTCTGATTGGTATAGCCGGTCGAGTTGATAAAGAAGCCGGTCTTGGTCCGGTAGTTCCATTCGGCCCGGCTGCCCGTAATGCGTTGCTGATCGCCTTGATCAAAGACCACATTGCCTTCGGCGATTACTTTGTTGGTGGCGTCATAAACGGTTACTTTGTCGGCCTGTAGCCGGTAGGTTCCGATACGTGCGTCGACGTTGCCTTCGCAAACTGAAATTCTGCCCTCTTTAGGATTGGTAACGGTTTCCCGGTTGCAATCCACCGTCAGCTTGTCGCCTGGCTGTATTAGAGGCGGCCTACCCGGCGAGGTGGGTCGCACCGGCTGATCCTGTTGCAAAGGATTGACGTTCGGGGTGTCGGTAATCGGATTGTCGACTTTGCGATCGACGGGATTGGTCTGTTGCGCTGGCGTGAGTGCAGTAAAGACGCAGGCGAGTGCGACGCATGCCATCAGCGGCAAAATGCGCGTCACTCGCAACCTGATTGTCGAAGCAATGCAGCGCACGCTTGAAAGCTGCCGACCTCCGCGCCCGGGCCATAGTCAATCGCGCCTTCTGCGAAGAGGAGAAACCCGCAGCAGGCGCGCCGTTTTCGCTAACGGAATGCGGCGATGCTAACATGCGCGCGCGACACGTCACAAGGAAGCGTTCGTTGGAGCGAATGCGGCAGTAGCCCGACCGTCAGGGAGGGCGTCACGGCGATGGGGAGACGCCCTCCCTGACGGTCGGGCTACTGCCCCGCTTCGCGAACCACATTGGTCGTTACTGATATCTAGATGAGCCCTGACACTCCAAACCAGCTTAGCCTTATGATCGCCGCCGGTGAGGCATCGGGCGATGCGCACGCGGCGGCGCTCGTGCGGGCGTTGCGCGAAGCGGCGCCTGGAAAACAGATTGATTTCTTTGGCTCAACTGGAGCACAGATGCGCTCCGCCGGCGTTGCTTCAATAGTAAAGGCGGACGAGCTGGCAATCCTCGGCCTTTGGGAAATCGGTCAGGCCTTACCAAAATTCTGGCGTGCTTTTGGCGAGTTAAAACGCGCCGTCATCGAAAAGAATCCCGACGCGGTAATCCTGGTAGATTGGCCCGACTTTAATTTGCGGCTCGCGCGCTGGCTTCACCGTCGCGGCGTGCGGGTCATTTACTATATCAGCCCACAACTGTGGGCCTGGCGCTCGTATCGCGTGCACAGCGTGAGACGCGACGTTGATCTGCTGCTTTCGATTCTGCCGTTCGAGAAGGAATGGTACGCGGCGCGTGGCATGACACAGGTCGAATATGTCGGCCATCCGCTCACCGGCGAAGTCCGGCCGCGTTACGGCCGCGAAGAATTCTGTCGTCGAAACGATCTTGATCCATCCCGGCCGGTTGTCGCGCTATTGCCTGGCAGCCGCCATAAAGAACTGGTGCGGATTCTGCCGCCGATGCTTGACGCGGCTTCCCTGATTTCAAAAGAGCGCCAGGACATTCAGTTCATCGTCGTGGTGGCGGCGAATCGTGATCCGAAGGAAGCTCAGCGAATATTAGCTGCCGGCGAATATGCGTCGTCATTCAAAGATTCTCTGCGCGTCATTCATCACGAAACGCGCGAAGCTCTAGCTGCCGTGGACGCCGCGGCAGTCGCCAGTGGAACCGCAACGCTGGAAGCTGCCTTGCTGGCCACGCCGCTGGTCGTCGTCTACAAAGAATCTGCGCTTAACTGGCACGCGTTGGGCAGCTTGATTACGGCCGAGCACTACGGGCTGGTAAATCTGATCGCCGGCCGCCGGCTGGCGACGGAACTTATTCAGGATGACCTTAACGGCGAGTCACTCGCGCGCGAGTTGTTGGAATTGCTTAAACCGGATCGCAACGCGGCGATGCGCGCCGAATTGAAGGAAGTAACTAAAAAGATCGGCGACGCGGGTGCTTCCGATAGAGCGGCGCGGGCAATTCTGAATTTCCTCGGCCGCAGCTCGTAGCCGCCGGCCTTCCGAGAGAGCCGTCCTTTTTAGAGTGCGGCAAGTTGTCACCGCTTTCATCCGGACACCGAAGAAGCTTTCCAGCAACCTGCCGGCAAATAGGAGGATAGCGATGGAAATACTTAAGCGCCTCGCGCGCATTCGTGTGAAGCTCTTGATTGTGATCGGCGTCCTGCTGGTATTCGTGGTGATACTTGCGATGTCCGCCGGCTTCCTGCTTTGGATCACCGCGCCGCGCGACAAGGCAAGAGTAGTGAAGAATCCGATCGGCATGGAGTTCGTATCGCTTTCTGCCGGCAGTTTCATGATGGGTTCCGAAAACGGAAAGCCTGACGAAAAACCAGCTCACCGGGTAACGATTAGCAGAGACTTCCTTTTGGGGCGATACGAAGTCACGCAAGGCGAATGGGAAGCTGTCATGGGCCGCGAGCATGCGAACTTTAAGGGCAACAATTTCCCGGTGCAGTTTGTTACCTGGAATGATACTCAGGAATTCATCGCGCGGCTGAATCAAACGAATGACGGCTATACCTACCGGTTGCCGACTGAGGCCGAATGGGAATATGCCTGCCGCGCGGGCACTACAAGCGAGTATGCGGACGAGCTGCAGTGGTTGGCCTGGTACCGCGGCAACTCGGATCAAAAAGTCCATCCTGTCGGGCATCTTCATCCGAATGCCTGGGGTCTCTACGACATGCACGGGAATGTTACTGAGTTCGTCCAGGATTGGTACGACGCAAATTATTATCACAACAGCCCGGGCGCTGACCCGCAAGGTCCCGGTAACGGAAAGGAACGCGTTCTGCGCGGGGGATCGTTCTTCGATCCCGGTCCGCTCTCAAACTCGACCGATGAATTTCTGCGCTCGGCAGCGCGCAACCACACCGTCCCTGATTACGGGACACTCGAGGAATATGGCTTTCGCATAGTCGCCGTGCCGCGAAGTCGCTGATCGCCAGGAAGCACTCGGTACAGAACCGAGAGCGGGTAGTCGACCGGGTAGCAAACTCTACTTGTGTATCGACGTGCATTGAAAGCCTTGCGTAACCGAATTCGCCGCATGTCGACCGAACAAGGCCGCTTGTCGACCGAACAAGGCCACATGTTCACCGAACAAGGCCGCGTGTTCACCGAACAAGGCCGCATGTTCACCGAACAAGGCCGCATGTTCACCGAACAGGGCCGCATGTTCACCGAACAAGGCCACATGTCCACCGAACAAGGCCGCATGTTCACCCGACAAATGCCGCGTGTTGACTGACATTTGTCATTTGTCAGGCGACATTTGCAAAATGCCGGTTGATTTGTCCGCTCTTGATACGATTTGAACGATTCATTTGCCCTGATTTGTGGGTTGCGACCACGCGACGTGCCCAGCGGTACAGAACCGGGAGCAGGTAGCGACGGGATCCAGCCATCCAAATGCGAGGTCAGAACCGGGAGCGGTAGCGACCGGGTCTCAACACTCCGCACCACCCGTGATCGCGAGGACGGGACCCGGTCGCTACCGCTCCCGGTTCTGTACCGAGTCGCAGTTGACTTCTCTCCAGCGCATGCCCTACAGGAGAATTGCAAACAATGCCGCGTCGCAGTTGGAAGAAATTTGGAGCCATTACAATTCTCCTAATCATCACGCTGGCAGGCCTGGGCATAAGCCTCACCATCGGCTGGCGTCCTATCATTGGCGCGAAGAGGCGCGCACTCACCGATCGTAGGTTTGAGGCCACGCCGCAACGGTTGGTGCGTGGCCAGTACCTGGTCGACGGCGTGATGGGCTGCTTTGGTTGTCACACGGATCAGGATTGGTCAAAGCCCGGCGCGCCGCCGGTGGTGGGAAAAGAGGGATCTGGCCACACCTGGTCCGATCAGGAAAGGCCCTGGCTGATCGCCCCAAACATTACTCCCGACAAAGAAACCGGGGCCGGCAACTGGAGTGATGACACGCTGGCGCGCGCGATTCGTGAAGGCATCGGGCACGACGGCCGAGCTCTGTTTCCCACCATGCCATATCCGGATTATCGCCAGATGTCGGACGAAGATCTCGCTTCGGTGATCGTTTATCTGCGGACGGTTCCGGCGGTGCGTAATCAGTTGCCGGCAACTAGGATGCCTTTCCCGCTCAACTTTCTCATGCAGAATATGCCGCAACCGGTCGACGCCGCGGTGCCGGCCCCCGATCAATCAACTCCAGTCGCGCGTGGCTCGTATCTGGTAAAGATGGGAGCGTGCGCTGACTGCCACACGCCCCAAGAGAAGGGCCAGCCTATGCCCGGGATGGATTTCGCCGGCGGGTTTCTGATACATGAGCCGAAAGGCGATGTGGTGTCAGCGAACATCACGCCCGCGGCATCGGGCATTGGCTACTACAACGACACCTCGTTCGTGCAAGCGATGCGCATCGGGAAAGTGGGCGCGCGCCGGCTGCACGCGTCGATGCCCTGGTACTTCTATGGGAAGATGACTGACGACGATTTGAAATCGGTGTTTGCATTTCTGCAGACGCTGAAACCCGTCAAGCATCAGTTAGACAACACTGAACCGCCAACCTATTGCAGACTTTGCAAGCAGAAGCATGGCTTTGGCCGCACGAACTAAGGGCAATGGAGCGCACGCATCATGCGTGCGGTTCGCGGGCATCCCGGCCCGCGCTAGCCGCTGCTTCTTAAAAGTAGACACTAATCTCGGCCCACTTCATCCGCGGCGCCTCGCGGCATGCTCTACCGGCGCACTCAGGGGCCTTCCATTCATCGCATCTCGTCGACTGATGGCAACGTGCCTAATCGAAGAGACATCAGACGAGCGCTCAAAAGAAATCCCAAAAGTGCTGAATGACATTTTATTAAATGAGCACCCCCATACTTAGAAGAAGCATTGGCATCATCGGAGGGGGAATCGGTGGAGTGGCTGCGGCTGTAGCTCTTCGTCAAGTCGGCATCGACGCGACCGTCTATGAAAGGGCGCCGCAGATGCGCGAAGTTGGCGCGGGCATGATGCTCTGGCCGAATGCTACGCGGGTACTACGCGATCTCGGACTCCTGGAAAGCGTCCTGGCACGCAGCGGATCAAGCACCAATTTTCTGGTGCGAGCGAGTTGTGGCAAAGTCCTGATAAATATCGCGCTGGGGAAGTTTGACGTGCCCGCGATCTGTATACGCAGGGCTGATCTCCTCGCCGTCCTGCTTGCCGCCCTTGAACCTGAACAAGTTCGCTTAGGACATGAGTTCCACCATCTCGAGCAGTCGAAAAATAAAGCGCGCGTCTATTTTGCAGACGGAAACGTGAGAGAACACGATGCCGTGATCGGCGCTGACGGGATTCGATCCCGTGTGCGCCAGGGGTTGTTCGGGGCCTCCGACCCGATCTATCGAGGTTATCTGGTCTGGCGTGGAGTGGCTCGTTACGATGGCGGCGCAATCGGACCTGGCACCAACTCCGAGACCTGGGGGGCTGGTAAGCGCTTCGGCATCCTCGACATCGGTCAAGATAAGTTCACGTGGTATGCAACCTTGAATGTCCCGTCCAATCATCACGACGCGACCGGCGGACGAAAGCGCGAGATTCAGCGGGCATTCGCCGGATGGCACGACCCAATTGCAAACTTGATCGAAGCGACCGCGGATGACGAAATCCTGAAAAACGGCGCTTACGACAATGTTCCTTTACGACGCTGGGGCAATGGACTGGTCACCCTGCTTGGTGATGCAGCGCATCCTTGCACACCCAATTTGGGGCAGGGCGGATGTATGGCTCTGGAAGACGCGCTGGTGCTGGCCAAATACGTCGGCAAGGGGATCTCTCTTGAGACCGCACTGCGCCGTTACGAATCGGTGCGATATTCTCGTACCCGGCACATCCAAAAGCGATCTCTCATGATGGGGCATATTGGGCAGTGGGAGAATCGTTTTATTGTCGGCGGGCGCCAGGTCGTAACGAATCTGCTTCCCGCCAGGCTGTTCGAACATAACTTGAGAAGAGTGTACGCCTATGAGATTTAGGTTCGCGAGGGCTTCAGATTCGACGCACGAAGGAATCGGCGTTCCCATCTTATGTCACGCGCTTTGCAATCTTTCAGAGAGTAAGGAGCCATCCATCTATGAGTAAGAGTCTTCAATCTTTCGTTCTCGCCGGAGCAGTCTTAATCTCTTTCTGTTGGTGGCTGCACCCAGCCGGCATTGCTTCGGCTTCAGGTGCCGAGAGTAGCGCAACTGAAGGGAGTGACGATGTCGGCAGTTTGTACAATAAGAAATGCGCTGAGTGCCATGGCAAAGATGGACGAGGGAAGTCCTTCCGGGGCAAGCGCTCGCACGCGCGCGATCTGACGGATGCGGAATGGCAGCAGCGGGTCAGCGACGAGCGAATCTATAATTCAATCTCAAACGGCAAAGGCAAGATGCCGGCTTTCGGTAAGAAGCTTTCCGAAGCAGAGATTAATTCGCTGGCCAAGTACGTACGCGATCTGAAAAAGTAACGTACCTATAGTTGTGAGCGAAGGCACAGCGGTGGTGCCTGGCATTTCATTAAGGTCACCTACGACTGTTTCGCTTAACCGCGGTCCCAAAGAAAAAGGCGCCGATTCCATTGTGAACGGCGCCTTTTCAGCTTTGAGTCTGGTTTGCAAACTAGAATCGGAAACGAGCCGCCAGTTGAATCTGCCGTTCACCCAAAAACGTACGCGCGAAACCAAAAGGTGTCGACAACGCCGGGTTCGTCAAAGTCGTCGCCGATGAACTGGCGATGCCGTAGCGTCCGGTATTCACCGTGGCAATGTTCGAGCGATTGAACAGGTTGAAGGCTTCGGCGATCAGACTCAACTTGTATTTCTCGGCAAACGTGAACGACTTGGTAACGCGAGTGTCGAACACATAAATGCTGGGTGTGGTGAAGCCGTTGCGCGCCGTGCCCGGCACCCGATCGGTGGCTGAATTTCCGTCGCGGTTCGCATCGCCGGTGATCGTAGCCGAGTAGGCAAAGCCGCTCTGCAACGTGGCGATGCCTGAGAAGATCCAGTTGCTCAGGAAAGCGCTGGCCACTGCATTGTGCTTCGCCACCGTGCCGATTTCATAAACCGGACTGAAGACAAAGCGATGACGGATATCCAGATCGCTGCGGCCCCAATCAGCGCTGATGTCCAGGTTGTTTTGCACGCCTTTGACGTCATCCGTACCGACCACGACCATTGTCTGGTCCGG
>WNFR01005066.1_pt1 | contig 17437 bp, 21 predicted proteins | sample 5400221 | NCBI WGS metagenome assembly WNFR01 (sample SAMN13153357, study PRJNA577476) | soil metagenome | isolation source: 40 cm soil under Madrone tree | place: USA:California | collected 2016-06-14
CGCTTGGCTTCTCCCTCGGAAAGGCCGACACAGGCGAGCGGCGGATCCGTGAACATGACATAGGGAACGAGTCGGTCGCCAGTTGTGCGGTCGCCGCCCGCCATGTTATCCCTGACAATCCTGAAATCATCGACTGACACATGCGTGAACTGCGGGCTTCCAGCGCATTCGCCAATGGCCCAGACGCCAGCGGAAGTGGTTTTCAATTGTTCGTCGACGCGAATGAAGCCGCGGGCATCGAGTTCGATTCCTGCCTCCACGAGCCCAATCCCATCGGTGTTCGCGACGCGGCCAACGGCCACGAGCAAGTCGCTGCCGTCAATCTTCTTGTCGCGCCCTGGCGTACGCACGGTCACGGCAACCGCCTCTCCGGATCGACCTTCAACGCTGACCGGCTCGGCGTTCACCAGGACCTCGATGCCCTCGCCTCTCAAAATCTGCAGAATTTCTTCGGCGACGTCAGCATCTTCTCGTCTCATGAGCTGGCGGCCGGGTTCGATGATCGTTACCCGGCTGCCGAAGCGGCGATAGGCCTGGGCCATCTCGATCCCGACATAGCCGCCGCCGAGCACGATCAGGTGTGAGGGCAAATAGTCGAGCTCGAGGGCCTCGATGTGAGTGAGCGCACGAGCCGCCTTGAGACCAGGAATATCCGGGATGGCGGCGTGCGAACCAACATTCACGACAATCTCGTTACCCGTGACCAGGCGCGTGCCGCCAACAGCCAGATCCACCTTGATCGTTTTCGGCCCCGCGAAACGGCCGCTGCCCATGATGAGATCGACGCCGCTCTGCTTGTAGGCGTTTACATGGAACGCGATCTCACGATCGATCATGTCCTGCTTGCGCTGGCGAACCTTGCCCATATCGGTTCTGACGGCGGCGTTCAATGTACCGAACTGTGCGGCGTTCTGGACGAGATGGGCGACCCGCGCACTCCACAGTTCGTTCTTGGATGGGAGACAGGCGACGGCTGGGCACGAGCCGCCGACCCAGCGGCGCTCCACAACCGCAACCTTCTTGCCTGAACGGCCAAGGTGCCACGCGAGCAACTTGCCACCTTGGCCGCTTCCGAGAACGACGATATCGAACTGTTCCGCCTGAGACATGATGCCCTCTCAAATAGAATCCAACACGCTGATGGCCTGGAAGAGCTTCGCGCAGTCTCTGAGCCTAAGCGAGTTAAACTCCGTAAGATCGTGTAAATCGTCGCTGTTGATTGGACGCGCGGCGGGCGACGCATTCCATCTCCTTCTTGAGGCTCGCGAGCATGAAAGCGAGCGCTTCCAGCATCATCGCGGTCGGGTTGAGAGCATAGGTTGGTCTCACTCAAACAAAGGAGATCCGAAAATGAACCTCTTCGATCGCTCCGACCCGTGCGCGCCGATCCACATGGTCATGACCCCGCTCGGCTCAGCCGTGGCGTTCCTCTCTCTCATCTCGGTATTTGAGATGGTTGTCGCCGGCGTACGTTGGCCGGATGCGAGAAGCCGAGCTCTTGGCCACGGAGACACGCAAGCGGCGTTTCATCAAACTTGCGACCAGATTTCATTTCGATCCGAACACGTCTTCGCGATTGAAATGAAGCCCGATCGCGATAACCCGAGTTCTGAGATTGGGTCATGCATGAAGGCGCATTTCTGATCGCTCTCGTCGCCGTCGGTATCATGGGCTTCGCTAACCAGCGTGGCGGGACTTGCACCGTAGCCGCTTTCGAGGAAGTCGTTTTCAAAGGACGCTTCGAGCGGCTCATCGCATTGTCCGAGGCATCGCTCTGGGCCGGCACCGGCCTCGTTCTGCTGAATACTGCGGGCTCACTCGCCGCAGTGCCCGCGAATTATGCTGCCGGCGTGGGGACAATGGCAGGTGGAGTGCTGTTCGGCCTTGGCGCCTTCGTGAACGGAAGCTGCGTCTTTGGCAGCGTCGCGCGGCTTGGCTCAGGAGAGCTGTCTTACCTTGCCATGCCATTCGGATTCTATCTCGGCGGCGTTGCCGCGGTACATCTTCCCAATCCAACACATTTGGACGAGAGATCTCCGTTGATCGTCGCATCAGCATGGCTTGTTGCTCCGGTACTCGTACTCGTTCTCGCACGTCTCTACACGCATGCCCGGCATATGCGGCAGACCACCCGTGCCTCATGGAAGCATGTCTGGTCGCCCCGTATCGCAACAACAATCATTGGCATCGCTTTCGTGGTCACGACGGGGGCACAGCAGGCCTGGAACTATTCGGATGTCCTGAGCGACCTGGCTCATGGCGTGACGACCGGCTTGCAGCGGAAAGTCCTTCTTGGCGTCGCCTTGCTGGTCGGCGCAATTCTTGGTGGGGTGTCGGCCGGACGCTTCAAGATCCGAGTACCCGACCTCATTGGGATCGTTCGTCACCTCGCAGGCGGCATACTCATGGGAGCCGGAGCGCTGCTGATCCCGGGCGGGAACACTACATTGGCGTTGGTTGGGCTGCCTCTTCTCTTCCCCTACGCGTGGCTCGCCTTCACGAGCATTTGCATCACGATTTACATCGCGCTTCGTCTATCCACCGTACGGAGTGCCGAAGCTGCGGGCCGATTTCGCTCGCGCTCCGGCGGAGTGGACTGACCCCGTCTCCGTCAACGCTTCGGTTTGAGGACTGAGGAGTACTCACGCGCCGGCCCGTCGCCAGCCGCCTGCGTTAATGCCGCGGGGCGACACCGCCAAAGCTCTTGTCCTAGACAATTGGCTTCCATCGCAAGTCACGACGCGTGCTTGATCGCGCTCTTTACTGGGAACCGCATCAAGAATCAGCGCAAGATAGTCGCCAGCCGACATGCGATAAACCCGCACAGCAACATGGTTGAGCGCATTTAAACGATGAAACACAGTCCAGCCGAGGCTCAAAATGGGCCTCAGGTAGCCGCCGGTGATCACAAGCTTCGCTAGTTCAATATGGGTCGACACGTGCATCAATTGATGCAGCAACCAAACGGCCGGGTTGTTTGAGTACGGGCACAACGACCAGGGTCGATTGCGCTAGGCCAGCTTGTCGGCAGCCGGTCATGGATCGCGGAAGCAATCGCCACCACGACCGGACGAAGTCCACTGACATTGCTCGAGAGTATCGAAGCTACAGGACGCCAGCTGCGACATCATGTCCTTGCGGCAGTATGCGCCAACTAATGCCGGTGTTGCGGACGAGACAAGAGCCATTGCGGTGAGCGCCGCAATCGGCACGACGCTCCACTTCAAGAAGGACTGGATGTGATCAGACACCTCAGCGATCGAGACTGTCGAGGACTTCAAACTGCGAATGGAAAGAGGGGGCATGGTGACACTCCGCGTATTAGGCTTGGACGACACGGAGCGACACTATGAGCTCGCGACGAGACGTTGAATGTCAGGGGAGATCGTCTATATGCTCCATCGATTTAATTGAGGTCGAGGGATCTACTTGTGGATTGGCTGAGCCGGTTGTTCGAGATGGTGACGGTACGCGGCCGGCTCGATCTGCGCTGCGCCTATGGCGCGCCCTGGCGCATCGATCAGGGGCCGGGCGAAGGGAATGAAATCCCCTATCACGCAGTCATCAGTGGATCGGCGATATTGGATGACCCGGCCGGCGGCCGGCCGATGCAGCTAAAAGCCGGCGACATCCTGCTACTCCCAGGAAATCCGCGCCATGTGATGCACGACGGAAGCGGTGCGCGGCCAAAACCGGAGCGCAATCACCAACACCTCAATCTTGTGATCAGCGAAAATGCCGGCAGGGGCGAGCGGTTCGACCTGCTGTGCGGTCACTTTGCGATTGCGCCACCTCACGACCGCCTCTTGCGCAACTATTTGCCGCCGAGGCTTGTGGTACACGCCGGCGAGCACAGCGGCGAAGACGCCGGCGCCGGAACGGACGCCCAATTGGCGAACCTGGTTTCCCTCATGCGAACCGAGTCGGCAGCCGACCATCTCGGCGGCCGCGCGATGCTAAACGCGCTGTCGACGGCGATGTTCGCGCTGGTGCTGCGGCTCGCCAGCGAAACCAGCGATGCGCCGGTCGGATTGCTTGCGGTTGCCGGCCATCCACGGCTCGCGCCGGCGCTGCGTGCGCTGTTCAATGAGCCGGCGCGAGCCTGGTCGCTGCCGGAGCTTGCGCGCCTCTGCAACATGTCACGCGCGACGCTGGCGCGCCAGTTCCAGGAGGCACTCGGACGATCTGCGAACGATCTACTGACCGATATACGCATGACGCTTGCGGCGAATGAATTGAAGAAGCCGTCGATGTCCACGGGCGCGGTTGCGGATGCGGTGGGATATCAATCCGAGGCAGCATTCCAGCGGGCGTTTAAGAGCCACATGGGGGTGACTCCGGCCCAGTGGCGGAAAGCGCCGTCCAGCGCCGGTCTGCTCGTCATGCGCGAGGCTGCATCCAACCGTGCTTGATGAAGACAAATCCGGTCGCAGATTAGTTAGTCGCCCAGGGCGACGAAGTCGGCGTTGCTACTTTCCCGAGAGTTTCAGCGGCCGCAGCCATCTTTCAGGGAGCCCGCGCGGCATTGGCCTCTAGCCACGCGGCGATGCTCGCTGCGGCATCGCCATAGAGGTACGATAGAGTTCTTCGGTCACATAGCCGATGTGCGGCGTCGCCAGCACGTTGTCGAGCGTCCAAAAACGGATGATTGGTGGGCAACGGTTCGGAATCGAAGACATCGATGGCGGCGCCGGCGCGGGGGTGGTGTCGTGAAGCGTGAAGCCATTGATCATGTTCGTTCTCCTTGCTGGAGCACCGAATTGTGGCCGCGGGATCGTCTACCCCGTCGCGCTGGGGCAGGCATATCGGGGCGACCACGCGGAATGAGCGTGGAAAATGAAAAAGCGTCGGATCGACGATGTATGATCAGCAACAGCGGGGATCGCGATTGCCATGGTAGTCGTGTCGCGCTTGATCTTCCGCTAAGTGCCTCTACGTTCGCCCCGGAGGAGCATCGGCCACTGGAGGAACGGCTGCTCCGGAGCATGACCTCCTTCTAATTATCCGAGCCACCGAGAAGGGCGCGATGAAAATCGCCGGCCCACTGCAGGCTGCGCATTGACAGGCCATCAATACCTGTACCCGCGAACGGCACGGCCGCCCCAAGATAGCACTCGTAATCGCAGTACAGCCTCTTGGAGGGCAGATCCCGGAGATAGCTTATTCCGATCGAGGTCAAACAGTGCGCACATGTCGACGGTGCACAGGGAGTTCTGCCGCTCACGATTAAAAACTTCATAGGGGCGCTCCGGACGTTGTTTGCCAAAACGGCCCCGCTTGACGCGGTTGCGCTCATGTTTTGTGGGCCTTTGTTGCGAAGATAGAGAATCGCGACCCTTGTGCGGGCGTAGAGTTGATATCGACGCGATGCCCTAATAAGCCGACGGCCTGGCGCACGATGAAGAGGCCGATACCGAGACCGTCGCGTTGCGCCGGATCGAGGCGAGTGAAGGCTTCGAAAATTCGAGGCATTTGGTACCCCGCGATACCGTTTCCGGTATCATACACGTCGATACGGATGCTCTGACCGATGTTACGGCAACCAAGGAGAATCCGTCCACCGGGTTGCGTGTATTTGATAGCGTTGTTGACCAAGTTGCGCAGGATGGTGCCGAGGAGCAGCGCGTTGCTGTGAATCGTGGCGGTGGTGTGGACCATACGAACGCGCACTCCTTTTCGTAGAGCCGCAATCTCGCTCTCGTGACAAACTTCTCGAAACAAGGGTCCAACCGGAACCGGTGTCAGCTTTACCCCCTCCGCGTGGTCGCGGAGCCGGAGGGCGGCGAGCAGTTGATCAAGCTGATCCCTCAACCGATCGATGGCGCTCTGACCGGACCGCAGCAGGCGCAACTCGGATTCCGTTCGAACGCCGAGACCCAGCAACTCGTGCGCGCCTTGGATGACTTGAAGTGGCTGCCGGAGATCGTGTCCCGCTATCGCAAGCAACACAGACTCGAAATCCGAAGGCCTTTTCGGCGCCGCCTTGGCCGTCATGCTCCAAGTGATGGGCCGCTTTGCTAACCGCGCTGTACCAACGGTCCCACTGCTTTCCGTCGCCTTGACCCGTCCTTCTGTCTCGCGCATGGCACGCTCCTCAAGTGGAAGTTTCCGATTGGTGGGGAGAGCATGGTGCAATCTCGCAAGGCAAACGAGTTTAATTTTGTGAGATGGTGTAAATCGTCGTTGCTGAGATCGCGCCTGCAAGGCGACACATCGAGCTTGAAAGGAGTTCGGCCGTTTGAAATGACCGCAGAGTTTGATAGCGGATACTCAGATGTCGGATCGATTACGAAGAATGATCAGCTGTACGATCAGATTGTTGTGCACGGTGAAATAGAAGGCGCGGTTGACCAATTTGGTTACTTTCATCGTCAGTCTCTCGCCGATGATATCGCGCTCCGCCCACTCCCTAATCGCCGGCTTTCCCCAGTGTCCCGTAACTGATCATTGACGAGAGCATCCTCGGCGAACGTAGCCATCAATCGCTCGACATCGAAGCGTTGGTTGCTTCAACGAAGGCAGCCAGCAGGGGCGGGAGGAGGACCGGAGCGTTCGCCGGAAACCTCAAGGACCCGGCGCACTTGGGGCGAGGTTTCGGGAAATTCATTGATCTCGAGCACCAAAACCTTATCCCCGTGCTGGTAGCGGTAGAACCTAAATTCCTGTTCTTTAAGCGGGGAACGAAAGGTCACCGGTGTGTCGTTTGACCATCGGCTGAGATCAGATTTCAAATCGCCGACAGTCAAAAGCGGTACCGGTTCCATCATAACAATTCCTTTTCCAGGCCAACTGCTGCAGTCAAGACATCGCCCAACATTGCGCGAGAAGCGCAGCTCGGTTCACTTTTAATCGCGTTTCTGTTGGGGCGTTGCCTTCGCCCGCCGCCGATGACGGATTAGTCAGCACCATCTAACGGCGCCTCACAAGTCGCACAACCTTGGCATCTACGCGAGTTTAAAGGTGTAAGATGATGTTAATTGTCGCCGCTCAACTTTCCGTACAGCCCCTCGGTCTTGTCCCAATAGTCCCGGATTGATTTCATAATTTCGGGTCAGCGATCTTCGCCTTGCTGCAAGAGGCGACGTTGGAACGTCGGTTGGTTTGGGCGCGTATGCCGCAGGGAGGAGTGAGACGTGGAACGACAGCGCGCCATACGTACGGCGTGGGAGGCGTTTCTTAAGGACGGGGAGGCTCCCTCAGGCTGCCGAAGGCAGTGCTCTCGTCTTGGGAGCGGTCGCGGGCGTACGGCGTCGGTGCCGAACGTCAGGAAGCGCCGCTAGCTGCTAAGCCTGAGGTCTTCCGACGTCGTTCAAAGAACGTCGAACTGCTGTATTCCGCGCGTCCTGCACTTGAGCGATCCGGCGTCTTTCTCGCTGAAGCATCCTCGATGATGATTCTGACTGATGCCGGAGGCTTCATCGTTGAAACGGCTCGCGCTGCAAGATTTTGCAACGATTCATACTTGTTAACGTGCGTTGTAGGCCGCGATCCGCTGATCTGACACCTCGATCAGACAGTCGCCGCCGGAAGCGACTTGCTATTGGCCGCCTGAAGATCAATCAAACCAGAGGAGAAATTTGATGTTTGACATGAAAAATCTCAATCGCTTGAAGAAACTGGATGAAAATGCGCCCGACAGCATGAAGGCCTTTTGGGCCTTCGATAAGGCGGTGTTTGCCGGAGGGGCACTGACGGTGCAGCAAAAGCAACTAATCGCCGTCGCGGTCGCGCTGACCACGCAATGTCCCTATTGCATCGAACTGCACAACAAGGCGGCCCGTGACGCGGGTGCCACCGACGCGCAATTGGCGGAAGCCGCCCTGGTCGCCGCCGCGATGCGCGCTGGTGCGGCGGTTACCCATTCCACTCACCTTTTTGGCGCTTAGCGGCACGAGTTGGGGATCGGTCACTGCAGCCAGATCGATGAAGACGCCGAGCGCGTGACTGTTCGACATGTATTATGTATTATGCCGATCCGATTCCGCTTGCGGCTTCGATCTCAACACCCGTGAACAGCCGAAGCTGCCCGGAAGGCGCCGCCCCCGGGCGCGCTCCTAGCACGGACGATTAGCACCATCTTACAACGTTGAACTCGCTTGCGGGACGAAATTGCGCGACGCATCCGGGCAATCCGATTGGTACAGTGATCTCCCACCGGAGAGCACACCATGCGCAAGTCAGAACGGCGCCCGTTGAAACGGCAGGAACCGGTGGAACGTTCGGTGCCGCAGGTACTTCGGCGTCGCATATCTACAGAGGATGAAGTCCATGACAGTTCATTTCCGAGTGGCAGAAAGGGCCGGTGGCTCCTATCGGCATCTAGCGTTGTTACGATGGTCTATGGTGGGCATCTTCATCTGGTTCGGGATACAAAAATTTACACCCTATGCGGCCGAGGCCATCGCGCCCTTGATCGCACACAGCCCGTTTATGAGTTGGCTGAGCGTGTTCGGGGTGGGGGATGAAGCTAAGATTGTCGGGACGATCGAACTGACGACCGCGGCAGCCCTGATTATCGGATCGGTGAACCCGACAGCGTCTGCTTTAGGAGCGGCGATGGCTTGCGCAACCTTCCTACTGACGACGTCATTCGTTTTCAGCACGCCCGGCATCACGCAGATAAGCCCGTCGGGTTTCCCGATCATCTCGACGCTGCTGGAGCAGTTTCTGCTAAAGGACGCCGCCCTGCTTGCCGCGCGTCTTACGCTGCTTCTCGCGTCTTTGTCACCGCGGCCTGCGGCTTCGTGAGGGTTCACAACAGCCGCAGAATTTGAATGTGAATGGGTTCAAGCCCACGAAGCGACAGAGGTTGAATCTACATTCGAGATGCTCGCAAAGCAGTCTAACACCAGTTTTCATTCTTTCCACCTGATCCTGCTGTCGCGGTTATTTCAAACTCCTGCCGCCAGCGGCAACCCGACCGAGTTATCACGGGTAATTCGCGAGGCTTTTCCTGCGCAGTCGCGACGCGCGACATGTGACTTCAATCTCTGCCGGTGCAATAAGTGCGCTTCCTGGTGGACCGAGGGCGAAAGAATGGAATACCTCACTCAAAGCGATCCAGTCTCGGCCATTCCCGAGAAGGATGCCACGGGAACGGTAGCAAGGGTCTTTGCGGATATCCGCGATACCTTGAACGTGGAGGTCGTGAACCTCATCTGGCGCCATCTGGCCACGATGCCCGGAGCGCTCGAATGGGTGTGGGGTTCGCTGAGGCCGCTGTACCTGGGCCGCGCTATAATACGAGCTGAGCAAGTCCGCCGACACTTGAACCTACCGCGAGTTCCTGCGTTTTCGCGCGATGCGCTCTCCGCCGCTGGAATCGACGACGCGGCGCTCGCAGACATCCGCGCAATCCTTGAGAGTTACCAGCACACCAATGCCCTCGCGCTGGTGTGTCTTTCTGCGTTTCTCGCACGGTTCGAGGGTGACGAGTTCGCGCGCGCTAGCGCCCCGGCGGCCAACAGATATGAAAGGATCTCCGCTCCAGGGCATCGTGCAGCTTTGCCACGTCTCGTTCCGATCACCGAGATGCCGCCGGCGACCGCCCGGCTTGTTCACGAATTGAACGGATTCGGGGAGGACTCTGATCTTACTCTTGTCGCCAGCATGTACCGGCACCTATCGCACTGGCCCGCATATCTGGCGTTGGTAAGGACGCTCCTGGTGCCGCTTCACGAGTCTGGCGAGCTAAAATTCTTGGTCGCCGAGGCCCGCAAAATCGGGGAAAAGCATGGGCGGGAATTGGCTGTCGACGTCCCAACGACCTCCCGGCTGCCTGAAGTGGAGCCCGTCCTGGCCGCCGTCCGTCGGTTCGTGCGCCATCCCATCGCCCGCATGACGGGAGTTTGTTCTCTCGTTCGCAAGGCGACGATGGATCTCGCGGTCGTCGAACCTGCAGCCCCGGCGAAGTAATTTTTTCTTCCACAATGGCGCGTCCGGCGCCGTGAGGAGGACCCCGGTGGTTACGCGTCGGATCGAACGCTGCATTCGGCTCGTTTGGATCCGCGATCTGCTCGTCCGCGAAGCGAGCAATCGATGGCTTCGGTCGCTGCCGAATCATGTTTCCTGCCACCATCCATTCCTGGACTTGCTTGAGGCCTTGACCCGTCCGCGACGCGTAAGTGCTTGCGAGAACGCCATCGATTACCCCAGCAGTGCTGCGCTCTCGAAGTGAGCGGGGCACGACCGATGTCAAGCCGATCTGAGTAACCACGTCGGTGAGATCAACGAGCATATCTTCGATCCCCGCAGGCATTAACCGCTTTCGCCCACGTTGTACGGTGACGAACGAGGAGTTGCTCATCCTGGGCCTCCTAGAAGGAGATTCGCCATGACAAAGTTCGTCCGTCTTGCGGTGATCGCAATTGCGGCAGCCACGATCACAAGCCAAGCACATGCGCTGGGGCCCGGGCCGGAAAACCCGGGAAGAGCAGCAATCCAGGAGCCCGGTGCAACTGCCTTCTACCAGAGCTTAGGCAGTGGACGCGGCGTATATCGCGCGCCCACTGAATCGTACGCAGCAATCCACGCATTCAGTGACTTAGCGTCGCAACCCGCCCGGAAAAGCAAGCATAGGGGCAAGCATATCTCGGGTCCGCGCTGAGCCGACAAGGCGCGAAAAGGAGAACAGAAATGCGAAAGACCATCCTCACTATTCTCGGCACCGCCCTGATCGTTGTGACATCGGTTCAGTTCGCCGCGGCAGCGCAGCGTCATCGTGGCAAGGCGACGACCCGTGCGGTCATTGGCCAGCAGCAGACGCGCCATTTCGATGCCTATGCAGCCTGGCCTGCCCCGCAGGTCCAGCCCGACTCGTATCCCTATTCCGGATGGTCGGCGCCAGCCGGTCATTGAAGGACACGGGCTGAAGTCGAAAGGCCGGTCGCATTTGTGGCCGGCTTTTCGCTCGCGTATATTGTGGGCCTGAGCTGCCAGCCGGTCCGATGACGAGCACCTATGCCCCGAACAGATCCTCGGTGTCGCGACCAGCGTTGGCCAACAGCGCGCACGACGCGACGACCAGCATCTCGTGTGTGAGATAGCTTGGTTCAAACTCCGCGACAGCCAAAACGTCGATTGCGAAAGCATCGGTCGTCTACGCGTTCAATGACAAACACTGCGGGCTGCTCGCGTTCAAAGCGGCGTTTAATTGCGCCTCTAAGGCAAAGCTCCAAGCGCGACGCGCGCAAGCCTCGACATCCCGTGAGATGAACGAGCATATGTTCGATCCCCGCGGGCATTAATCACTTTCGATCACGCTGTAAGTTGACATGCGAGGAGTTGCTCATCCCGAGCCTCCCAAAACGCAGTGTTGCCATGTCTACCGCAAATTTCGCTGGTCTTGCGATGGTCGCAATTGTATCGGCGACCGTCACAAGCGAGGCGCACGCGCGGGCAACAATCCAGGAGCCTGCTGCAGTTGTGTTTACCATCCCAATGCGGAGCTAGGCATTGGATACAGCCGATATCGGCAGCACACTGAATCTTACGCAACAAGCGGCGCAGTTATCGGCACAGCGTCGAGATCCGTCCGAAGGAGTGTGTATGGCACAACCAATATCATGGGTCCGCGCTGAGCCGGGCTCGGCGGGAAAGCCGAAAATGAGCGATGGCGCGAGGGAGGTGCCGGACGGCACGGATGTTCAGGAGCTAGTTGTCTTGCTGGCTAAATTGCTGGACACCGCCCAAGTGTTTTCTCCGAGTCTAGAGCGAACGGCTGCCTTTGAGCAATCAGGGGGTTCCAGGGCCGTCTCGCTTCGCTCTTGATAGGGTCTCTAAATCGCGCGCACCGTAAGTAATCGGGGAGACCCGCAGGGCTCGAAAGGCGGCAAGCAGGATCTCGAGACGTACGGCGCATAGATTGCGACATCCGAGGGCCGGAGTCGGTTCCCGATCTCGCCTGGCTTCCGCATCTTTGCGGTTCGCTATCTCGCGCGCGCCGCACCGGTGGGCTCTGGTTCGCCGGCAAGCTGGTAGGAAAGGTCGGCTCGATGTTCACTGCGTCGGCGACACAGCATGGTGGTCAGGAATCGACCAACCTCCTGGCCCGGCCCGTTCTGATTTTTTCACCTTTTTTCAGAATACAACGCGCAACGGCGTCGGCCATCGGGCATGTTGTTTGCGTGCAACGATGCAGCGCCTTCTGTGGGCTCGAGAAGATCAGAAATTGAATGTCAGTCTTGCTCATTAGGGCGCCCGCGCGGGTGCGCAACGACTCAACTCTATGGAGAAACCTGGCGATGAACAAATTTCCTAACTGTAAATCAAGAAGTGGATCTATGTCGCGCGAACTGGCTATTACAATTGCTGTTGTGTCTTCATTTATGGCAGTCGCCTCGTCCGCAGTGGCCGGACAGACTATTTCCGACAGAAACTACTGGCCGAGCGAGGTTGCCGCGCACAGATCGCAGCCGAAAGCCGCCGCGGCCGGGCCGTTGTCTTCGTTCGCCTTGGACCTGTCTGGGCCGCAACCAGTGGATGTCGCAAAAAGCAGGGAAGCTAATGGATCATACCGGGGTGGACCTCATCCCAGGTGAAACCGTCAATCGATCGAACGCCCGAATGCACTAACAGGCACCCGAATAAAAACCGGAAGCGGGCTACAATGACCGCAAAGCAGCTTCGCGTGTCCCGTCAGTCGATCGTTATCGCCGCCGCTCTGATAGGCGTGGTGTCGCTGGCGATCGGCGCCCATGCTGCTCTGAACCGAGGGGTCCTGGATGCCGGCAAGGCAATCGCAACTGAGAACAACGGCAATGCGGTGAAGAAAACCTCAAGGATCGCATTAGTGATCGGCAACGGTCATTATCCCGATGCCGACGCGCCGCTGACTCAATCGATCAACGATGCGCGGGATTTGACGACTTCGCTGCGCAGCAACGGCTTCAACGTCGACGTCCTCGAAGACGCCAGCAAGGACGGCATGCATCGCGCCATTGATCGTCTAAAATCGAAGATCGGGCCGAATTCCGTGGTGATGCTGTTTTTCGGCGGCTACGGCGTTCAGGCTGGCGGCGAGAGCTACATGATCCCGGTCGATGCGGCGATCTGGAAAGAGTCTGGCGTGCGCCGCGACGGGCTTAGCATTGAAGCAGTGCTCGACGTGATGAAGGAGCGGGGCGCCCGCGCCAAGCTTGTCGTCATCGATGCATCGCGCCGCAATCCGTATGAGCGGCGGTTCCGAACATTCTCCCACGGCCTGGGGCCGATCGATGCGCCTGACAACGCGCTGATCCTGACGTCGGCTGCGCCGGGCAAGGTTGCCGACGATTCGAAGGGCCGGAACAGCGTGCTGGTGGCTGAACTGCTGAATAACCTCAATGCGCAGGCTGCGGGTGCTGAGACTATCTTCAACAAGACGCGCGTTGCGGTTTCGCGGGCGTCAGACGGCGAGCAGGTTCCGTCGGTGTCGTCGTCGCTGTCTGTGGACGTTCCATTGGCGACAGGCGTGGACGGGTCGGCTGCACCGACTGACAACTAAGCTCGGCCTGAACTCGCCGCCTTTGGAACCTATTTCATCGGCTTTGCCGGGCGCCCGATCGGCGCCGCGATCTTCGGCCACTACGGAGACCGCATCGGCCGCAAGGCCACGCTGATTGCAACGCTGTTGTGCATGGGCATCGCCACGTTCCTGATCGCCTTCGTTCCGACATACGAAACGATCGGAATCTGGGGCGCGGTTATCCTGACGGTGCTGCGTATGCTTCAGGGCGTCGGCGTCGGCGGCGAATGGGGTGGGTCCGTTCTGCTCGCGATGGAATGGTCGCGTCACTACGGCCAGCGCGGCCTGGCCACAATTCGGCGTGCCGTGCGGCATGTTCCTGGCGAATCTAGCGGTGCTCGCCTTCAGCCAGCTTTCGGGCAATCAGTTCGCCGTCTGGGGCTGGCGCATTCCCTTCGCCCTGTCGATCGTTCTGATCGGCGTCGGCCTGTGGATCCGCCTCGGCATTCTCGAAACGCCAGTGTTCCAGGCGCTTCTCAACAACAACAAGATCGAGAAGACACCGATCGTCGAGGTTATCAGAAAGCAGCCGAAGCAGATCGTTCTGTCGGCTTTGCTGCGGATCTCGGAGCAGGCGCCGTTCTACATCTTCACTGCGTTCATCTTCGCTTACGCGGTCGGCACGTTGCATATGTCACGCAACCTGATTCTGAGCGCGGTGCTGGCAGCCTCCTTGGTCTCGTTCGTCACCATCCCGCTTTCGGGGCATATCTCCGACCGTATCGGCCGCAAGAAGATGTATCTGATCGGCGCAGCGACCACGGGCGTGTTCGGCTTCCTCTATTTCGGCATGGTAGACCGCGCCGCTCCCTTGGCGGTATTCGTCGCGATAGTTCTGTCGCTCATTCCGCATGACATGCAGTATGGGCCACAGGCGGCGCTAATCGCCGAGGCCTTTACGCCGCGCCTGCGCTATAGCGGCGCTTCCCTCGGGTATCAGCTGGCATCGGTCATCGCCGGTGGCCCAGCGCCCCTCATCGCGACCGCCTTGTTCGCGAGCTATCACTCGGGCTACGCGATCTCGATCTACATCGCGGCCTGCGCAGTGGTGAGCTTAGTGGCCGCAGCGATGATGCCCGACTACACCGGCAAGGACATCTCCTCGGAATATGACGACTGACACATCACTGCGATCAATATTTCTCCGAGAGAGTGGCTCGAACGCTTCAGGTAACAAAACCCACATGGGGGTCACGCCGGCACAGTGGCGCAAGATGCAGCAGCCGTCCGGCCAGGGCGCCTTCGCAATGCCAGTCGCTTCCGCTGACGCGAGGCCGACGAATGCCGATGGGGCGGATGCAACTGACAAACGCAGGCCAGCGAGGGGGCGCGATGGGTCAGGCCGCGGCTGCGGCCCCGGAGATCGGGTAGTCCGTGTAGCCGTGCGCATCGCCGCCGTAGAACGTGGAGCGATCGCAGCGGAGATGGCAACCTGTGTCAACAAGGGGTTGTGCCGTCGGGGAATGACTAGTGCATACAGAATCAGCAGCCTCGGCAGATGATCAGCTTCCGGTCCAGCTCCTGATCAAGCTGCTGCTGGTGGCGCTCCCATGCCGAGACGGCCTCGGGCCGGGGGACATCAGTCTGCTGTGGTTGCCGATGGCCGACCGGGGCAAGCCAAGGCAGGTGGGCGGTCAGCACCGCCGACGAATGATCTGCAGCCGCCGTCTTCGGCAGATCGGGGAAGACGCCGGCAGCATCCTGCTGATAGGCAGCATGCGCCGGCGAAAGCATTCCGACAAACACGAGACCTGCCCCTGCGGTGACGATTGCGTGCTTCAGGATTGAGGTGCGGGACATGGCGACTCTCCTTTCGAGGAGGCTCGGGATGAGCAACTCCGTTACGAGCCACGGTACTCAACCACGCAAAACGCTGAATGCCGTCCGGGATCGAAGTCATGCTCATTCGTCTCGTGAGTCGCGCCAGATGGCCCCAGCGTCGGGCCATCTCTCGCTGGCGCGTTAAACGTAGGCTCGAGGAATTCCACGAGCGCTCGCGCCTTGGCCGTCGCGGTGCGCCCAGTCGGAAGGACGGCGCACAAGTCTAACGCCGGAAGGCGCTATTCCAACGGGATCACACGGACAGTGCTCGATTGGCGATGCGTCCGTTCACTGGCACAACCAATTCTGGAGAACTGAATGCGGATTTTTATTTCGCAGATGTTCGGCATTGCCGAACGTCGGTGAGACTGGCCCCATCCATACTTTGTAGGAAAGGCTCTCGAGTCCTTGGCGACAAGCCCGTCCCACTAGCCTTGAAGGTCGGTCGGCGCCGCCGCGCTGGAAGATGCTTCGCGGACTCCAGCGCAGATGAGTTCGAAGGGAATATGACTGGTCTTCGAATGAGCGCGATGAACGTTGGACCACTTAGCGTGGATGCGAACCTCTTGGTCGCATTCGCAGCAGAAACATTGGCACGCCGCTCCGCTACCGGGCGTCTTCGGCAAGCGCAGCGTGCCGTCCTCAAAGAGGTCGAAGTCACCATCGATTAAGGAGAGTACCGCGATGACAGCATCCCCTGCGCACTGATCAACCCTGCCCTGCCCTGCGAAACCTTGATCTCCATTATTAGCATATGCATGTATTTTTGACGTGGCACCTACCGTCGCACTGAAAAGGCCAGCAGAATCAGGAGAAAAGATATGCCTCTCGTTCGAATCGATGTCCGTAAAGGCAAGGATGCAGCCTGCCGCCAGAAGATCGGTCGCATCGTCTATGAAGCGCTTGTCAGCGTCGGCGTTCCGGAAAAAGACCGCTTCCAAATCATTGCTGAGCACGAAGCTGACGGCTTCCAGTTCGATCCCGAATATCTCGGCATCCAGCGCAGTGCAGATCTCGTGATTATCCAGATTACCTGGAATGAAGGCCGGACGACGGCGCAAAAGCAAGCGCTCTACAAGGCCATCGCCGACGGCCTTCACACAACTGTTGGACTCCGGCGCGAGGACGTCTTGATCAACCTCATCGAGGTCAAGAAGGAGAACTGGTCCTTCGGCAATGGTATCGCTACGTACGCGGCCTAAAAGCAGAGACATCCGATGCATCGAACCGCCTCTCCGCTCGGTAGCTCGCGCGCAGCCGACCGCCATGCGTTGCTCGTGCTGATCTGCACTTCAGCGCCTTCCTTCATGATACAGCTCGACGCGAACATCGTCTCGGTGTCGCTACCGGCAATAGCCCGTTCTCTGGGCGCGAGCTTTGCCGGGATCGAGTGGGTGATCACGGCCTATTTGCTGAGCTTTGCGTCGCTCTTACTGCCGGCCGGAGCACTCGCGGACCGCTTCGGTCGCAAGAGGCTGCTGATCCTTGGCCTGTCGGTATTCACCTTCGCCTCGTTTCTCTGCGGGTCCGCACCGAATCTCACAGTCCTCATCATCGCCCGCGCGCTACAGGGTGCAGGCGCCGCCATGCAACTCAGTGCGGCACTCGCGACCCTCTCGCATGCGTTCCAGGGAGAAGCCCGCGCGCGGGCTTTTTCCTTTTGGGGATCGGTGGTCGGGATCGGCGCCGCCTTGGGCCCTGTCGTGGGCGGCCTGATCACCCAGAGTTTCGGGTGGGAATGGGCCTTCTATGTCAATCTTCCTATCGGCGCGACTTTAATCGCGCTGATCATCCGTGTCATCGAGTCCTCCAGAGATCCCGACGCCATGCACCTCGATCTGCCCGGCGTGGCCTGTTTCGGTAGCGGGCTTTTCTTGACGACGCTCGCGCTTATCGAAGGTAACCACCGCGGCTGGACCGATCCATGGATACTTGGCGAAGGCGTGGGCTCGGTGATTCTCTTCGCCCTTTTCATTCTCGTCGAGCGCAAGCAGGCCCGCCCGATGCTTGACCTTTCCTACTTCCGCAAACCGACCTACATCGGCGCCAACCTGGCACAGTTCTCCTTCTCGGCCGGAATGCTGACAATGCTGACCTTCATTCCGATCTTTC
>WNFR01005086.1_pt1 | contig 17437 bp, 12 predicted proteins | sample 5400221 | NCBI WGS metagenome assembly WNFR01 (sample SAMN13153357, study PRJNA577476) | soil metagenome | isolation source: 40 cm soil under Madrone tree | place: USA:California | collected 2016-06-14
TTTAGTCTGATTTTCATACTTTGTGCCTTCAGTGGGGATGCTTTAGTTGGCGAGTTCGGCAAGGCGGTGTCTGCCGTGCTCTTATCGGCGCCGCAACTGGCGTGAATGAAGGCCATCGCGAAAGCGAAGGCCAAAAAAAAGCGTTTCATCGCAGTCTTTCTCCTCCTCGACAGTATTCACCCCTCAGCGCGCGGTGTAACCGCCATCGACAACGAGGGCGTGGCCGATCACGAAGCTTGCGCCAGGGCTGCAAAGCCAAAGAACGGCAGCGGCGATCTCCTCCGGCTGACCCAGTCGCCCAATCGGCAGGTCTCTCAAGATGTCTTTCATGGCGTCTGGTTCCTTAGCCAACATGTCGGCAACCATTGGCGTATCGATCGTCCCTGGGCACACCGCATTGATGCAAATTCCTCTGGAGGCATATTCGAGCGCAGCGCTCTTCGTCAGCCCGATCACTCCGTGCTTGGATGCATGGTAGGCTGCTCGGCCGGCGATGCCGATCAGACCGCCAATCGAAGAGTTGTTGACGATGGCGCCGCTTCCTTGCTCGCGCATCTGGCGGAGCTCGTACTTCATGCAGTTCCAGACGCCGCGCAGATTGATCCCGTTCACCCGCTCGAACTCTTCGCCGCTGACATCAGCCATTTCCACGGCGGGAGACTGTATGCCGGCGTTATTGAACGCCGCATCGAGCCGCCCGAAGGTTGATATAGTCTGCGCGACCATCGCTGCTACGTCAGCCTCGTCGGCGACATCGCAACGGATGCCAATCGCCATGTGACCGGCGGCGACCAGTTCTTCTGCGGCAGAGCGAACCCCATTCTCATTGACATCTGCTAGCGCCACCGCAGCTCCCGCCTCCGCGAAGGCTCTGGCTGTCGTCAGACCCATGCCAGAGGCAGCGCCAGTAACGAGTGCGACTTTGTTCTCAAAAGACATGTTCATAAATAAAATCCCCGTTCACATCTTATATTCCGGTTCTTGTATAGTTTCTCCGGGTTCCAGAGGCCCTCTCACGCTTAAGGCATTTTTCCAAGTTTTCGCCTTTGCATAATTTCCAAATCTTGGCTGTCTAGTAAAAGCTTCAGTTTCTTGTTCTCCTGACTTGGCTTAATTCTAAGGGCCTGCGAATAATTGTCGGTATGACGATTCTGGTGAATGATTGTACGTTCCTGCAAAACCTGACGCATGGACGTGTTTTTATGAACAAGAGGGATTAGTATGAAGGTATGAATCAGGAAGCTATACGCAATGCCCGGAGAATAGAGACCGCAAGAGAGGAAATCGTCGAGCGAATGAGTCGCCTGCTTCCCGAAGACGGGAAGATCGCCTTCGTTCCGGATCTTCTCCTCATCAAATCGTCAGTAGCGACTGAGTCAGTTCAGTCGATCTATCAGCCATCCTTTTGTTTTGTGGCCCAGGGCAGAAAGCGAGCGAGTGTGGGCGGGGAGGTTTTTTTATACGATCCGTTTCATTATTTGATTTTTACGGTCGACCTGCCGGTTGCATTCGAGATAGAAGCCCCATCAAAGGAACTGCCTTACCTGGGAATGAGCCTAAACCTAGATTCCGCCCTGGTCGCTTCGGTCATTGTTGAATCCGGCATACGGATAAAAAAGGGTGACGCCAGCATTAAGGCGATGAACGTCAGCGCGATAGACGCCGACTTGCTTGACGCTGTTGCGCGATTGGTACGCATCGCCGAAACGCCGGCTGAGCGCAAACTCCTCGCACCGCTCGTCATAAAGGAGATAATTTACAGACTGTTGGCCGGCGGTCAGGGTGCGCGGCTTGCACATCTGCTCACTGCTAGCGACACCCGCCGCATTTCGAAAGCGATCGGCCACCTGCGAGAGCATTTTGACGAACAGTTGAAGATGGAAGAGATCGCGCACGAACTTGGGATGAGCGTCTCCGGCTTTCACCATCACTTCAAGTCCGTGACATCGATGAGTCCCCTGCAGTTTCAGAAACAGATACGACTCCAGGAAGCACGCCGTCTGATGCTCGGCGAAGACCTGGACGCGGCGAGCGCCGGATTCCGCGTCGGCTACGAGGACCCGTCTTACTTTAACCGCGATTACAAGAAGCAATTCGGCGCGCCACCACAACGTGACGTTGCCCGCCTTCGCAGCAACCTTGAACTTTAAGAAAGCGTTACCCATAGCTTGGTAATAAAGACTGTAAATAGAAGACACCGTCGATCTTCTGTTGAGTGAACTCGATAATTCAGGAAGATGCGATGATTTGGACAGAACAACCATGAGGTCGGATTTTTCAAACGTACGCCGCGCGTCCCTTTTGCCCCAAAATCGAAAGTGAGATCGTTTATCCCTGAACTAAGCAGAATAACTGAGCTTAGTCGGTTATCGATGCTCGAAAACGCCGGATCAGGACTGCGGCGCTTAGAAACTTAGGAAGGGATTTAAGAGATGAAAGCATCGAAGCGAAAGCGATTGGAAGCAAAGGGTTGGCGCCTGATCTCGGCTGAAGAATTCCTCGGTTTGACCAGAGAGGAAGCGGCACTTGTTGAAATGAAACTCGCACTCGCCGACGCTGTTAAAGCGCAGCGCGAGAAGTCTCATCTTTCGCAGATCGAGCTCGCAGCCCGGATGAAGTCAAGCCAGTCGCGAGTTGCCAAGATCGAGGCGGGTGTCTCTCGATTTGTTGGTGCGGTCGGTATTGTCGGCTGGTGCCAGTAAGAAAGAGGTGGCCAGGGCGCTCGCAACAACTGCGAGGTAATGTATAGCCGGTGTTTGGGGACCTCTGAGTGAAGGTGAAATTCGAGGCCGTCGTTATTTTCTTGAAATCACTTGTATTAGATACCACCATCTCCCACAACCACGAAGCCAGCCCAGTAATAGGGCTTCATCCTATATCGCGGATCATTTATCATTACCAAGACAGCCTGCCGCCATGCTTCAGCTTTAGAAATCTTCCTGTCGCTTGATCCGCCGCCCACAACGTTTTTATGAAAACCAAGCATCAGTTTCGTTGTGCTTTCGGACGGAACTTGCCATTGGCTCGCGATCGTCGTCGGCACGCCGGCCACGAAGAGCGCCCAGGTCATTCCTATCATCCCTTCTCCATCGCCCACGAGCCCTCTTGCCGTATCGCATGCTGACAGCACAACCATTTCGGCTTTCAGATCCATCTTCATCAACTCCCAAGCTTCAAGCAGGCCATCCTCGTTCGAGTCGCCTCCTACAGCAAGCACGATGTACGAATACAGCGGATTGCGGTCATCGAGTACTCCGTGAGTCGCGAAGTGAAGCACTCTGTATTTACTCATCTCGGCTTTAACAGCGTCTTCTCGCGCAGCCGCTCCGATGCGGACTGAGCTTGACTGCAGCCCATACACCCCAGCCGCAAGCGTCTGCACTTCATTCTCTGTTTCCGGAAGGGAAACAAAAGGCGCATTCCTTAACGTCTGCGCCCGCGCTAAAGCTTCACCGCCAAAAGCGGGGTTTCCAATGCCGTAGAATTGCGGATTCTGAGCTTTGGGTAACGACGAAGCGCCATTCTGTTCGTTCTTGCTCAGAGGTAATGATTGCAATCTATCAGACCTCTTCCTCATCTCGCGAAGAACCTGTAGGGACGGGGCATAATATATTGCGTATTGCTCCAGAATATATTGGTCCAGCTCGGTCTGTAGCGCTTGGAAAGGCAGGTTCCACAACGGGCCATCGGGGACAATACACATTGCCGTCTTGCCCTTTAGGTATGGTTCCGCGGGCTTGATAAGCAGATCATAGAGTTCGCGACCGATCTGACGAAAACCAGGATGGTTCGTAGAGAGGAGGCTTCGATACTTGTCTACTAGATTGGAGAGATCGCTTCTCTTGATCTTTACTGCATAGACCTTGAGCCCCACTTTGAACTGACTTGTCGAATCCCTGCTCAACACAAATAGGAATGTTTGTTCGTCTGTTACAACGTATTCTAGAATTGTCGTCCCGGTATCTGATAAGAGCGCGCTTGCCTGTTCCGTCGTGAATGCTGGGAAGACGCCCCGTTTAGTTTTCAATTCCGGGTGCGCTGCGTAAACGGCCGTCTGAAATGCTTCGTATGCGTTGCGCGCATTTTGGAGTTTATTCTCAAGCTCTGTCGTTCGGCTGGCATCCGGCGGTTGAGCCATTCTTTCGGCACGCAGCCGTGCATTGATGGAAACAAGTTCACTGTACAATCTCCGTTCTTCGGCCTGCTCCTTATCGCTCATCGATGCATCGATACTAATCCTGCCGTTCTGTATCACATCGAGTAAGACACGAGCTTTGGCGCGCTCGGCAAAAGCGAGGGCTTCAGTGGGCTTGCCTTCCCCGATCAACGAGCCCACCATCGCATGGTAAGGCGCGACCCTATTCTGGAAGAATCGCTGAAAGGCTTGTTCGCCGCCTGAAACTTGGGATCGCAACTGTTCAATGGTCGACACAGCCGTTAGGAAAGACCTCTGAGCGAGATCAGATTGTTTTAGCGCCTCGTGAGCTTTCCCCTTTGCAATTAGCGCAAGATAAGAAATCTCCGCTAAGTCAATCTGATTGGCAAAAGAAATCGCGCGGTCCAAAACCTCCACTGCGCGAGAGTCGTCCCCGTTTGAGTTGTAGAGTTCTCCAATCTGCCAAAGGGCTACAGCGATGTGAGGCTTATCTCCTATCTGTTCAGCAGCCTTTCTGCTCTTATTCAAATACTCTAATCCCAGTTCGTATTTTCCTTGTAGTCGATATACCGATCCCAAAGCCGTTTGTGCGTCCATGATCAACCCTGTCGATTTTATTTGTTCGGCTATGCTCAGGCTCTCCAGTAAGTTTTGGAGAGCCTTGTCAACGTGGCCTTGTTCTCGGTTTGCTATACCTAAATCTACAAGGATTGTGGCAATACCCGTCTGGTCTCTTAATTCCTTGGCGATTTGCAAACTTTGGTCTAGGTAACCAGCCATTTTTTCGTAATCACCTTGCTCGGCGTACACAATCCCGAGCCCGGTAAAAAGGTCCTGCATCCGTTTCTTGTCGTTCAATACTTTCACCAAGTCCATAGCCCGCTCGTAAGAGCGAAATGCCTCGGCGTAGTTGCCAATGACACTGTAGATATGGCCTATGTTCGCCAGCGCGTCAGCTAACGACTCAGTGTCATTCAACTCCGTAGATAAAGTGAGAGACTTTTGAAGATATTCCAATGCCTCGCGGTAATTACCTTGCCAGGTGCTAGTAGTTCCGAGAGTCAATAGCGCACCTACGCTCAGCCGGTTGTCCTTCAACTCATTGGCAAGCTCGAGACTTTGCCGCGAATACTCTTTGGCCTTTCCATAGTCTTCAATCCATAGATAGCCCTTCCCAAGCTTGTCGAGTATTCGCGCTAAACGCGGCTTATCGTTCAGTTCTTCAGCCATCTGCTTCTCTATGCGATAAAGAAACAACGACCTGGAAGAATCACCTGAGTTATATGAGTCGGTCAGTACTTCTTTGAATCTCGCCCACAGTGTGTCGGTAATCAATTCCTTATATGAGCGCAACAAGATCCTCGACTCATCTTCCGATTTAACCGCCATCAGCGCTCGGAAGAGAGATTCTTCGTTTTGGGCTGGTGAAGTCTGGGTTGATTGAGCAAGAGAAATTATAGGCGTGAGGACGAGGCACAATAATAGAAGATGCGGCAGGGCTCGTCGCCTTCGGTAAATAGAAAGAAGACCAATCCCCTGCCCGCAGTAGATGTTCACTCGGGACTGACCAGAGGATTGGTCTATGCTGTGAAGGAACGTACTGTCTCCTGTTGCGCCACCGCTAGTTGCGTCCGCTAGATCAAAGGGTTGGTGGCGGGAATCCGGGTGGCCTTGGCCTCGGACATCCTGGACATTGCGGGGTTCCAGTTTCAAGGTTTCTTGGTAGCCCTTCCTGCGGCGGTGCTGTCTCGTCATCCCTGACCTGCTGAGTCGCGGCTGGTATGCTCGCAAGAAACAGGTAATCAAACAGCAACCTCAACGAATCAGACCAACCGAACCCAAGAAACAAGACCAGAGAGAGCGAAACAAGCACGCGTCGGTACTTGTTCAGTTTCATAAATAATCCTCCCAGATGCCGTAGTATTGACACGACGGCGGTTGACTCCAGCCATTCCCACACTTCGCGCAGTGAGTTTAATAAGGCAAGAGCAAGGAGGCACAGCGATGTGCCCCTCGTTATCGAGTAATCCGCTCGTTGGTGAGGACCATCATTTGAGCAGATACTCTGTCGTGAAAAGGACTGCTGAGTAGAACTGAAAATCGCGGTTCTTTTTCCTGATAAAGCCGTGCCCCTCGTCGTTCGCCATCAGATACCATACGGGCGTTCCGTTCCTTCTAACCGCGCTTACCAACTGTGCCGACTCGGTTGGCGGAACTAGCGTGTCATTCTTACCTTGAACGATGAGGAGCGGCATCTTGAGCTTCTGGACATTGTTGAGCGGAGCAATCCTATTTAAGAACTCTCGCATTTTAGGATCTCGCTCATCTCCAAACTCGACTCGCTGGAGTTCTTTGACCCACTCGTCTGAATTCTGCAAATACGTCACAAGGTTTGAAGGACCGGCAATGGAGTACGCGGCGCGAACTCGATCGCTGTAGTTCGCTGCAACAGAGAGTGCCAGGTAGCCGCCATAACTTTCACCAAAAACCATGACTCGATCAGCGTCAAGAGTCGGCTGCGTTTTGATCCAATCAAGGAGTGCCCCTATGTCTTTAGAGGCGTCCTCGCGTTGATAGCCGTTATCGAGCTTGAGAAATGTCTTACCGTAGCCGGATGAACCGCGCACATTTGGGTAAATGATGGCGACGCCCAACTCGTTAATATAGTAATGTATCCGCCCCCCATAACTAGGACGAGTCTGTGTCTGAGGTCCACCGTGAAGACCGATGATCACTGGGCGCTTGCCCTTGAACTTTGCAGGCGGTCTATATAGGAAACCGGAAATCGCTTTTCCGTCGAAGCTCTTCCAACGAATGAGTTCAGCTTCCGAGAGACTTTCGGTGTTGATACCACCCGCCTCACTAAAGGTCCAGCGATCCAGCTTTCCTGTTTGTGTGTCGTATGAATAGACATCTACTGGATAACGAGGCGATGTGAAGGCGAAGCCCAGATCATGTCCATTCGGGTGCCATTTGAGACCGGCAACAACGCCAATCGGAAGGTCAGGTGTGGGCTTTTCTTTGCAGGTTCCGGTGTCGAGAATGTGCAGGCGGCCTATCCCATCCTCGTTTGTAACGAATGCCAGAGTCTTGCCATCCGACGATAGATCAAACTCATCAACATCTGCCTTTATGTTATCTGTCACGGGTTTGTATTGCCCGTTCGCAAGATCAATGTATCCGATTCGCTGATATTCAGAATCGCGATCGGTAGTCACGTAGACGCCTTTGCCATCCTTGCTGAATTCCCCAAACCAGTAAGCAGTCTGTTCGTTTCCCTTTTTAGGGGTTAAGAGGGTCTTTCGCCCGGTTGCCGCATCGACGATCCAGAGATTGTTTTCATTGGCAGAGATGTATTCGTAGACTAACACCTTACGGTCATCGGGCGACCAGTCATAAGGCACCCAGAAACCGCTGTCTAATTGGGCAAGCATCCGGTCACTCTTCGGTTCCAGCGGGTTGATGACGTACAAGTCCATGTCTTTGCCATTGCGCCGCGTAGACCCGTACACAAGCCATTCACCGGAATGGGACCAAAGAGGCGATTCGTTTCTCGATTTGCCTTTAGTAAGTAAGGTGATGTCGCCGGTCGAGAGATCAAAGCGATGCAACTGATAAAACTCATCGCCGTTAGTATCTTTGCTGAAAATAAAGTAGTTGCCTTTCTTCGGCTCATAAGCCGCCTGGAAGACGGCATCGGTTAGAAAGGTGAGCTGAGTACGCGCGCCGCCGGGAAATTTAACTTGATGGATTTGCGGCGTATCGCCGAATTGCGTGCTGATCAACATCTCGCGCTTCAGCGGATGCCAGCTGAGCAGCGATGCGTAGCGAGAGTTGTTGTATCGATTGACTGATTGCGCAAGCGAGGCTGGTATCTTCGGAATGCCATCGACTATGAGATTATCGCCGGGAACAATCTCACTAGTGTTGGCACTCTGCCCGAGGACTGAATTCGCCGCCAGCACAACGATGGTCAAAATACGCGCCAGTCTGATCATCTCGTTACTACTCCCTGAACGAGTTCTCGCCCGAACTTTCTCCCACGCGTAATAAAGACGGTGACCAATCCCATTTCTTCCAGCCACCAAAACATTTTTCTTCGTCGCGCTCTTTGTGGGCTCTACCCAAGGCGACTCTGTCTCAATTATCCCACCTCAAGCTTCTAGCTCGAAAGCTGGCGTTCTGTCGCATGGAAAATAATGCGAGCAGAGCACGAGGTAAGCAAATAGCTACTTGCATCTGGCAGGAGGGTCTATGATCACGCGCCCCCCATGCTCCTTTGATCAGCCATTGGATTTCTATTGTTCCAGGCCCTCGTGCTTGCATTTTACGGCGCCTTCCCGACCATCCTTTTCGATGACCTTGAACCCTTGGCCATTGCAGTCAGGGCACCGCCTTATATCGGATCGTTGCGGCTGCGGATTGAGAAAAAACTCTATGAGGGTATCGGCTTCGCCTGTTCGATGGACAGTTGTGGCGAAACCCCCAGGGTTGGTAATTCCCTGGCCTGTTTTCTGTAGGTGGTTTGCGTATCGACGACATTCCTCTAGGGTGAATCTCGATACCACACCCACACCAGATTGTGTTTGTGTGTGTTCTTCATGAATTGTTTCTTCTTTATATTCCATACTGCGACCGGATTCTGCATGGCTTGCAATTCTTGCTTGGCTTGCAGAAATTGCAAGGCTTGCAGATTTTGCAGGTGCCGACGCTGGAGTAACCCAGTATTCTATGCCCTGGTCTTTTCCTTTCCCTGAGATCATCGCTCCCCTTCGGATGAGGCCCTTGCTCTCCAACAAGTCTATGGCATCTGAGGTGCTCCTCGGACTCAGATTCGAGCGCCGGGAAAGTTTCGGTAGGCTTATCAAACAGTTAGGGCATCCTCTGCCCCACGATAATCTGTAGAGCTGGATATGAACGACCTGCTCTTTTAGTGAGAGCTGGCAATAAAGGTGATCGACGATCTGATGATGTAACTTCGTGAAGCCCGCAATCTCAGGCAGCGAATCCATAAGGCTTGTCAAAGTACGCTGCGCCGGTAGGCCTGCACCATTTGCAAGCCTAGCAGGATTTGCAAGGCTAGCATTTTGCAGCCCTAACGTATCGGTTTTTGCAAGTCTTGCAGAATTTGCAAGGCTTACGAGGTCTGCATCTTTTGCTTCATCGGATAGGCTTGTTGAGCTTCGCTGGTTAACCTCCAATTCCTCCTCTTGAGCAGTTGGGGAGGAAGGGAGCCGGCCCAGTTTTTGAGCTTCTGGGCTTTCGTCGGGCGGTTGTTGAGGCCGTATGAGTTCCTCATGAGGGAGTCGCAGTAGAGGCGGTACAGAAAGACCAAGTTTCTTGGGGTGGGGCGTTCGGAGCGATGCTGGTTCCTTCTTCTGTTTTCGTTCTGGCATTCGCAGCCTCACTTCACAGCGGCGAGTTTGTTTCTGCTCATCTCGAGACGGTCCAGTATTTCATCCGTCAAGCTCCAGAGCTGATCTGCCGCCCGGTGCTTCTCGGCATACATAACAGCCGGCAGCTTTTGTGAAGGTGCTTCAGCGATTTTGGAATAATCGTGCAGGTTTGTATCGAATACATGGCTCACGAGAGCGATTGCCGCCTCAACGGCTGCTCGGGACTCGGCCGAAAGGTTCCGTTGTGGTTTGTAGAGGTTGATTACGGCGCCAAGCATTCGTAAGTCCGAGTTAACGTTCTTGCGTACCTGCTCGATCGTATAGGCAAGGTCGGCTAGGCCTTGGAGCCCCATGGCATCAGCCGCGCAGGGGACCAAAACGTAATGCGCCGAGTACAGAGCGGCCGTGAGTAGCTTGCCGAGCTGCGGCGGGCAATCGATAAACACAAGATCGTAACCGCACGCGTGCTCTCTAATCTGTTTAGTCAGGCGGTGGGCAAGATAATCCGGCTGCATCTCGAATCTTGCTAGACGTATATCTGCCGGCACGAGGTCGAGGTTCGTAAGCGGACTCTCAACAATTGCATCATCGAGATCTCGTGGTTCCAACTTCGCGCCGGCCTGCGCCTCCGGTTCAATCAGAACGTGAGAGAGCGTGATGTTGTAGATCTCCGGTTCAACCCAACTCGCAGTTAGATTAGCTTGTGGATCGCAATCGATTACGAGAGTTTGATAACCTCGAAGGGCGCAACAAGCCGACAGCTCCCTGGTGACCGTCGTCTTCCCAACGCCGCCCTTCTGATTCGCCACCGCGATTACCTGCATTGTCCTTGCTCTCGTGCCTCCAGCCGCAAAGCGTCGCCCAAAGTCGAGGCCTTGAGCGCAACATCACGCTCGATAAGCTCGAAGCGATCTCGCAGACTAGTGGTGCGCCATCGAGTTGGATTTGCCATCCCCGATAGCACGCCGCCGTCCGTGGACAACAGTGAACAGATCAAACAGTCCTAATTCACCGCCTATCTTGATCTGTGGGCGCTGCTGCTATCGCCGTTCAGAAACTCGTCAACGGCCTTCAGACTGAACAGAACTCGGCGACCTATGCGAACAGGCTTCAGCCTTCGCGATCTGACAAGCTTCCACAATGTTGTTCGTGAGATTTGAAGTGCTTCGCAGACTTCAGGAACTGAGTAGGTGAGTTTTGGAACGTTCGTAGCCATAAGAAAAGTCCTTTCAAAATTTGTGATTGAACTCTTTCCTTTAGAAGGACAATGCGCAGATTCTCATGGTGATTCATCGTCTGCGCTTGTGTGAGAAGCTATTGAAGGGTCCATCAGCCCACGCGAGTACCGCTCAGGAATTCTGGCCCTACGCATAATAAGGACGGTGAGCAACAGTGTTTCTACCCGTCCGCAGAGAAGTTTTCGCGTTTAGCTCTTCCCCAGGCTCGAATGATTCTATCAACAAAGGGTCGGTAGTTATGCATATCTACCGACGCTATTGTTTGAAGGAGAGCAAATACTTTCATTCGACGGCGACACTCTTTAAGGTTGTTCCACGAGCGGTTGAGTCTCACAGTCTTAGAATGTTCCAAGTTTCCGCGTGCACCTCGCGCAGGCCGACCAGGCCATAAAAAAATAAATTAAAAAAAAGAAGCCAGTTGTCAGTTCTTTTTAAATGAGTGGCTCCCAAGGCGTTACAGGATCATCGACGCGGCTTTTCGTTTTGCCACACTCCTGTGACAATATTTCTGAAGATTACAGAACGCGCCACTTTTTCTAAGACTGTACCCACGACTAGAATTTGAGTCTCACAGTCTTAGATGTTCCAATTCTCCGTCCCACTTCGCACAGGCCGACCAGGCCATCAAAAAATAAATAAATAAAAGAGGCCAGCTGCCAGTTCTTATTAAATGAGTGACTGAATAAGGCGCGGGCGAGCTTCTCGCTGAGTTCGAGTTTTCGTGGCAGCCGAATGCTCCAAACTCTACTCGAACTCGAGCATTACAATCTCGGGATTCGATCCCAGCCGCAGCGGCGGTCCCCACGTTCCTGCTCCACTCGATGTGAAAACCTGCATCTTTCCGATCCGGCTTAGACCATACACGAACTGCCCGTAAACCCGTCGCGCTATCCAGCTCCAAGGTATGAACTGTCCAAGGTGCGTGTGTCCGGATAGCTGCAGAGAAACGCCGGCGGCCTCCGCGATCTCCGGATGGTCCGGCGCATGCGTCAACAGAATGCTCGCGCGATCGCGATCGAAGTGGATGCCGTGTAGCACCGACGCTATCTGCCTTGCGTTTCGGTACGGCACGCCAATTATCTGCAAACCGTCCACTTCCGCTTTCTCATTATTGAGCACGCGGACTCCGGCCGCCGAAATGGCATTCAGGTATTTGCTGTAGTCACCGAATTGCTCATGATTTCCCGCGATGAAATATACGCCGCGTGGCGCCACGAGCTCATTCAATGGCTCAGCTGCTCGCTGCGCGTCGATGGCCGTCCCGTCAAACAAATCTCCAGCAATAAAAACCGCGTCCGGCTCTTCCTTCAAAATCTTCGCAACCAAGTGCCGCAGAAACCGACCGTTTCGCACGTGCCCCAGGTGCAGATCGCTGATCAGCGCCGCTGTTCGCCCGCGCCAAGCCGCCGGCAAGTTTGCGAGCCGCACTGTTGTTCGCGTCACTCGCGTCCAGTTTGCGTTGAAAACTCCGTAAAGTCCGACCATAACTGCAGCCCCGAACAGCAATTCCACGGTCCGATGGAAGTTCAAGTCCAAGCCTGCCACCCGCGCAACTCCGAGAATAATCCAGGAGGAAACAGCCGCAGCGAAGAGGAAAGTAAGCAGACCGAGCCAAACCGCAGCCGTCTTGTAAAACGCTCGCACAGCGGCATTGGTATAGCGGAAGGCTAGTACCGAAGCGGCCACAAAGCTCACTGACAAAAAGCCGAAGATCGCCTTGATCCAGAACGCCCCGACGGTGTCGCTCCGTGCGGGCGAGAAGGTCCATGTTTCATAGATAAGAAAATGAGTCAAACAAAGAACGAACTGAATTACGACAATGAAACCGATTAAGCGTTTTCTTACTCGCATAGTGGATTGGGATTCCTTTGGACCTTCATCTTCGGTCAGAGATGGTAAAACTGAAACTGTCAATCCACGCCAGTTGTATCTGATTTCACTCGACCCGCATTCAGCGAGCTCGGATTGCAGGCAAAGTGACGCTTGCACATATCCTTCATAGCGCGCACCGCAGAGTTGAAGGCTGTGATGATTGAGCCGCCGGCTTTGCCTACTACCAGGTCGCCAATCAAGTAGAGTCCATCCACATTCGTCGCTCCGGCCTCATCAAATATCGACCCTCGATCGTCAAATGCTATCCCCAGCGTCTTTAGGAAATTCGTCGGCGTAGTGCCGCCAAGCGCATATATCACGCGGTCAAATATGCGGGCCGCATATTCTCCTTCATTGAATATGACCCGCGGTCGTCCGGCTTCATCCTCTATCTGTTTTATGTTGCAGCTTCGCATTATCTCGACCTCGCCTCGGGATTCCATTGCATAGAGAGCAGTGCTGTTCTGCTCGTTCAATCGCGTGAACTCCGCTTGCCGGTACGAGAGAGTTATCCGATTGCGTTGTCCGTGGAGATATTGGACGTACTCCGCGGCCGTATCGCCTCCCCCTACGACGAGCACATTCTCGTTTTCGATCGGATACGAAGTCATATCGAAGAGCAGCCTCTCTTTCAAAGACGATGGAAGGCGATACTCCTTCGGTTTGGCCGGGCGACCAAATATCCCGATGGCGATAGCGAGACCTCGAGTTTCGTATGATCCCTTTGAAGACTCAATACGAAACCGTGCGCCAGACTCTCCGTCTAGCCGGCGCGCGGCGTAGACTTCTGCGTTGAATTCAATGTTGACCGAGGCCCTCGCATCGGGCCTGGAACCCTTTGTAATTGGCCGTGGTGAGCTTCTGCTCCGGATAGAGCTGTCGGATCGCCCAGTTGTGAGTTGTGCCCTTTTCCAGAATCAGGGTTCGCGACGGATCGATGCCTGCCGCACGGGCCTCGGCCGCCAGAGCAATTCCACCCGGGCCGGCGCCAATTATGATCAGGTCGTGCATAGGGCATTTTAGAGCGGGAGAAGCAAATTCTAAAACCATTTCCGGTCGTTTGTTTTCATCACTCAATACTCCGCAAATGCGTTGTCGGGATAGCAATACAGCCAACGCTCTCCTGATTCTGCGGAGGCGATAACTGGATGTCCGCTCGCGCGTGCGTGCTTTGTAGCATGGCGATTCGGCGAGTCGTCACAGCACAGCGTCGCGCCGCACGTTTGATAGGTCCGAAGATGAACCCATTGATCGCCGATCTTCACGCACTCTTCGCATTCCCGCCGCTTCGGATGTTTGACGCTGGTAATCGCGCCGATATGAGAGCAAGCTTCTCCAGCCATTGTGTCCTCCTATTCGAGGTCATGTTCGTTTTCTCTCAAGTGCCGCGCTTGAGCGCTGCACGCTGAGTGCCACTTGCAATTCCCTTGAATTAGAGGTGTTTTTGGTCGGGCAGCGGGCCGCTTTTTCAGCGTTTGCTGAAAACTCAGCCTGGAGGAACGCGTGAATCGCATTTGAAAGCGGCTGGACGTCGTGGTCCCGGCGCGATATGACTAGTTGGTCATAACACTTCGCAGACGCTGTAGATTCGGACCGTCGACTTGCCGATCGTTCCCTCTGTATCACCGAGGTTTGTGGTCCCTTGGCAGTCGACTTGAGACTACTCTCCGAGTTCCGGTGCAATCCTTAACCTGAACCCAAGAAGTCGAGCCTCGCCTTGAAACGAATCTCGAGATGCGAGAAGCTTATCCAGCAATAGGAGAGATTATGAAGGTCATGAAGTCACGGGAAGCTCATCTAAAGGCCGTCTCGACAGATGCAGAAGAGGTGGATGCGTCTGACAATTCCATAGTCACGTCTGGGCAGAAAAAAAATGGTGGGCTTTCGAAACAGGACCTGCAGCGGGCGCTACAAGAATCGAGGGAATCGGAGGCGCGGCTTCGAAAAATCATCGACACGATTCCAACGCTGGCGTGGTGCAACTTGTCGGATGGCTCTAACGATTTTGTTAACCAACGATGGTCTGACTACACGGGTCTCTCTCAAGCAGAAGTGAAGCGCGTGGGTTGTAAGGTCGCAATTCATCCCGAAGACCTGCCGAAATGGCTGGACCAGTGGCGGGCGCTGTTAGCTGCGGGATTAGGAGGCGAAATCGAAGTGCGCCTTCGCCGGCACGATGGAGTCTACCGCTGGTTCCTCATCCGAGTAGAACCCTTGCAGGAAGAGTCCGGGGAGACCGTCCGATGGTATGGAACCAACACCGACATCCAGGACCGAAAGGAGACGGAAGAAAAGCTCCGCAAAGACGAGCGCGAGATTCGCCGGATTACCGACGCCATCCCGCAGACAATCGTGGTCCAAAATCCAAGTGGCGCGCCGATCTATGCAAACCAGGCGGTCCTCGACTACACCGGGCTCACCATAGACGACGTAATCTCTTCCGACTTTCGTGCGCGCATCTTCCATACCGAAGATCTCGAGCGGCTGCACGACGAGCGGGAAGCGGCGCTTTTACGGGGGCTGCCGTTTGAATTCGAACAAAGGGTGCTCAGGAAAGATGGCCGGTACCGTTGGTTTCTTATCCAATACAAGCCGCTGAGGGATGAACACGGGGAAATCATGCGCTGGTATGCAACCGGCACCGACATTGACGATCGCAAACGCAGCGAGGAACGGGTGCGAAATGAGAATCTCGTGTTGCGCGAAGAACTCGATCGTTCTTTGATGTTCGAGGAGATCGTTGGATCTTCCGAGCCGCTTCGCTACGTGTTGTCGCAAGTGGCGAAGGTGGCGCCAACCGATTCTACCGTCCTCATACTGGGCGAAACCGGAACCGGAAAGGAACTCATCGCCCGCGCAATACATAATCGCTCCAATCGTTCGGGCCGTGCTTTTATTCGGGTAAATTGTGCCGCCATCCCGCCTTCGCTGATCGCTTCCGAACTGTTTGGGCACGAGAAGGGCGCGTTCACCGGCGCCATGCAACGGCGAGTGGGACGCTTTGAATCGGCTGATAGCGGAACCATATTCCTGGACGAAGTGGGTGACCTCCCGCCCGAGACCCAGATTGCTTTGCTGCGAGTTCTTCAGGAGCGGGAATTTGAACGAGTTGGTGGAAGTCGAACAGTTCCCGTAGACGTACGAGTAGTCGCGGCTACAAACGCGGACTTGAGTGCAGGCGTAGCTGAAGGCACCTTCCGGCAAGACTTGTTCTACCGCCTCAATGTTTTCCCGATTCAAATCCCGGCGCTGCGTGAGCGTGTCGACGACGTTCCACTGCTGGTCGAATACCTGATCGAGCGTTTCGCGCTAAAGGTTGGCAAGAAAATCAAAAACATCAATAAGGGAACGTTGGATCTGTTCCAGACTTACGACTGGCCGGGCAACGTTCGCGAATTACAGAATGTAATCGAGCGCGCCGTGATTCTGAGCGATGGGGAAACCTTCAGTGTTGATAAAATGTGGCTGACGCCGGCTACTTCGAAGACTGCGACACCGAGCGTTCCGCTCCTAGCAAATCTAATAGACCACGAAAGAGAAATGATCGAGACCGCACTGCGGGAGGCGAAGGGGCTCATCTCCGGCCCGACCGGCGCTGCCACCAAGCTCGGCATTCCAAGACAGACGCTCGAATCAAAGATCAGGAAACTGGGTATTAACCGTCACCAGTTTAGGACCACATAGTTTCTCTGCGTAGTTCGGAAGTTATCTAGCCCACCAATAAGTAGTCAGAGCCTAGTGCTTTTGACTGGTCTCACGCCGCGTCAGCCACAAACCGATTGCTTCATTTAAATTTGGAACCGCTACCGACCATTGCTCGCCGAAGTTTCGGCAAACGCCGAAAAAGCAGCCCGAGTCCAGCATTACAGCTCTGCAATCCAACGAAATTGCAATGGCATTCGCTTTAAATCCTTCTTTCCCATGCTTTCACTCTGGCATTTCTTCAGCGATCAGATGAGTTATCTTGGGCGGTTCGGGGCCGAGGTGAAATGCCTGAGCGCGCTGTTCTACTTCGCGATTCTCGGCGGTGACTCTTTCGTGTTGCCGCAAATGATCGCCCCACGATTCAGTCACGAAGGTTTCGATGTATCTTTCGGGATCCGCGGTGTCACGACTTAAGTTCCAACGGATTGCGCCGTCGCGTTGACGTATCCGCTTCATCTCTTTCATTGCCTGCAAAAACTCGTCAGCGGTTTTTGGATCGATTCGATATTCCATAATAGTGATCGCCGGTCCCTCCTGTGGCTCGGCATCGATCATTACAATTGGTTCGGGCCAATGCAATGAAGGCGTCAGCGGCAAATTCGTGTTGCCAGCGAGACGATACCGCCACGCGGCTGCGGGTCCAACGAACAAACCAATTGCCGCGAACAATAGCGCTGTTGAAACACCGATGCGCGCTGCCACAAAACCCCAGACGGCGCTGCCGGCGGCGAGTCCGCCCATGAAGACCAGCAGGTAAACGGCCATAACCCGTGCTCGTACCCACGAAGGCGTGACTGTTTGTGCGGACACGGTCAAACTCGACAGTACCGCAATCCATCCGACGCCCCCGACTGCTAACGCGCCGGCGAGCACTCCGAAAGAGTGAATGTAGGCAAGGGAAATTGTTGCTAAGGCAAACACAACCGTGCCCGCCGCTACCAGTCCATTCACTGAGAGCCGCTCTCGGATCTTTGGCAGCAACCAGGCTCCAATTATTGCGCCGAGACCAATGCAACCGAGGAGCAGCCCGTAACCGAACGAGCCCAGACCTAACCCTCTCCGAGCCTGCT
>WNFR01005422.1_pt1 | contig 17432 bp, 10 predicted proteins | sample 5400221 | NCBI WGS metagenome assembly WNFR01 (sample SAMN13153357, study PRJNA577476) | soil metagenome | isolation source: 40 cm soil under Madrone tree | place: USA:California | collected 2016-06-14
GTGCTGGTGCGCACCGGCTCCGCCTATCGCGTGCACACCGAGGGTGGCGAAGTCGTCGCGGTGCTGCGCGGCAAGCTCAAGCACCGGGACGACGACCGCGTGGTGGCGGGTGACGTGGTGGAGCTCGAGCTGCAGGCCGACGGGCACGCTACCATCTCCGCGGTGCGGCCCCGCAAGAGCGTGCTGGCGCGCCGCGCCGCCGGCGAGCGGAGCCCCCGGGCGCAGCCCATCGCCGCCAACGTCGACCAGGTCGTGGTCGTCGCGTCGGCTCGAAGCCCGGAGCCGAGCCCCCGCATGCTCGATCGATTCCTCGTGATTGCAGCGGCAAACCGAATCCCCGCGGTGCTCATCCTCAACAAGGTCGACCTCGATCGCACCGCACTCGACGCGCTGCAGCGGCGCTACGCGCCGGCCGGCTATCAGGTGCTCGGCACGTCGGTCAAACAGCCGGAGGGGCTAGTCGCGCTGCGCGATCTCCTGCGGGGGCGGGAGTCGGTGCTGGCCGGGCAATCGGGCGTGGGAAAGTCCAGCCTCCTGAACGCGCTCGACCCTGGCTTGAACCTCCGCATCGGCGAGATCAGCGCGAAGTGGGATACGGGGAAGCACACCACCCGCGCTGCGCTGGTCGTGCCGGTGGCGACAGGAGGCTATGTCGTGGACACGCCAGGGTTGCGCGAGGTGGGTACGTGGGGGATCGACCCGGAGCGCCTCGCCGTCTACTTCGCCGAATTCCAGCCCTTCCTCGACCAGTGCCGCTTCGACAACTGCCGCCACCTCGCCGAGCCGGACTGCGGGGTGCGGCAGGCGGCGGAGCGCGGCGCGTTCGATCCCGACCGGCTCGTGTCCTACCAGCGCATCTACGAGGAAGTCAGCGTGCCTTCCTGGTCCAGCGATCGGCGTCGCGGGAGGTGACCTTTCGCATCATCTGCGCGAAGGCGTCGTCCAGGTCGATCCCCTGCGAGTTGGCGAGGCAGATGACGACGAACAGGACGTCGGCCAGCTCCATCGCGATCGAGCCCTCCGACTCTTCGGGCTTCTTCGTCTTCTCGCCGAATCGGTGGTTCAGTTCCCGCGCCAGCTCACCGACCTCCTCCGTGAGCCGTGCGAGGTTGGTGAGCGGGGGGAAGTATCCTTCTTTATATTGGCCGATCCACCGATCGACCGTTTGCTGGGCTTCGCGCAGGGACACGGGAGGCTCCGGGCAATCGTGAATGCCGAACTGCCGCCGCTGGTCGCGCCGTTCCGCGGGGAGCGGTACGCCGCGAAAGACGTGAGTGCGCTCATCGCGCCCCCGTACGACGTCATTTCCAGCGAGGACCGCGCCCGCTTCGCCGCGCGGGATCCCCACAATATCGTGCATCTCATTCTGCCGGAAGCGCCGTCAGGACGCGGCGGGAGCGGTGACCGTTACGCGCAGGCCGCAACGCTGCTCAAGACGTGGCGGGAGGCGGGGGTGGTGCGCCCCGATCCTGCGGACTCGGTGTATATCGTCGCGCAGGACTACGCCGTACCGTCGGGCGAGCGGCGGACGCGCATCGGGATGCTGGGCGCCGTGCGCGCCGAGCCCTTCGCGACGCGGCGCGTGCGGCCGCACGAGCAGACGCACTCGGCGCCCAAGGCCGACCGGCTGGCGCTGCTGCGCGCCACCGCGGCGAACCTCGAATCCATTTTCTTGCTCGCGCCGGACCCCGACCGATTGTTGGCACAAGCGCTCGTGAAGCGTTCGTCCGGCGTGCCGGCTGCCCGTGCGGAGCTCGACGGTGTCGGCATCCGCCTCTGGGTCGTCTCGGGCGACGAGGCTGTGGAGCTCGCCCGGCTGGCAGCCCGAGCTCAGCTTTACATCGCAGACGGGCATCACCGCTACGAGACCGCCGCGGCCTATGCCCGGGAGCAGCCGCGCGCCGACCGCGTCCTCTCGTTCATCGTGTCGGCGGCCGATCCGGGCCTCACCATCCTGCCTACGCACCGCATCATTTTCGGGGCGGGGCGCGATGCACCAAACCTGGTCGCCGCCTGGCGGGAGTGGTTCGAGGTCGGGCGAGTCGCGCCCTGCATGGATCGGATGGAGCGGCTGGCGGAGCTCGGGCGTGAGCGCACCGCCTGCATCGTAGCGTTCCCCGGCGGCTACGATGTCACTCTGGTCCTGAAGAACGAGGCGGCGCTCGACGGCGTCCCGGAACTGAACGCACCCGCGATCCGCGCACTGGATGTGGCCCGGATCGAGTCGCTCGTGGTGCAGCGCATCCTCGGAGCGGGCACGGCGACGCCGTCGCTCGCCTACACGCCCGATCCGCGCGCGGCGTTCGACGCGGTCCGCAACGGTCGGGCCGCCGCCGCGGTCCTGCTCAATCCCACGAAAGTACGGGAAGTATTCGCGGTAGCGGATGCGGGCGACGTCATGCCGCCCAAGTCCACGTACTTCGTCCCGAAGGTGCCCAGCGGGCTGGTAGTGCGGTCGGTCTAGAAGGTATTTTCTGTTCATGCCACGCTCCCGCGACCGCGTCCTCGGTAATCTCGAGTCCATCTACCGCGACGCCTACGAGCGCGCCAAGGCTGCCAGCGACCAGGTGCGCATGGCGGATATCGACGCCGCCTACCAGCGCGAGCAGCTGTTGCTCGAAGTGCTGCTCGACATCCGCGATGCCCTCGCGTCCCAGTCGCCGTCTGCCGAGCCGGGCTCGGGAAAGACGGCAGGTCCGGACCCGATCGCCGCGCTCGAGACCATCCACCGCATCACCAAGCTCCGCTGAGGAAGCCGCATGCGCCGACGCCTGTCTCTCGGAGTCCTGTGCCTCACCCTCGCGGCCTGCGCCCCAAAGGCCGACATCATCATCACGGGCGGGATGGTCTGGACCGGCCTCTCGACCGGAGCCCCGCAGCGGGGTTCCATCGCCATCGCCGACGGTAAGATCCTCGCGATCGGTGCCGACTCGGACGTCGGGCGCTACGCGGGCCCCAAGACCCAACGGATTCAGGCCGACGGCGGGCTCGTCCTGCCCGGCTTCACCGACGGGCACACCCACTTCATCGACGGCGGCTTCCAGCTCGCGTCGGTAAACCTGCGCGATGCGGCGACCCCGCAAGAGTTCGTGCGGCGCCTCAAGCAATACGCGAAGACCCTGAAGCCTGGCGACTGGATCACCGGCGGCGACTGGGACCACACGCTCTGGGTCGGTCAGCCGCTCCCGCGTCACGAGTGGATCGATTCCGTCACCCCGGCCAACCCGGTATTCGTGAGTCGGCTAGACGGCCACGAGGCGCTGGCCAACGCGGCCGCGATGCGTGCCGCGGCTGTCACCAAGGACACCCCCACCCCCTCGGGCGGCGAGATCCTGCGGGATCCGCGGATGGCCGAGCCGACCGGCATCTTCAAGGACCGGGCGCTCGATCTCATCGGGCGCGTCATCCCCGACCCGTCGCCCGCTCAGCGCGACTCGGCCCTCGCCCGCGCACTGGCGCACGCCGCATCGCTCGGCGTGACCGCCACCTCCCACATGTCCGCGTCGTGGGCCGATCTCGCGTCCTATCGGCGCCTCGAGCGGGCTGGCCGGCTGACCATGCGGGTCGCGCTCTATTTACCGCTCGATTCCTGGCGGGCCGTCGCGGAGACGGTGAGCCGGTCGGGGCGTGGCGACGACTGGGTGAAGATCGGCGGGCTCAAAGGCTACATGGACGGCTCGGCGGGATCGCGTACCGCGTACTTCTTTGAGCCTTACAGCGATTCGGCGGGTTACCGTGGACTGCTGCAGCACCCGGAGGCGGACATGCGCAGCTGGATCGGCAGCGCCGACTCGTCGGGCCTACAGGTCACCGTCCACGCGATCGGTGACCGCGCCAACGCGATCCTCTTGTCGATCTACGACAGCGTGGCAGGGGCACACGGGCCGCGCGACCGGCGCTTCCGGGTCGAGCACGCCCAGCACCTGCGCCCGCAGGATATCCCCCTGTTCGGGAAGCTCGGGGTGATCGCGTCGGTACAACCCTACCACGCTATTGATGACGGGCGTTGGGTGGAGCAGCGGATCGGGCCCGTCCGCATCAAGACCACCTACCCATTCCGCACGCTGCTTGACACGGGTGGCAGGCTGTCATTCGGGTCGGACTGGACCGTCGCGCCGCTCGATCCGATCCTCGGCGTGTACGCGGCGGTCACGCGCCGCACCCTCGACGGCAAACACCCCGATGGATGGGTGCCAGAGCAGAAGATCACGGTGGGAGAGGCGCTGCGGGCGTACACAGCGGGAAACGCCTACGCCACATTCGACGAGGCCAAGCGGGGCACTCTGGCTCCCGGCGGTGACGCGGACGTCGTCGTACTGGATCGCAATCTCTTCACCACGCCGGCCGATTCGCTCGATCGGGCGCGAGTACGGTACACAATTGTGGGGGGGAAGCTGGTCTACAGGCGCTAGCCGGAGTACTTGAGCTCCTTGCCCTCGCGCTCGACGCCCGCCTCGACCACTTCACCGAGAACCAGGGTGTGATCTCCACTCGGCAGCGTTGCAACGACGCGACACTCCACCCAGCCGAGCGCCTCGGCGAGCACGGGCGCACCGGAGATCGGCCCCGGCTTGGTCTTGACTCCCTTGAGCTTACTGATGGCAAAGTGGTGCGCGTCGCGGATCATCTCGATCATCTTCGACGTGCTCTCGACTGCCACCACTACCATGGCGGGGTCAAACGAGGCCTGGCTGACCCAGTTGGCGGTGATGCCGTGCTCGTCGGCCTCACGCTTTACCGTCAACGCGTACAGACCGTACGTAAAATGTCGGAGGACCGTCTGTATCGCAGCGGCGTTCATGACCACGAATATGGATCGGTGGGCGCATAGCACGCCACTTGCGGTGCAGGATCGCTGCCGCATGGCCGCGCTACCGTGCCGCAAAAAACGCCCTAACTCCGGCGCATTGCGCGAGTCACTTTGGACGTTGATAGGAGCCGCCCAATGCCCCCACTGCGTTCGCGTACCCTTTCGGCCACTACCTGGCTGCTCTTCGTAGCGGTCGGCATGTCCGCGCAGCAGCCAGCCCCCCGGCAACCGTCTGCCTATGAAGAGCTGCAAACGTTCTCGGCGGTGCTGAATCACATCCGCGTGAATTACATGGACTCCGTGACCTACACGCAGCTGGTCCGCGCCGCGATTGACGGAGTCCTGCAGGCGCTCGATCCACACAGCCGCTTCGAGTCCTACGCCGATCGCAACAAGGCCGCCAAGCTCCAGCGCCGCGAGCTCGCCGTCACCGGCCTGGTGCTCGAGAACGTGGACGGCGTCGCGAGCGTCCTGGCGGTCATGCTGAAGAGCCCGGCGGACAAAGCCGGCCTCCAGCCCGGAGACCGGCTCACCTTCGTCGACGACACAACCGTCGCGGGCCTGGATGCGAGAGCGCTCGAGCTGAAGCTGTCCGGCGACAAGGGATCCAAGGTTCGCCTGCGCTTCGAGCGCGGCCCACGCCTCGAGCCCGACACGTTTTCGGTCACGCTCAAACGAGAATACGTCAAGATTCCATCGGTCTCGATCGTGCGGCTAGCCGATCCTGCGACTGGGTACGTGCGCCTCGATGAGTTCGGAGAAAAGGCTGCGTCCGAGGTGCATGACGCCCTCAAGCGGCTTCGGGGCCAGGGCGCCACCCAGTTCATCTTGGACCTCCGCCGGAACCCCGGTGGTGAGGTACGCGCGTCCGTGGAGCTCGCATCGGAGTTCTTCCCCAAGAACACGGTGGTGTTCAGCACCCGCGGGCGGAAGAAGGAAGTCGACACGACGTTCGTCACCAAGCGCGACGGCGAGTTCACCACCGCGCCGCTGATCGTTCTGGTCGACGGTGGCAGCGCGAGCGCCGCCGAGGCCCTGGCCGCGTCGCTCCAGGACCACGACCGCGCGCTCCTGCTGGGGCGCCGCACGTTCGGCAAAGCGCTCATGCAGACGGTCTTCTTCACCCCGTCGGGCGACGTCATATGGCTGACCATCGGACGCGTGATCACGCCCAGCGGCCGCTTCATCCAGCGGCGCTACCACGGCCTGCGCTCCGAGGAGTACCGCGCCTTCGGCGGCGTCGCCGGCGCCGGGGAGGATACGCTCGAGACCTTTCACACCGATCATGGCCGGCCCGTGCGTGGCGGCGGCGGCATCGCGCCCGACGTCGAGCTGCCCCGGCCGGCCCGTATACCCGTGTGGTGGAGCGCGGCCACCGACTCGGGGTTGGGTGACGCGTTGGCCGACAGCTTCGCCTTGACGTTGCCGGCCACTCCGGCCGCCCGGGCGAGCTGGATGAATGCCCGCGCGGAGTGGGACACGCGGCTCGTGACTCCCTTCCTGGAACGAGTGCGGCGCCGCTTCCACGTGGCGGCAGAGCCAGACTCGCTGCTCGCTGCGCGGATCGGACGCAACCTCGCGCTGCGTGTTGCGGAGGTGCGATGGGGACCCGATGCGCGCGACGAGTTCCTCGTGCGGAACGACCCGGATGTCCGCGCCGCCACGGACTACTTCCGCCGCCTGCCGGAGCTTTTGGGCGGGCCGAAGTAGACTATCTTTCTGCCATGGCGACGCGTGCTCAACCCCGCCCCCGGGCCGCCAAATCCCTGTCCAAGGCCGACCTGCTCGACATGTATCGGCTGATGCTCCTGTCGCGGCGCATCGACGACAAGGAGATCCAGCTCAAGCGGCAGAACAAGATCTTCTTCCAAATCTCGGGTGCGGGTCACGAGGGGGTGCTGGTGGCGGCGGGGAAAGCCCTCCGCCCCGCGTACGACTGGTTCTATCCCTACTATCGCGACCGCGCGCTCCTATTGAGCCTCGGGATGACCCCCACCGAGATGCTGCTCTCCGCGGTCGGTGCGGCCGAGGATCCCAACTCGGGTGGCCGCCAGATGCCCTCCCACTGGGGCCACAAGGCACTCAATATCGTCAGTCAGTCGAGCCCCACCGGCACGCAGCTGCTCCAGGCCGTGGGCTGCGCCGAGGCATGGCTCCGCTACAACCGGATCGACGCGATCGCGGAAAAGCCGATACATGGCGACGAGCTCGTGTACGTGTCCGCGGGGGACGGCACGACGAGCGAAGGGGAGTTCTGGGAGGCGCTCAACACCGCCAGCAACCTGAGGCTGCCCGTGTTGTTCCTCATCGAGGACAACAAGTACGCGATCTCGGTCCCCGTGGAGGTTCAGACGGCGGGCGGCTCGGTGTCGAAGCTCGTGCGGAACTTCCCGGGCCTCTTGGTCGAGGAAGTCGACGGCTGTGATCCGGTCGCCTCCTACGACGTGCTGCTGCGAGCCTCGGAGTACGTCCGCCAACGCAAGGGGCCCGCGCTGGTGCATGCGCACGTGACCAGGCCTTACTCGCACTCGCTCTCGGACGACGAAGTGCTGTACAAGCCGCCCAAGGAGCGGGAGGAGGAGGCGCGCCGCGATTGCCTCACCTTGTTCCCCAAGCGGCTCATCGCCGACGGGGTGGCTGCCGCAGCGGAGATCGAGGCCATCAAGCGTCAGGTGGATGAGGAAGTCGGCGTCGCCGCGGACATGGCGCTGGCCTCGCCCCAGCCGGAGCCGGAGACGGCCCTGCTGTACGTGTATTCGCCCGACGTCGATCCCACGTCCGAACAGTTCGACACGGAGGACGACCCGCGGTTCGGAGGCGATCCCACCACGATGGTGGACCTGCTGAATGCCTGCATGAAGGATGAAATGGCGCGTGATCCGCGCATCGTGGTGTTCGGCGAGGACGTGGCGGACGCCAGTCGCGAGCAGCACCTGGACCACGTGAAGGGCAAGGGTGGCGTCTTCAAGGTCACCTGGGGGCTGCAGCGACAGTTCGGGAGCGATCGGGTCTACAACTCACCGCTCGCGGAAGCGAACATCGTGGGCCGGGCCATCGGCCTCGCCACCCGCGGCCTGAAACCGGTGGTCGAGATTCAATTCTTCGACTACATCTGGCCTGCCTATCACCAGCTGCGCAACGAGCTGGCCACCTTACGGTGGCGCTCCAGCAACGCGTTCTCGGCCCCCGTCGTGGTGCGCGTCACCTACGGGGGCTATCTCAAGGGCGGCTCGATCTATCATTCCCAGACGGGCGCCGTGGTGTTCACGGCCGTGCCAGGGCTCCGCGTCGTGTGTCCCAGCACCGCGCTCGACGCCAACGGCCTGCTGCGCACCGCCATTCGGTGTGACGACCCCGTGGTGTTCCTCGAGCACAAGCACCTCTACCGCCAGACGTACAACAAGGCGCCCAACCCCGGGCCGAACTTCATGATCCCGTTGGGCAAGGCGAAAGTGGTGCGGGCGGGCCGCGACCTCACCGTCGTGACCTACGGGGCCGTGGTGCAGCGCTCGCTCGTGGCCGCAAAGGAGCTCGAGGAGCGCGACGGGGTGAGCGTCGAGGTGATCGATCTGCGCACGCTCTCGCCCGTGGATTGGGAAGCGATCAGGGCGTCGGTGATCAAGACGAACAAGGTGCTGGTTGCGTACGAGGATGCGCAGTCGTGGGGTTACGGCGCCGAGATCGCCGCCCGCATCGCCGACGAGTGCTTCCCGTGGCTGGACGCGCCCGTGAAGCGAGTGGCCTCGACCGACACGTTCGTCGGCTACGCACCCACGCTCGAGGATTTCATCCTGCCACAGGTGGAAGATCTCTCGCGGGCCATGCGCGACCTGCATGCGTTTTAGCGCGGTCCGCGCGTACAGTCTTCTCTTCTTTTTGTCCGGAGCGACGGGGCTCGTGTATGAGCTCCTCTGGGTCCGGGTCCTCTATCAGACGTTCGGCTCGACTATCCAATCGGTGACGACGGTGGTGGCCGCCTACATGGGCGGCCTCGGGCTCGGGGCATGGTTGTTGGGACGCCGGGTGGACCGGCATCCCCGACCCGCCGCCCTATATGGGTGGCTCGAGCTCGCCATCGGGGCATTCGGGGCCGTCTCGCCCTTCGTCCTGGCGTTGGTGCATCGGCTGTACCTCTGGGCGGCGGGTGCGCTCCAGCTGGGCGGGGGCGCGAGCATGGCGCTGCGCTTCGGCCTGGCGGCGCTGGTGCTCCTCGTTCCCACCACGCTCATGGGGGGCACTCTGCCTGTCCTCACCCGCGCGTTCATGGCCAGTGACCGGGGTGAGCTGCCGCGCGCCGTAGGGCTCTTGTACGGGCTGAACACCCTCGGGGCCGTCGTGGGAACGGCGCTCGCCGGATTCTTCCTCATCGAGTACGCGGGGATCCGGGCGAGCTTGTGGGGCACGGCGCTGCTCAACCTGGCGCTCGGCGTCACCGCCCTGGCCGTGGCCCGGCCGCTCGCCCCCCTTCCCCCGAGCGGGGACGGTCCGGTGGACGCGGCACGGCTGCCGACCCCCCGCCTGCTCCGGTCGGTTGGCCTGGTCCTGCTGGGGTTGACCGCCTTCGCCTCGCTAGTCGACGAAATCGCGTGGACCCGGGTTCTGGTCATGATCGTCGGCGGCTCGACGTACGCGTTTACGCTCGTGCTGCTCGTGTTCCTCTTGGGAATCGGGATCGGGAGCCGTATCGTGGCTCACCGCAGCGTCGCGCCGAGCGAGACCGCGGCGCGTGCGGCGCTGGCGCAGGCCATCACGGCCGTGGGGGCGGGCCTGCTCTTTGTCGTGTTCAGCGCCCTTCCCCGCTATATCGTCGCCGTCTTCCAGGCGGAGTCGCTCAACGCCATCGAGCGCTTGTTGGCGATGGGCCTCGCCGTGGGCGGGGTGGTGCTGGTGCCGGCGATCGGCATGGGAATGACCTTCCCGCTCCTGACCGACCTCGTCGCGCCGCCCGGCGCGGCTCGCGGCGCCGATGTGGGCCGCGCCTATGCGCTCAACACGCTGGGCAGCATTATCGGGGCGGTGCTCACCGGGTTTGTGCTCGTGATAACACTCGGGACCGATGTGACGTTGCGCCTCGGTTTGGGCGTCAACGTGCTGGCGGCGCTCGGGCTTGCGGCACTTGCGGCGCGTGGCGTCGCGGAAGGCTCGGCCGAGCACCGCGCCCTGCGATGGCGCGTGCTGGGCGCCGGCACCCTGGCGACCCTCGCCCTGGTCGTGGCGCTGGCCGCCCCGCGCTGGGGCACGCGGCTCATCGACTTGGGCCCGAGCATCTACGCGCGCGCCCACATGGACAAGCCCACCTTGGAGGCATTCCTCACGCACCGCGGCACGCGTCAGCTCGCGTATCGGGAGGGTTGGAATGCTACCGTATCGGTGTGGGAGGGTGTGTCGGGGCGCTCGCTCAAGGTGAACGGCAAGTCCGACGCGTCGGACTACGGCGACATGGACACGCAGATCCTCGCCGGCCTCGCCCCCGTGGCGGCGCGTCCCGATCCGAAGACGGCGTTCCTGGTCGGCTACGGCAGCGGCGTCACGGCCCGGGCCCTCGCACAGGTGCCCGGCATGCAGCGCGTGCACGTGGTCGAGATCGAGCCGGCAGTGCTCGCCATGAGTCGCTTTTTCCTGCACGTCAACGACAGCGCCAGCTTCCGTCCGAACGTCTCGATCGCGGTGGATGACGCCCGCAGCGCGCTGCAGCTCGATCCCACGCGTTACGACGTCATCGTGTCGGAGCCGAGTAATCCGTGGCTGGCCGGCGTCGCCACGCTGTACACGGTCGAGTTCTTCCGCATTGCCCGCAGCCGTCTCGCGGACGGGGGCGTATTCTGCCAATGGGTTCAGCTCTATCAGGTACCGCTCCCGGTGGTCGCAGGCGTGGTGCGGAACGTCAAGGCGGTGTTTCCCCACGTCCACCTCTGGTTCGGTTCGCCGGGCGACGTCCTGGTCGTCGCGTCGGAGCGACCGCTCAGGTACGATCCCGCCTGGATTGCCCGTCTGGTCGGTCCGGCGGGTGCGCTGGCTGCGCTGGGGCTCGAATACCTCGGTGTAGACCGACCGGAGGAGTATCTCGGGCATTTCCTGCTCGGGGAAGCGGGCGTCGCGAAGCTGATCGAGGGCCCCGGCATCGTGCACCGCGACGACCTCCCGCGCCTCGAGTTCGTCGCGGCACGGCGTTTCCTCGACCCGGTTGGGACCGCCGGGGTGCTCGACTCCTTGGCAGCCATCCGCGCCGCCACCGCGACCATTGACAGCACATCGCTGCTGCCGTTCGCGCGCGCGCTCACCGTGCGCCGAGGCGATGCTAGTGGTCTGCGGTACGTGGATGCGGCCCGGCGCGCTCATCCGGACGATCCCCGCTGGACCACGGCGACGGCGGCGATCCTGCTCAACTTGGGAGACACCGCGTTCGCCGACTCCGCGCTGCCCCGTCTGCAGCGACCCGGCCGTAATCCCGAGGCGTGGCTCCTGAGCGGACTCGTGGCCGCCCAGCGCGGGCAGGGCCGGCGCGCTCAGTCCCTCCTCGCTGGCGCGCTCGCGGCGGGCTCGGACTCGGCCGAGGCGAGCGCCGCGCTGGGCGCCCTCGCGGCCCGCGCCCAACGCTGGGCGGAATCAGCCGGCCACATCCGCACGGCACTCCGTACCGCGCGAAATACGCTGCGCCATCCGTACCCCCGGAATTGGCTGTCGGCGGCGTTGACGCCGTTCGCCATCGACGGCCCGCCCGCGGTCGCGGAGAGCTTGCTGGCGACCGCCACAGCACGGTGGGATGGCTGGTTCCTGCTGCACGGGCTCCGCGCCGTCAGCGCGCTGCGCGGGGGCCGCTGCGACGTGGCGGCGGAGCAATTCCTGGTGCTACTCGACTTCGGGATCGAGCGCCGGGAGGCACCCGCCCTCGTGAGCGAATGCCGGCGTACGCGGGAGGCAACTCAGTAACGCTGGCTCTCCCCCGGTACGGCGAAGCGCTCTCGACATGGTTGATCCTTGATAAGGAGGCTCGTGCGCCTATCGTCGTTCTCGCGCCCCAGCGCGGCGGCCCGCGCTTACGCACTGCTGTTTTTCCTGTCTGGAGCCACCGGTCTGGTCTACGAGCTGTTGTGGGTCCGGGTGCTCTACCAGACCTTCGGCTCGACCATCCAGTCGGTGACGACTGTGGTAACCGCCTACATGGGCGGTCTCGGGCTGGGTGCGTGGCTCTTCGGGCGCCGCGCGGACCGCCATCCCCGGCCGGCCGCGCTGTACGGTGTGCTGGAGATCGCCATCGCCGCCTTCGGGCTGATCTCCCCACTCGTGCTCGGGGTCGCGCATCGACTCTACCTCGGGATTGCCGGGTCGCTCCCGCTCGGCGAGGCCGCCAGCGTGGCGCTGCGGTTTGGGCTCGCCGCGCTCGTGCTCCTCGTTCCCACCACCCTCATGGGCGGCACCCTCCCGGTGCTCACCGGTGCGTTCATGGGTGCCGACCGTGGTCAGCTGAAACGGTCGCTCGCGCTGCTGTACGGGCTCAACACCATCGGCGCCATGGCCGGCACGGCGCTGGCGGGCTTCTTCTTGATCGAGCACGTCGGCATCCGGTTGAGCCTATGGGGGACGGCCGCCGTCAATCTCGTGTTGGGGATGGGCGCCATCGCCCTCGCTCGCTCGATGGGCCCGATGGCTGGACCGGCGGCCGAGGGGCCTGCCCCCGCCTCCTCCGCGCCACGACGGCTCCGCTACGTCGCCTTCGCGCTGCTCGCCCTCACCGCTTTCGCTTCGCTGCTCGATGAGATTGCGTGGACCCGAGTGCTGGTGATGGTGGTCGGCGGCTCAACATACGCGTTCACGCTGGTGCTGCTTGTGTTCCTCCTGGGAATCGGGCTCGGTAGCGGTCTCGTGGCCCGCCGCGGCGCTGCCCGGCGCGCCACGCTCGCCGATGCGGCGCTCGCTCAAGGGATCACCGGCGCTGGCGCCGCGCTCATCCTCCTCTTTTTTGCCGTCCTGCCGCTGTACGTGATCGTGGTCTTCGGGCACGTCGAGTTCGGTGCCGGGACCCGACTGCTCCTGTTGGGCCTGGCCGTGGGCGCGGTCGTGCTGATCCCGGCGATTGGGATGGGCCTCAGCTTCCCCCTCTTGGCCGACCTCGCGGCCCCCCGGGACGCAGCCCGCGCCGCCGACGTGGGAACGGCGTACGCGTTCAATACGTTGGGCAGCATCGCCGGAGCGGCGCTGACCGGCTTCGTCCTCGTGGTGGCGCTCGGCACCGAAACGACGCTCCGCGTCGGCCTCGTGGTCAACGCCGTCGCGGCGCTGGTGTTGGCGGCGCTCGCCGCGGGCGGCGCCGCAGGCCCGGGCGAGCACCGTCCCGCGCGACGGCGGGTGCTCGTTGCTGCCGCCCTTGCGATCGTGACCCTGGGCGTCGCGCTGGGGGCGTCCGGGTGGAGTACCCGGCTGATCGACCTCGGCCCGACCATCTACGGCCGCCAGCTGATGGATGCCAATGCCCGCCGCGCTTTCCTGGAGCATCGCGGCGCCCGCCAGCTCGTGTTCCGCGATGGCTGGAACGCCACGGTGAGCGTGTGGGAGGCACTGAGCGGCCGCACGCTCCGTGTGAACGGCAAAGTGGACGCGTCCGATCAGGCCGACATGAACACCGAGATCATGGCCGGGCTGACGGCGGTCGCCGCGCGGCCGGATCCCGCCTCCGCGTTGGTGATCGGCTTCGGGAGCGGCGTGACGGCCCGCGTGCTCGCGGACGTTCCGGGCATACAGCGGGTGCGAGTGGTGGAGATCGAGCCCGCGGTCCTGCACATGGGCCAGTACTTCACCGGGGTGAACGACGCCGTACTCGCGCGCCCCGGCGTGCAGGCCGTGGTCGACGACGCCCGGAGCGCCCTGCAGCTGCGCCGCGAGCAATTCGACATCGTCGTCTCGGAGCCCTCCAACCCCTGGGTCGCGGGCGTCGCGACGCTGTATACGCCCGAGTATTTCCGGATTGTACGGGCGCGCCTCGCCGACGACGGCGTCTTCTGCCAGTGGCTCCAGTTGTACCAGCTACCGTTGTCGGTCGTTGCCGGAATCGTCCGCAACCTCCGCCAGGTCTTCCCGCACGTGGAAGTCTGGTTTTCAACCACCCTGGATCTCCAGATCGTGGCCTCGAGCCGGCCGCTGCGGTACGATCGCGCCTGGCTCGGGCGATTGCTCGCTCCTACGACGGCGATTGGCGCTCTGAGCCGGGAGTGGCTCGGCATCGACTCCGTGGGCGATCACTTCGGACGCCGGTTGCTCGGCGAGCCCGGTGCCGCGCTGCTCGCCGCCCGCGGGACGCTCGTACACAGCGACGATCGGCCCAAGCTTGAATTCGTCGCGGCGCGCCGGTTTCTCGATCCGTTGTGGGATCAGCACGTCTTCGACTCACTGCTCGCCATCGGGACGGGGGCAGGCGAGTCGCCCGGGGGCTCGGCGGTGTTGCTGGCACGCGCGATGACCGCCCCGCGCGTGCCGTCCATACACGTCGCCGTGCTCGAAGCCGCGCACCGCGCGCAGCCCGCCGACCCGGTGTGGACCGTGCGCCTGGCGCGGGCGCGGTTCACGGCGGGCGACACCACGTTCGCGGACAGCGTCATGCCCCGACTGCTCGCGCGCTCGCGTCACCCGGAGGCGCTGCTGTTCGCGGCCGAGCTGGCGGAGCATCGGAGGAAGGATGGCCGGCGCGCGGCGCTGCTCAGCGAGGTCGTCGTGCGGGGCGGGGACACCGCGCAGGCGCGGGCGGGCCTGGGGGCGCTCGCGGCGCGCGCCGGGCGGTGGCGTGACGCGGTCGCGGAGCTGCGCGCCGCGCTGGCGGGCGGCCGCGGCACGTACCGTCACCCGTTCCCGGCGGGCGACCTGCGTCAGGCCCTCCGGTCTTTCGCCTTTGAGGCGCCTCCATCGCTCGCCGACAGCGTGCTGGCCGCTGCGGTCGGCGCGCGCCCCGGATGGCCGGTGCTGTACGAGTTCCGGGCGGTCGTGGCGTTACGCGACGGTCGCTGTACGGACGCCGCCACCCAGTTCTTGACCTTGGCGGAGTTTGGGATCGAGCCGTCCGATGCCGCTGATCGTCTGGCGCGTTGCCGTGCGGGAGACAAGCCTTAGGGACCGGTTTGCTCGCCCAGCACGCTCTTGATCTCCCCCGCGGCCGCGATGACGTGATCCACATCGCGCGACAGCGCGCGGGCCTGTTGCGTGGCTCGGGTGAGATCATCGAGGGCCACCGCCACACCAGCGGAGCGGAGACGCAGCAGGTCGAACCGGACGTTCTGCATCGCCAGCACGCAGGACTCGAGTTGATCCGCGACCAGTTGACGCCTGGTCAGCAGATCCGTGAGCGCCTGGCGCTGGCGCTCGAGCAGGCCCACCTGGCGGTCCCGTTCCGGGCTGTCCCCCTCGCGCGCCCGTCGTGTCAGCCCGGGGTCGCCCTGATGCTTGGTCGCCTGGATCTTTTCCTCCAGGCGGGCCAGGGCGCCGCGGTCCACGGTCCCGCTCATGGCGTGCAGGGTTCGGGCCAGTTCTTCCGCCCTATTCAGCAGCGCGTCTGCCGTCGCCACCACGTCGGGCAGCAGCTTCCGCTCCGACTTGGGGAGACGGTCGACAATGCGCAGGATGGCCTTGCGATCGCTGCGCGCCTGTTGGATCGGCTCGGCGTGACCGCCGAACTCGTCGGTCGTGGCGCGCGGCAGCTCGACCGGACGGCTCCCGCCCGCCGCGAGGCGCGCTTCGATCGCGTCGGACGCCGGTGGCCGGGCGAACACGTCGCGCCATGAATACCCGGCGTGCCACAGCCGGATGTAGCGCGGCACAAGCACCGTGCCACCCCAGATCGCCGCGACGAAGAGCGACCAGCTCGGCGCGTGGTTCCCCGTGGCAATGTCGATGATGAAGAGCGACCCGCATACCGAAGCCCAGGTGACGAACCGGCTCCGCAGCTCGCGCACGATCTCGGGCTCGCCGCTGGGCGCGAGTGTCGGCCGGTCGCGCATCCGGTCGAGCCGCCGCGCCCGCTCATCGAGCGCCCGTCCCCCCGCCCCCCGGGGCAAGGACGGCGCGGACGGGGGTGGCGCTCGTGTCCCGCGCGACGGGGAGGGGCCGCTGGAGCGGCGTGCCCTGTGCATGGTGGCGCTCCGGGCCTCGAGCGCGCGCCGCAGTGCGTCCGCCGTCGGCCAACGGTCCTCAGGATCCTTCTCGAGCGACCGCATCACGCAGGCCGCAAGATCCTCGGGCACCTCCGGCCGCCGATCGGTGATCAGCGGCGCTCGCTCCGTGATGTGTTTCATCAGGATCCCGGGGACGGTGGGGGCTTGGAACGGCAGCTCGCCCGCGAGCATCTGGTAAGCAACCACACCTAGGCTGTAGATATCCGACCGCCCGTCGATCTCGCGGTCTCCCGCGGCCTGCTCCGGGCTCATGTAGTGCGGCGTGCCGATCGCCACTCCGGTCGCGGTGAGCGTCGCGCCGCCCGTCGTCGAGGACAGGGCCTTTGCGATCCCGAAGTCGGTGACGACGACGCGGCCGCGGCTTCCCTCGAGCAATATGTTGTCGGGCTTCACGTCGCGATGGATGATTCCGAACGAGTGCGCGGCTCCCAGCGCGTCGGCGGTCTCCTGCATGATCCGTCGCGCCTCCTCAGGCGGCAGCCGACCGCGCCGCTTGAGCTTCGCGCCCAGCGATTCGCCGTCCACAAAGGCCATCACGAAGTAGACCAGCCCGTCCGGGCTTTCCCCGACGGAGTGGATCGGCACGATATGCGGGTGGGACAACCGCGCCGCCGTCTCGGCCTCGCGCACGAAGCGCAGCCGGATCTCCTCTCGGAACGCGAGTTCCGGCGGGAGCACTTTGACGGCCACCTGGCGCTTCAAACGCTCGTCGCGGGCATTGAAAACGACGCCCATGCCGCCCCGGCCGATCTCGCCTTCGAGCGTGTAGGAGTTGCCGAGCGCTTGGCTCAGGCGGGTGGCGAGTGCCTTGTCTGCAGCGTTCATCGGGCTTCGCGTGAAAGGCGCGCCGATAGATTAGCCGCGGGGCGACGAGCGTGCAACCTGTAAGCGGCTTTTGACTTACGTTCGGCCGCCGGGTTGGCGCTCGCGCGGTGGCTATTCGGCAGCGTCTGCCTTATTGGCCGCCGCTCGGCGGAACGCGCGTGCTCAGCGGCGCGTTTTGATGGTGGCACGGACGATGCTTAAGGCCGTGCGAACCACGCGTATGCTTACCCTCATCAGAGTTGATGCCCATGTCTGAACGACTGACGCTCCCCGTGCTTCCACTGCGGGAGGTGGTGTTGTTTCCAGGTGTCTCGACTCCGGTCGGCGCCGGACGCCCGGCGACGCTGCGGGCTATCGAAGCGGCGTTGAAGAGCGACTCCCGTCTCATCTTTGCCGTGGCGCAGCGCGAGAACGTCGACACGGTCAGCCCCGAAGTGCTGTACACGACGGGGACGATCGCCAAGATCAGCCAGATCCAGCGCGGCCTCGGTGGCGTGCAGCTGCTGTTGCACGGCGAACGCCGGGGCACCGCGTTGCACTATACCGATAACGGTCGCTACCTCGAAGCCGTCGTCCATGAAGTCGACGACATGGCGCCCCTGAACGCCGACGATCCGGCGTTCGTCGGCCTGCACCGTGAG
>WNFR01004767.1_pt1 | contig 17430 bp, 13 predicted proteins | sample 5400221 | NCBI WGS metagenome assembly WNFR01 (sample SAMN13153357, study PRJNA577476) | soil metagenome | isolation source: 40 cm soil under Madrone tree | place: USA:California | collected 2016-06-14
CAGTAGTGATTCGAACAGCGTCTTCGCGGCTGGGAAATCTGCACGAGTGTAGGCGGATTCGGCGCGATCATACTGGTGCTGGAGCGCAGAGTGGAGGGCTGGCAACGTTCCGATCGCATCCACGATGAAGTCCAAACGGTTGCCTATGGCGGGCAGACCGATCTCGGGCAAGCTCCAATATGCCGCCCTCAAGGAATGAAGAAATGTTCGAACAATTGCTCTGGCTGTCTGTTCAGTGTCGGCCAGCATGGCGAATCCGGTTTCTTCGCCCACCATGGCTGAAACCAGATCATCGAGCGGCATCTGGGCAGGGCCTGCGGAGCCGGAAACAAGGCGCTGAAGGGGTTCGGTGACTGACGGCTGCCGTAGCCAGTTGCGGAGTGTGGTCTCCAGACCTTCGATACCGGGATGTGCTCGGGCAGTGTCCCCGATTGCCTGGTCAATCGGGGCAACGTGCGCACCCAATTGCATTTTGATACGATCGGCGATGAAGTGGGCTACGACTGTGACCGCAATCTCTTCTACTATGGGCATCTCGATTTCACCACCTTCCGCCTAAGTCTCCGCAAAGTAATGCAAAGTAATCATGTTGCCGAATCTCTTATCCCAAACGGTCGGGCTCACGTTTTTTTTCTTGCTGACAACTGCGCGTAGTAGGCCTGCGCAGACTGGAAGTCCTGAAACTTCTTCTTTTGCCCCTCGGTCAGTCTCATCTCGCCAGCAGTGTTGCGATCCGTCCAGTAATGCCCTTCGAGCATCGGCGTCGGTGTGTCAATCACCTGCAGCCAGACGGCGCCGTAGTGAATCGGGCTATGGCTGCGATCCTCGTAGCGTGGCTCATTTCGATAAACACCGCTGACGCAGTAAAGACCGTCTACGGAGCAGACGATCTCGGTGCCAAGCAGGTGGGACCTTGACTCTTTTGTCAGGAGCCGGAGGCTCAGATTCAGAAAGGTCTGCCGGATGACGACGAAACCCTCTACAGGCGGAATGGTGGTGCCGCCAGGGTCTTTCCAGTTGGAGCGGAGCTCCGCGCGCCAGGTTCCCTCGATGACCGGCCGTTTTACGAGCCAGCCATGGAGTAATGGAAGTTTCCAGAACCAGAGCTCAAATGCCATGCTCAGCAGCACAACTAAGCTGGTGACGGTGGAAAGGGGGCGAAGCAAGTCGGAAGAAAGCTTCTGTCCGCTGACCAGCAGGACGACGGCCCAGATGGCCACGGCCGTGTAGATGATCGCTTTGACGTAGCGGGCCATTTTATTCGAACCCTATGTAGTTCCAGGCGACATCGAGAAAAGCGTTGACCTGGGCGCGCGTCCAGGCCTGTCCTGCAAACAGATATTTCATCTCGTTGATCTCGCCCCACTCTTTGCACGTGTTGTCAGAGCGAGTCTCGTTCCAAAGGTGGGCGAGGGCATATTGCACGTCATCTCGGTAATTTTCATGCCCAAAGCCATCGTCGGGGACGTTCCAGGCGAGGCATTCGAGAAGAAAAGAGGGAATGGACTCAGCTATCTTGTGCCCGTTGTCCACCATCTCGTACCGCAGGCGCTTAAGGATTCGGACCACAGCCTTAAAACGGCGACCAGTGGTGTCGTTCTTCGCGACGCCGTTGTCGTAGTTTTGACGGGGCCAGTTGATGATCTCTCCGCCGTCATCAGGATGAAGCTCGGTCCCTGACTCGTACCAGTTGCTTTCGACCGTTCCCAAATACCGCCTGTGCTCGAAGCACGGCACCACGTCGGCATCGATGCGGTAGGTATTGGCGTGAACATCGAAGGCTTTATTGCCACGGCTGACGGAGTCCGCGCCGAAGTAGGACTTGAGGGCAGCTTGGACGTCATTTTTGAAGTCGCTGTAGGGATAGCGGCCATCGACGAAACCGAGGACGGGGTCGCTGAGGGCTTGGCTCAGTGAGTAATCGGGGAAGAAAGCGTCCTTGTAAAGCACGCAGATGTCGACATCGCTGTCCTGGCAGACGTTGGTCCGGTTCGCGTAGGATCCCTGCGCAAATACCTCGATGGTTTTCGCGCTGAGCTTTTCGCTGGCGGCGATCGCCTTGCGGACGGCGCGTTCGGCGTTCTCGCAATTCGTCTGCTCGGTGGCGCTCGGCGCTCCGCCCCAGGTGTTGAAGACGTCTTCCCAATTGCGGTTCAGAGATGGTGCGCTACTCATGTTCAGTTCCTCGCGATCTGAAGACCAGACGAGCTTCGTGAAGTTCGATCCGAACAGTAAATTGAGACATAAGAAATCCTCGGTATCGTTTCTTGTGTTAGTGGTTTCTGCCCTTCATCCGACACGCTCCGCGACGGCTTCTAGGACGGGTTGAAGACTGGGTTGAACCTCCAAACCGAGAACATCTTCCAGGGTCTTCAGCATCGCGGCGCGCGTCTGCCGGGCGTTCCGCAACGTGAAGACGTTCTGGCCGCTCTTCTGTGGCGATGGCACCGCTCCAGGAGCGACAGGTCTATCTGTCGGTTCTGCATCTTGCGCGCGATTGCCACATAGGAGGAGATCGCCAGAGCGGAATCCACCAACAGGGTCTCGCGGACCCGCTTGCGGCGGGTGATGTCCAGCTTCGCCAGCTCGGGCCGCACTGTCGCGAGCTTGTTCCAGAACAGCACGACGAAATCAACGGCGGCCTTGAAGGCGTCCTCTTCGTCCGGGTTGCAATCTCCCCAGTAGGCTTCGAAGGCGCCGCTGAGCGTGTTGAAGGCGCACAGGCGCGGGTTCTTTTTGCTCAGCCGGTCGCGGATGGTGTCCACGTTGTCCCGGAGGGATGGACACTGCTCGGCCAGGGCTCCGGCAATTTTGGTAGCGCCGAGCCGGTGCAGCCATTTGGATCGCGTGGGGTCAGCCTTCTTGCCCTCTTGATTCATGGCGTAGAAGATGCGGTTTTCCTCGCTCGCCGGGACGTTGTAAATCCTGACGCTCACCTTGCGTTCGAGTTTGAATTTACTTCCCCTGGCCGCGCTCTCGGCCGCCTTGAGGATGGCCATGTGGCGGTGTCCGGAATCTGGGATGGTGGCGGCGCCGGCCCCGATTTTCAGCGAGCGCTTGGCTTCGTCGTATTCAAGCGAGGTTTCATCCTTCCGGAAATTCCAGCTCAGTTGGCCGAGATACGCTTCGCCTGTGACGAGCTGCTCGGCCCACTTCTCGACTTTCTCATCGTCGATAATGCGCTTGCCGGTCACGGAATCGATGCCCCGTTGCCGGTCGTCGTCGACCTTCAAGAACCCGGTTTTGTACAACTGGGAGATGTCGTGGGCCGTTACGACGGCATCGTAGCATTCGTATGGTCCATCCTCGGTACGAGTTACATTTTCTATTGAAGTCTGCAATCCCATTTGTTTCTCCATCGCTATTGCACTATCTTTCTGTTGTACGAGTATAAAAATAGCGTAGTACGAGTACATACTACTCGTACCATGCATGTCAAGCCATTCCTTTAGAAGGGTGTCCGGAATCTACGTAAGGCGCTGAAACCAATGAGAGAAAAGTTCTTAGGGCGGCATACAAATAAAAAGGTTTGATGGAAGCGGACAGGGTACCTTCCTCGCACTCGCCTCTTGAAATCCGTGAAATATGTGAATATAATGAAAATAGTGAATAGGAGTCGGAGGTGGCTATGATATCGGATCTGAGCGCAGAAATGCTTCTTTCAACCGGGTCTGCGGCGGCGCCCGTCGAGAAAGCTATAGGCACAGTGAAAGAAGTTCTTTGCCAACCGCAAGGCAGTAGCAAGGAGGTTTACGCGGTCATTTTGCGGGCCAAGCACAAGCCAGGAGATCAGCCGGATCATCTATTGGTGATGAATGCTGTGATTTCTGCTGCGAAAAAGTGTTGGCATGAAGTGAGCAAAAGCCCGACTAAACGAAGATCGGGATCGAATGCTCAGAAGGCTGCGACGATCGAAGTCGTCGAGCGTAACGGCATTCGAATTTATCGAGGCTGTTCGAGCCCTGAGCAATTTCAAAAGAGTTTTGTTCCGGAAGAAGGGATTTATATCTTTCCGTCCCATCTAAAGCTAAACACCCTTGAACATCTCGGTCTCGAACCGCTCCCGAAGGAAGTCAAAGCCCTGCGAATCGTGCTTCAAGTTGGGATCCAGGATGAATCAGTACGAAAAACTCTTTCTGAAGGGTTGGACCGTGAATCGCGTGCTTGGCGGGAGCATTTCATTTCGCAGTACAAGGGACTTTCAGCATCCCAGGTTGCGGATGAAGCCGGGAATACTGCCAAGAATCGTTCGGCAATAGCCTCTCGATGGACATCTGAGAAGAAGATCTTTTGGGTTCGATTTCATAATCAGACTTTATATCCGGAATTCCAATTCAAAGACGGCGAGCCGATCCCGGCCATCGCTGACATTTTGAAAGAAATGCCTCCTTCATTCACGGGATGGGATCTTGCTTTCTTCTTCACAAGTCCAAATTCGTATCTGGATGGGAAGCTACCGGTGACCCTTCTCAAATCGAAACCCGAACGCGTGGTGACCCTAGCCCATGCTTTCGCACATCCGGCTGATGCCTTCTAGAGGAGCCTGTCCGAGTGCCCCTGCATCACCGTCAGGGGCACTTCCACAAACCGTTCTGATTCCGGCAGGCACGACACTGACGCGGTTCCGCGGCATTGCCGTGCCTCCAGCGACGGTATTCCCGCCCAACTCTTTCAACCCCAATATGGGTAAGGACTGGACCATCCCCACTGATGGAGCCCGATTCAATCCATTTCCAGACACGGCAGGTGACAACGTACCGACCATCTACGCAGCGACAACGTATGAGGCTGCTGCTCTGGAGAGCGTCTTTCACCAGGTACCTCATGTTCAAACTCCAGAGATCATGAGGTCCCAAGTTGAGATCTGGGAGTATTTCGAATTGCGGACCCTTCGAGACTTGCGGGTGGTGCGCCTCACCAACCCACAGTTGCGGCAGCTCAAAGTGCCACGTCGCAGCCAATCGCTTCGCGAAGATGAACTGATCCATTCGCCGGTCTCCCAATATCCGGCCACGCGTACCTGGGCCAAGCTATTGCATGACCACATTCCAGGTGTCGATGGCCTAGCCTGGCGCCCGAGGCTTGCCAGCGACGGCGAAGCGTATATGTTTTTTGGGGATCGTTGCGGCGCCGGCGACTTCGCAATCGTTGCTGCTCCAACACCTCTGACCTCGCCGACAGAGTATGGGAGGATCAAAGCCGTGGCGGACTCTGCGAACATCATGATCAAGTACAGCAAGTAACGGTTTGCGAAAGTTACGACGAGGTTGATGGGAAATGCTGCGGATTGCTTCGCCGCACTCAGACAGGACGATGATGTCTTGCTCGTCACCGTTCCCACGAGCGCAGATGCGAGACGCGTAACTAGAAGTCTCTGGACTCGATAAATTTACCGCTTGGTAGAGGGAGTTCTTATGACGAGAGGCCCAAGACCAGAGTCACTCCCATTTCGAGCCATGGCTTCAGCCTGCACAAGCAGAGAGACGGAGTGGCGCGTCCATTACAGAACCTCTAAGCCCGGAAGCCGCACTGGCTTTTGGTCGATCGCTGGCGCTATGTCGGAATCCGTTTTGTAGGTAGCAGAAATCTTCGGCGAACCACCTCACACCGCTATTCTCAGTTCTAAATTGCAGCACAGAACTGGCACACTGATATCGCGAATGAACCTAATTATGGCCCGTCTACCGAGTCGGCCGGTTTTGGAATGCCAGTCGGTTTTATCCTCCGTCTGTGTTGTCGGTTGAGCCGGACCCCAGTTCAAATCAAATGCCAAGGGTGATCCCTCCGAATCTGCGAAACGTCCTCCATCGTTTATCCTTGCATAATTCATGCACAGTCCACGAAGGTCTTCAGATACAATCGCCTTGCCGTTCTTCCCCAGAGTACCCTCGCCGTCGCGGGGCAGCCTGACTGTTATCGGGCGTAGGTATGTTGCGGTTAGCATTCGATGCCACCGTCGAAAATTCCAAATAGCGTCTCGAAGCTCATCCTTGAGCTTGCCGATCAGCAGAAAGAGCCTGCGGAGATCGCACAGATTTTGAACCTGAAGAAGGTTCAAGTCACCACACTCCTCGCTTATCACAGATTGGTTCAAAGCAAGGTACACACCCAAGAAGTCGAGATCAGCACACCGATCACGACAGATGAGCTTGTCGAGTCAAGGTTAGAAGAGGAAGACGTGGATGAGCCTCAAGCTCCTGCACCAGCCGTCGCTGTTGTCGCCCCGGATGAAACATCAGACGAGGGCGAAGAAGAAACGGCCAAAGACGCTGGCGTCTATGTCGGAGACGACGAATATGGGGATGCCGTCAGTTGGAATCCTCAGGATGCAGGAACAGTCCCTAATCCCCACTTGATGATTATGGGCGAAAGCGGATCGGGCAAGACCTATGCAGTTCAATGTCTCGTCGCAGAGTTGGCTCAACGGTCGATCCCAGCGATCCTGTTTGACTACGGACAGAGTTTCGAGTTGCAACATCTTGAGGCACCATTCAAGAAATTCACCGGGATACGGGAACATCTAATTGGTGAAGAGGGCCTGCCGATCAACCCGTTGCAAGTATTCCCAAAGGACACCCAAGGTCCGAAGACTGTCGCGACTCGCGTTTCCGATGTTTTCGATGCTGCATACCACTTGGGTGACATACAGCGGAAGGTTGTCATCGACGCTATTCGGCTGGCATTTGAGAAGGCCGGTATTTCCGAGAGTGACTCTTCGACGTGGACGAAAGACCCTCCGACTCTGCTAGCCCTGCAGAACGTCCTGGAGGAGATGTCGGCAGATAAGGAATATTCCAACTACAAGAACGCCATCGGGGTTGCAGCCCGCCTGATGACATTTTTCATGCTCACGTCTTTTCGTCCTGACGCCGACAAATGGTCTTGGGACTCGCTGGTCAAGGACTCAAAACACAAGGTTCACGTCTTGCAGTTCCGTGGGCTGGAAGGAAAGACCCAACGCGTCCTAGTAGAAATGCTCCTGTGGCATCTCTTCTTCTATCTCAAATCTCACGGTCAGAGTCCCCTGCGGCTCTATTGTGTTCTGGATGAAGCTCATCACCTCTCGTTCAGAGAGGGCGGGCCGGTGGAAGTTCTTTTGCGTGAGGCCCGCAAATTCGGGCTAGGAATAATGTTCGCCTCACAACAACCGGAGGACTTCAGTCCCGTGGCGTTCTCCAACAGTGCTTCAAAGCTCGTCTTCCAGACCTCCGACCCCACACTCAAAGTCTCAAAGCTCCTTTCGTCGAAGTGTTCCAACTACTCGTCGCCAGAAGAGATTAGGCAGGTCATTTCTGTGTTGCCTCAGGGCCGAGCTTTCTTCATTACTAAGAACCGGGGACATGTTGTCACTCTTGCAGACTTCAAGAAGAGAGCAACTCTATGGCATCAGAAGTAAATCCTGATATCAAACAGGGCGACATCGAAGACACCGAGGAATTGTTTTATGCGGCAGCGGTGCAGATTCTTTCAGAAGACCTCTACCCCCGCAAGCTGGAGATCATACGCGAATACATTCAGAATGCTAGCGATGCTCTGGACGACTGGATAAGAATTGCTGATCTCATCCCCGCTGATCGAACGGAGCCACAGATCAAGGTCTCCATTCAGGGTAAGAGTGTCTTGATCTTCGACAACGGAATAGGGATGACTGAAGACGATATCCCGAAGTTAAAGCGTATCGCCTATTCTGAAAAGAAGGTGGGTGAGGACGCGGGATACAAGGGAATCGGGCGGCTTGCCGGGATTGCGGTTGCGGAAAAATTGAAAGTAACTTCCACGTCGTACGGTGATCCAAAGCTCTACCATTTTGAGTTCCGCGCCGCGGACATGCGGCGTGATATCAGCGACAAGAAGAAGCAGGGCATCAATGAACAAGCCAGTCCCGTCATCAAACGGCACACCTCAACTTGGTGGACGGACATTGACCCCGCAGATCACTACACGCTGGTAGAAATCCGCAACATTAAAGACTCGTGTGATGAGTTACTCGATTCAGACAAGCTGATTGAATACATCGGAGACATCGGCCCGGTGGAGTTCTCGCCGGAGTTTTCGCACGGGGCTCTCATCTCTGAGAGCCTGCAACATTACGTCCCTGATTATTCACCGAAGACCGTTTACCTATCGAGGCCTGATGGTAAGAAGGTTAAAGTTTGCAAGCCGTACAACAATGAAATGAAGATCGCGGCACCTCGATTCATGGAGATTCCCGACCCGAACAACGCAGGAGAACTACTTGCCTTCTGTTGGTACACAAGCAATGCTGAAGATATCCTCGGGAAGTTGCGACCGACGGGGAAGATTTTTCAAGTTGCGGGAGACGAGGTCGAGGATCGCCGACGATTTGCCGGACTCGTTTATAAACTCTTTGGCTTCTCCGTGGGGGATCGCTCTCTACCTGAACGCACGCTGTGGACGACGGCTCGTGCCCGATCCTGGTGGTTCACTGGCGAGATTCATATTGTAGACAAGAACGTGCAGCCCACGACACCACGATCAGATTTCGTCGAGAACGCTGCCCGCGTCAAGCTCTATAAAGAAGCACAAAATCGGATTCCCCCGATTCTCAATAAATTCGCTCAAGAAATCAGCGACAATCGCAAAGCGTTTCAAGACGCCAAGAACATCCGGCACAAATTCGACAAGTACAAGGCACAGCTCGAGAACGGCGGGATAGAGCGTTCAGACCTCAAAGTTATCAAAGACGAACTCGATAAGAGCTTCCGGAAGATGGGCAGTCGTAAGAATCCGGCTGATAAAGAGATCGGGGCAGATCAAAAGGAAGTCCGCCGATTCGGTGAGACGATCCAAACCGCACTCAACGATCCCAAGAAGCTCAAACCCGGCTACTCGATAACCGATCTAGTGAAGGATTTGGATATGCCCACCAAGCCCCGCAAGGTATTTCAGATAATCATGGAGACTTTGCAGCAGCATTTTTCCCAAGACAAGGACGAGTACCATGCGATAGCGGCGAAAATCCACAAAGCACTGCAAGACAAGTACTGATGACAACCCGAAGCCCAAAGCTAGACACCAGTTTCGATTCAAATCCGAGCAAGGATTTCCTCCGCAACGAATACGACAAGGCGATAATTTCACAGTGGCGTACAGAGCTTGGCAAGTCACTCAGGTACCTCGGCTTACCAGCGTGGAAAATGCTCGATGTTATCGAGTGGCAGCAATTCATGGATAGGTTTACCACGATTGAGCGTGAAGAGAACCAGCAACACCTCATGTTTCTGAAGGCCAACGTCGAGAACGTCGAACACCGACTGCATTCGCTCTACGGGGAATTCGACGACATTCTTTTGAATGGCAGGGATTCCTTCGGGCATACTCCGGACTGGCCCTATGAGCTGGTCAATCTGGATTATTTCGGTGGGTTTATCTACGCGGACTTGTCACGTCCAAAGGCAGTACGTAAACTCATCCAAAATCAAGCGGGCTATGAGCAGAGCTTCTTGTTCATTATCACGCAGCAGTTACGAGACCGCGACATCGCCAAAGAAAAGACGGGGTTTCTGACGGATTTGGGGAAGTCACTAAAGAGTGGAATTTTGGATACCACGCTGCATCCATCCGTGGACGAAATCATTTCATGGTATGCCGATGCGGATATCCCAGACTGTGCACGGCAAACTCTGTATATGAACTACTTCCTCCGCGATTCCGGCGAATCGGAGCATTTTGATGTTGCTTGCCGCCCTGCCGTTATCTATCCCGGCACTGGGGGTAGCTGGATGATTCACTTCGTCACGGATTTCCGGTTTCAATCTGGCGTAGGCCACAGAGTTGCCAGCAATCAATCTTTACTGGAACTCATAAATTTGGGTTTGCTGGAGGCACGGGAAAAGGGTTTCGTTCCGACCCGTTTTGTCCAGCCAAAATTATCCATACGCAGGCAAAAATAACCCGTAAGACGCGGACCTGCAAGAGAGAAGCCACAACGGGATCGACAAGCTGCGTGCCAAGCGGGTACACTCATGTCGGGGACGAGCGACAAGGACAATCGAGTCCGACCACGAGAGTTGTGGTGGAGGACTTCGACGCATCCGAAGAGATTGAGGAATGGCCGACAAGAACATCCTGTTGATCGAACCAGGGTATAAAAACAAATACCCGCCTCTGGGACTGATGAAAATCGCCCAATACCACGGGCTGCGTGGGAAAAAGGACAACGTCCGGTTCATCAAAGGCGAAGACCGATCAGTGTTCATGACAGCGTGGGACAGAATCTACATCACCACTCTGTTTTCCTTCGAGTTTGCACGAATTTCCCAGAGCATCGACTTCGCACTATATGTTGCCAATGGCCACGCGGAGAAGGTTTTTGTTGGAGGCATCGCAGCGTCTCTGATGCACTGCAGATTTCTCAATGAACCAAGGTGGCGTGGCATCCGGTTCATAAAGGGTCTACTTGGTCAGTCGCCCGCCGTCGCACTTCAGCTAGATGATTTCGCCGAGGAATTGTATTCAGATGACGTACTGGGCACGCCAATAGAAGACCTAATTCCTGACTACAGCATCCTCGACCAGATCAGCTATCGCTATCCGGTAAACGATGCCTACTTTGCTTATGCATCCCGGGGCTGTATCAGGAAGTGCAGCTTCTGTGGAGTGCCGAAGCTGGAAGGCGATCAACGTGATGTGGCTCCGCTCACGCTGCTCGTGCGTGGCGTGGAAGAACTCTATGGAGCCAAGAAAGACCTCACATTGATGGACAACAACATTGTTGCGTCTCCACGGTTTAAGGAGATCATTGCGGAGATTCGCGACCTTGGGTTTGTTCCCGACGCGAAGTTAAATCGTGGACGTGTTCCCGTGCAACGGCGCGTCGATTTCAATCAGGGAGTGGATGCTCGAATTCTCTGCAAGGACCCGATGTTCTTGCGGGAGCTTTCCACGATCTGCCTTAAGCCGCTCCGCATCGCCTTCGATCATTGGGGGCTGCGAAAACCTTACGAACAGTCGATCCGTTACGCTCACGAATTTGGTCTACACGAGCTTTCCAATTACATGCTGTACAACTTTCACGACACTCCTTCCGACCTCTATCAGAGGATGAGCCTGAACGTGGAACTGAACGTGGACTTAGGCATTCGCATTTGGTCATTTCCAATGCGGTATCAGCCCACTGATCGTGCAGACCGCACGTTCATCGGTGAAAAGTGGACCCGTTATCAGCTTCGGTCAATGCAGATCATCTTGCAGGCGACCCACGGTGTCGTCAGTGGTGCCCCACAGTTCTTCAAGCGGGCATTCGGCGAAACTGAAGCAGAATTCCACCACCTGCTCTTGTGGCCCCATAAATTCATCTTCAATCGAGACTGGTATGAAAAGTCGCAAGGCCAGCCAGAGTTCGACGACTTTAGGGCGAAGTTTTCGGGACTATCGAAAATTGACCGGGCTGAACTGCTTTGGCTTGTCTCTTCGAGCGATCCGCGTTACTTCAAGGACCTGCCGGAGAAAACGAAAACTAAACAACTTCGCGAAGTTCTTCGCTTCTACATTCCACTCGCCAAAGGGGAAGAAGAAGCGATATGGGAACGGCAGCGTAATCGAGTTGATCCCACAATAGACGTTCCTGATGATGAACGCGTGGAAGATGCGGGTCTGGGTGATAACGTAATTGAGTTTCCGGTAACAGCCCCAACCAAAAAACCACTGACTGTTCCAAGACACTCACACGTATGAGCACAGCACTGATAAACCTACACTCGCCTGAGACCCCGTGGTCGTTTCGCGACCAGCCAATCATCGTCGGCAAGGACATTCTGGAAGTTTTGAGCAACGCGATGTACGTCGATCCGCTGGCGATCTATCGTGAATACATTCAGAACGCAGCGGACGCGATAGATGAAGCCCGTCGAACAAGTGTTCTCAGTCCCAAGGAAACCGGAACCGTTGAGATTGAGATCGACATAGAAAAGCGAACTGTAACAATTCGCGACAACGGCACTGGCATATCCGCTGCTGAGTTCGAGAGCCGACTGACCTCGTTTGGTGCTAGCGTAAAGCGTGGTACGAATTCGCGTGGCTTTCGAGGCGTCGGCAGACTGTCAGGACTCGCCTACTGCCAAGAGCTTCTGTTCCGTTCAAGATCAGCAGGAGAGTCCCTCGTTTCGGAGTTGCGTTGGGACTGTCGAAAGGCTAAGGCTCTACTTCGTTCCGCAGATTTCTCTGGGAACCTCGGCGACGTAGTCGCCCAGTCGGTGCAGGTTCGCCGCATAGATGGCAAGAAGCGGCCAGAACATTTTTTTGAACTTGAGCTTCGTAACATCCCACGGCTCCGCAATGATTGGCTGCTTAACCCAACCGTCATCGAAGAGTACCTGTCGCAGGTTGCACCGTTGCCGTTCGCACCTCAGTTTCGGTTCGCGGATGCTATAACAACCATGCTCGGCGAGCACGTCGGACTCACCAACATCACGCTGAGGGTTGGTGGCAAGATCGACCCCACGTTCCGGCCGCATCGCGACTCTTTCGACATCTCTGGTGGGAAAGACAATTTTGAGGAACTACAGAAGATTACAATCCCCGGCTCCGACGGTGGAACTGCTGCTGTCGGTTGGGTGTTGCATCACAGCTACAAAGGATCAGTCCCAGACTCAAATCTGAAGGGTCTAAGATTGCGATCAGGCAACATTCAAATTGGACCCAACGGAATATTGGAAGACCTGTTCATCGAAACTCGCTTCAACTCTTGGTGTGTGGGTGAGATTCACGTGATCGACTCTCGCATCATCCCTAACGGTCGTCGCGATCACTATGAACAGAACGTTCACTACACCAACCTAATCAACCAATTGTCGCCCATAGCGCGCGAAATCAGCAATCGATGCCGCACGAGTTCCGCAAAGCGAAATTGGCTACGACAGTTCGAACTCCAAAAAACGGGAGCCCTTGAAAGAGTTGAAATAATTCGGCAAGGGAGTGTGACACAGATTCAACGCAAGAAATTGGAGATCGACATTGCGTTGGCACTACAGATGATGGGAAGGATTGCAGATAGAACTCCACTTGCCACAGAAGCCAAAACCTTTTTAAGACGCGACATAAAGAAACTGGAGCACAGACTGGTGACGTTAAAGGGTCACAAGTACGGAGCAAAGCCCTTGGCCAGCCTTCCCGCGAGTGAACGCCGTGCATCCGAGCGTATTTTCTCGCTGATCTATGAGTGTTCTCCGAATAGAGTTGTTGCGAAATCCTTAGTGGACAAGATTCTGTCAAAACTCTACTGAAGAATCTCCCGAACGGGGTGCCGGAACCCCGAGTCCTTCGGCGCACAAAGCAACGATCAAAAGAAAACGCCATTCAGTTTGGACACTGCCGGTGGCACACGGTTGGCACATTGCAAGTGAGAATCACGTGATTTTAGCCGGCCTGAAAGAGTGGCCGACTGATCGGCCGTCAGTAAGAAGCGCTGCGTTTTCCCTGAAATCTAGCTTCTCCACCCTCATAATCGGAGCTGCGTCCCATCGTCCCACTCCGCCCTCCCCCAGGTGGACGCCGCTTGGTCGCGGCTCAGGCGGTCACTCGGGCTGATGCGCCGATTTCGCGCCAAACAAAACCCAACCCCGTTTGTCACTTATCGCGCCGCCACTCGCGCCCTGCCACCCTCCTTCGGCCTCCGTTCTGTCCCTTTCGCCAGCATCGGCTTGTTTTTTCTCGCTGCCGCTCTAGTGAAAGAAAAAACAAGCCGACACCGGCAGAAGGGGAAAAACATGAAATTAGAAGAAGTGAACCAAAAAACCAAAGAGGCTGTGGACTTTCTGGTCGCGGCTCTGGAGTCCGGTCACAGTGAAGTCCTCACCGCATACCTCGGGGCGATGGCCAAGTTTCGCAACTACAGTTTCGGCAACATCATGTTGATTGCGAGGCAAAGACCCGATGCCACCAGCGTTGCGGGGCTTCGCAGTTGGAACTCGCTTGGCCGCTTCGTTCGGCGTGGCGAAAAGGGCATTTTCATTCTCGCTCCGATGGTCGGTAACAAGCGCAGGAAAGGTGAGAATGCGGAAGCGAACGAGGATGCCAAGCAGAATCAGCCCACGTTGTACGGATTCAGGGCTGTGTATGTCTTCGATATCAGCCAAACGGACGGGAAAGACCTTCCGAGTCTCACCGAAGTGCAGGGTGATGTCAGCGGCTACCGTGAACGATTGGTCAAGTTCGTCGAAGCCCATGGCATCACGCTGAATTACTCCGACAAGATCGGACCCGCGAAGGGCCTGTCTTATGGCGGGAGGATCACGCTGCTTTCCGGGATGCAGCCCGCCGAGGAATTCTCGACGCTGGCGCACGAGATCGGCCATGAACTTTTACACCGGGGTGAGCGCCGCACCCTGACCACCAAGCAAGTCCGTGAGACCGAAGCCGAAGCTGTGGCCTTCGTCGTCTGCCAAGCCATCGGGCTTGAGACCGGAAGTTCATCGGCGGATTACATAGCGCTCTGGCACGGAGACGCCAGTCTCCTACGCGAGAGCTTGGAAGCCGTTCAGCAAACCGCTGCCGTGATTCTCGGGGGCATTGCTCCCGAGCCTCCGGCGGCAGTCGCAGCCGCATAACCCCAAACAACCAGAAATTCCGGCGCATACGCACAACGTGTGCGCCGACCACCCCAACCAGAAATGCAACCAAACGAGAGGAGAAGAAGTCATGCAAGCTACGCAAAGAGCAGTTACCAACAACGAATATCGCAACATTTCAATCGCCGCATTGGTCGAGTCGGGCACGAATCCACGTAAACGGTTCGATCAGGCTGCCTTGGAAGAACTAGCCGCAAGTTTCAAAACGCAGGGCGTTCTCGCGCCCCTGCTGGTGCGCGAACTGGAGGAAAGTAAATACGAAGTCGTAGCCGGAGCGCGTCGTCTGCGGGCCGCCCGCATCGCGGAACTCGAAAACCTTCCCGTCCGCATCGTCAAACTCACGGACGCGGAGGCCATCGAAGCCCAGTGCGTTGAGAATCTGCAACGCGAGGACATCCACCCACTTGAGGAAGCTCTCGGATTTCGGGCGCTGCTTGAACTCGGACAACCCACCTACACCATCGCCAGCATCGCGGCCAGGACGGGCAAAAGCGAGGCGTACATCTATGGCAGGATCAGGCTCGCCGACCTCATCCCGCCGGTGGCTGAGGCGTTCCTGAAAGATCAGATCACCATCGGCCACGCCTTGCTGATCGCCAAGCTCCCGGCTTCGCAGCAGCAAGAGGCTTTCACCGCCGCTTTTCGTGGCATGTGGACAAGCGAGGGCAACACGCAAGTCCTCATCCCCGTGCGCGAATTATCTTTATGCGTTGCACCGCATAAGGCCAATAATGCGCAGTGCATCTTTATGCAGAGTGCGGCGGCTGGCGGGAAATGAACTCTCTTGGGGCCAGCATGATCGACTGATCACTAGAGAGTGACAGCTTCGCATAATCTGCAATAGTCTGAACTTGCCTTGACCGACCGATTGAATTGCTCTCGCCTTGCGCGAACAACCAGCTAGCGAAAATTCAACTTCAGTATTGCCGACCATCCACTAACTGGCTTTGTTTGCGGTCGCAAGGTCGGTCGGAGCCAAGCCCGGTAGCTGGTCGCCGGGTGCCCCACACATCGCGCACTTTGCGATGTGTGGGTTTCGTAGCAGCCGGAATGCGTCGAGATCACAAGCAAGTCCGTTGGCCGGTACTCTGACCATTTGTCCACGAGGGCATGATCTTCAACCTATGATCGAATCGGCGCATGCAGCGCCCACACATTCGCAAACTACGCGAATGTGTGGGGCACCCGGCATTGCCACCGAACTTGTGATACCAAATGGCGAGCCGTTCCGGGTTTTGACCAATTAGTCGTCATCGAGCACGGGACGCAAGTTGTTCTTGTAGACGACCGTACCGATAACCCGGCCCAGGTCCGCACCTGCCTCCTGGTCGGTTCGAAAATGTATCCCACCGTAAACGCGCGCGTCGGAGATGTCGTCGGTAATCTGCTTGAACGAGGTGTATTGCAAGACGATGTTGGGCACCGCAGGATTCGTCAACGTGATCGATTGTCCGGCTTCGCCGTAAAGACGTCTCAGCACCTCGGCCGCGCCGTTGCCTGCACTGCCGTGGTTTGAGGGATAGCTCGGGAAGCACGGAGTCACGATGAATGGGGCCCAGCTGGGATCACCAACGGTCTTCGGGTTGCCGTCCGTGTCGCCTCCATGGATCGCCGTTTCGGGACGCCAAAAAATGTAGTGATACTTGTTGAGGAATGACGCCACCAGGCTGTCATTCATCGCCATGTTGATGAGGGCCAGAGCGCGAGCGTTTTCGGACAGCGACCCTCCCTGTTGCTGTTCGACTTGCACGGCAGCCTGATTGAACACTTGAGCTGGCGAAGAAGCGGCGTAGAAGAGAGCGACGTTTGCGCGATCTTGCGGCCGCTCTGTGCTGTCAAGGCTCCCGACCGTCATCACCTCGTTGTAGGCTTTCGCGTATTCGTTGCTCGTGAGCGCCGGTGGCGGACCGAGGAGGAAGTCGCCAGCGTTCGGAATTCCGAACGGAGTTACGTTCTGCCATTGAAAACCGACTCCGACCGCGACTCCATTTACAACCGGGCAACTCGGTGTCGCCTGCCATGCCCCTGGAATAGGTGGACCGGGTGTGTAAAATTGCGGAGGTGACGAGCCGTCGTTAGCTCGTAGAGCGATCATGGCCGCAGCTGCGGCGTCACCGGTTGCGATGCCGTCAATCTTAGCTTGGCCGTTCGGTATGGACGCGAGCGAGTTCGTACGGTCCGCATCCAGCGTCGTTTGGCTGGCTGGAAAGTAGGTGCTAAGCACCTGATACGCGGCCTCTATGGCTGCTGCTTCGGCTGAAGCGCCCGGCGGCGCTGTTATGGTCCCAAGATATGGTTGGTACTCGCCCGTAATGGCGTTCACGGCTTCGAATACAGCCAGCTGCACGATGGCCGCGTATCGCGCCTGGGCATAAGGATTTATTTTGTTCGCGACGGCGGTATTGACGGCGATTGTGTTCCAGTCCAAAACCACATCGGCTCTTGCGGCTGCGGAGCCGAACAAGACACTTACCATCAACACGCTTAAGAGCCCGAGAGTTATGGGTTTGCCATACATCTTTTTCATTGTCAGTCCTCCGAGTGCACGCGTTGTGATGTTGTACCTCCGCCGCTGGCGCGCATTCCGACGGGGATCAGCGGCTTAGGTGGGACGAATATAGGAATGCATTCCCGAGCCAGCAAGTTCTAAAATCGGACCACGCGCGACGCGATTTGCAGTGGATGGTTCTTGCTGACCTTTAAGCGCTGTGTATCCGGTGTTCCCGATATTCCCGTGCAACGTCCACGAGCGGGCTCCACATGAACCACCGGGGGAACGCTTGAACCAATGCGGAAGGTCCCTCCAGGACAATCTCTCTCTGACGCACTGCGTCCTCATAGT
>WNFR01021536.1_pt1 | contig 17427 bp, 14 predicted proteins | sample 5400221 | NCBI WGS metagenome assembly WNFR01 (sample SAMN13153357, study PRJNA577476) | soil metagenome | isolation source: 40 cm soil under Madrone tree | place: USA:California | collected 2016-06-14
TCCAATGCAGTTGAAGTCGAGCAAGGTTTTTTTGAAGCCGTCAACTGAGGCGGCAATTGACAAATCGCGAACCAGGTTTCAGAGCGCGTCCTTACTTTGGCTACGCTAGGCTCCCTGGCGGTTCCTGCTTGATTAAGCGCTACCGAGCGGTTTTTACGGAGTTCCCGTTTGAATCAAACGCGTATCCACCGGCCAGCGCAGGTGGTACTGAAAAATCACGCGAGGGATCTCGATCTAATCGACCGAGCCCCGACCAAACCACCGGCCCATCCTGCCGGTAACCTCCAACTACCAACGAGCATAGAAAGCGCGGGCCAGGATGCCCGCGAAATGCATGCTTTAATGCGTGCGCTCTGGCTCATCAACCGTCTGCGCGGAACCACAAGGGAGTTCTCCCTGACGGTCGGGCTACTGCCCAATCGTGCGCGCATCGACAGAAAGAACATCAATGTCAAGAGAGTTAATTGTTAGTGTCAACGGAAAAGAAAAGAAGATTGCGATCGTCGAAAACGATCGCGTTACGGAGTTCTACATCGAACGCGGTGAACAGAGCCTTCGTGGACATCGGACTGGAGCGGGACGCGTTTCTTTACGTCACGGATTTCTTTGACGAAGAAGCCGAGTTCGAACGCATCGTCGTGGATAAATCCAAGAAGGTCGATCCCGAAACGGCGACCCGCGCGGCCGTTGAACACCTGGAGCAGAGTCGCGTCGAGCGCGAACAACACATCGAAGGCGCGCAAGAGCGTGCTGAGCCACTGCGCGATGCGCCACTCGTCGAGGCCGATGCTGGCGCTGCCATCGTTTCCGAAAAGACGGAAGAACCTGAAGACGGCGGACCGCGCCGCCGCGGACGTCGCGGAGGACGCGGTCGCAGCCGCTCAACCCGCCCCGACCCTTCGGAAGAGCGTCGGATAGTGCCGACTCCAGCCGAACCAATCGACACTCCATTCGTGAACACGGCCTCTTCCTTCCAGCGCATCAGCGACGATGAAGAGCGCGCCATAAATGGCGAGATGTTCAAGGACGCGCGGTTGCAAGAACGCCTCCTGGATGAAGTTCATGCGGCTGAGTTCGACATGGAAGACTTGCCCAGTGCGCCGGTTGGCTCGATCCTGTCTGATTCCAGACTTGGCAATAGCGGATCGTTTCAACGGATTGCGGATGATGATGATTCGGAAGCGGCGCCCATTACGCGGGCCCGGGAACTGGAAGCCGCCCGCGTGCGAAATTTTGTCGACGAAGTCGCGGACGAAAGTTCGCGCAGTCTTTCGTTCGAACGCGTCAGCGATGACGAAGCAGCGGAAGTTGAGGCTGATCCCATCACCCTGAACCGAGTTGAGCCCGCACTCGCCGAACCGGAAGTGATTGAACCAACGGCGGTCGAGAAGCGTCCCACTCGACGGAACACAACCGCTAAGGAACCGCCGACCCGCAAGAAGAAGAGCAGTGTGATCGGTCGCCTGTTCAAATCCAAGAAGACCGAACACGAGGAAACGGAAAACCAGGATGCGACGCAGACTTCCCAAGAGGCTGTCGTTCCCGACGCCGAAGCCAGCATTACAACTGGTCGTGTGCATGAAGAGTTTGCCACCCGGCGCGGTGGCCGCCGCCGGCGCCGCCCTTCATCGAAACGGCCGCCGGGCGCCGAAGGCGAAGTGACTAACGACGCGGACGACTCCAACGGCCTGGCGGAAGAGGTTGAGCCGGTGGACGTGCCGCTCGACGCCCAAATGGATAACATGATTGAGGAGGAACCGTCTCCGGTTGAAGAGACGGTGGTTGTCGCTGACGTGAAAGAAACGCCGGAGGGTACTGCTCGCGGTGAACGCCGTCCGCCGGCTCCGCGCGGTGGTCGCGGGGGTCGTCGTCCCGCCCGGCACGAGCGCGCTCCCCAACCTGCAATTACCGATCTGCTGAAGGAAGGCCAGGAGATTCTGGTGCAGATCGCGAAAGAGCCGATCGCCAAGAAAGGCGCCCGCATAACGTCGCACATTGCGCTGCCCGGCCGCTTTCTGGTTTACATGCCCACAGTCGAACACTTGGGCGTGTCGCGCAAAATCGAGTCGGACAGCGAACGGACCCGTTTGCGTAAGCTGATTCAAAAGATTCACGTTGAAGAAGGACAGCCGGCCGGCGGCTTTATCGTACGCACTGCCGGGGTGGGCGCCAGCGAAGCTGATTTGCACGCCGACGCTAAGTATCTATTGCGCACCTGGCAGGACCTGCGCGCCGATGCTGAGAAGGCTAAAGCCCCGGCACTGGTGCATAAAGATCTGGATCTGGTCCAGAGGATTCTCCGCGATCAGTTATCTGAGGACTTTACCGCGATCAGGATTGACACCGAAGACGAGTACCAGAGTGTCGTAGAATTTGTGAACCGGATGCAGCCGCGTCTGGTTAAGCGCGTCAAGCTCTACACGCGTGACGAGCCGATCCTGGAAGCATATGGCGTGCAGGCCGAAATCGACAAAGCAATCAAGCCGCGCGTTTGGCTCCGATCCGGAGGCTATCTGGTCATTAATCAAACGGAAGCTCTGGTTTCGATCGATGTGAACACCGGCAAGTTCGTGGGCCGCGGCGCGACCCGCCTGGAAGACACCATCACGCGCACGAACATGGAAGCCGTCGAAGAGATTGCCCGCCAGATTCGCCTGCGCGATCTGGGCGGAATCATCGTGCTCGACTTGATCGACATGGAAGAACGCCGCAATCGCCAGCGAGTAATGACTCAGCTTCAGGACGCTCTGCGATACGATAAGTCGCCCACCAAGGTCCTTTCCTTCAACGACTTTGGCTTGGTAATCATGACTCGCAAGCGCGTGAAGCAATCGCTCGAGCGCACCCTGTGCACGCCCTGCCTGTATTGCCAGGGAGCGGGTCTGGTGAAGTCGCCGCAAACAATCTGTTACGAGATTTTGGAACAGGCGCGGCGCCTGGGCCGCGAAGGCGAATCCGGCAAGAGACAGGCAATGCTGCGCATCAATCCGGAAGTTGCCAAAGCTCTACGCGGACCTGAACGCGAAGTGCTGAACGAGATTGAGGACTATCTCGGGTCGGTTGATATCAACAGCGATCCGCGTATCCTGCAGGAACAGTTTGATTTTGCGTTTGTTTAGCTTGGAGCGCGGACATCCCTGTCCGCAATGAGCGCGAAGCGCGAATGTACTGCGCGCGATTGGGAGCGGGGCACTAGCCCGACCGTCAGGGAGGGCTCAGCCTGAGACGTTGAACCATTAGATTCGAGCGCAAGTTATCAGCTTGCGCTACACGGGCGATGGAGTCCGCCATTAAATGCCTGCGTGCTGATGACTCCTACCAAATCTCTGGTAAGGAGTCATCGACGTGGGCAAATTATTTCTGGCTGGCATCGGCGGTTTCATTGGCTCGACTCTGCGCTACGCGGCCACTGGCTATGTCCAGCAGTTGAGCCGGAGCATCGACTTCCCATACGGCACTCTGACCGTTAATCTCATCGGCTGTTTCCTCATCGGATTTCTTTCACAACTGGCTGAGTCGCGCGGTTTCTTCACGGCGGAATCACGCACCTTTGTCTTCATCGGCATTCTCGGCGGATTTACGACCTTCTCAGCCTTTGGCAACGAGACCATGAACCTTTGGCGCGACGGCCAGAACACACTGGCAATGGCAAACATAGCGGCGCATCTGGTTCTCGGATTGGGCGCGGTATGGATTAGCCGCGCACTGGCTTATCAGATTTGGGGGTGACGTCATGATGCTTCCATCAGAAGGTTACTTGCTGCGCATTTTCATCGGCGAGAGTGACCCTCACGACGGCCAGCTCTTGTACGAATGGCTGGTGCTGAAGGCGAGAGAAGAAGGTCTGGCCGGAGCCACAGTGATGCGCGGAATGATGGGTTTTGGCGCCCACAGCCGGCTGCACACATTCAAGATCGAACGGTTGTCTCAGGACCTGCCCATTATCGTCGAGATAGTCGACACGCGCGAGAAGCTCGAGAAGTTTCTCGCCCTGATCGATAAAGAAATCGAAGAAGGCATGGCCACCGTGGAAGAGATCCAGATCCATTTTTATCGTAGTGGGAAGACGGGGCAGTAGCCCGACCGTGAATGAAGAGCGGCGCCTATTAGCACGTATATAGATAACACTGTGCTGGTTGATTCTCTGGGCAGTCGATCCTAATTATGATCTCAACCTCCGGCAGAAAAATGTGGGTCATATGGAAATTCGAAGCCATTAAGACCAACTTGTAAATACCTGAAATAGAATGCTTTTGGAGCAGAGGGGGGATCGAACTCCTGACCTCCGCATTGCGAATCGGACTACCGGCAAAACGCTAAGTATTTGCCTTTTCAAAAGTTGCAGCCACCAAGAGAAATCAAGAGTTTTCCCGTTCTTTCCCATTCCTTACCATCGCGTATACGTCACGTCCTGTTTTTTTTTGGCCACGTATTGGCCACTTGGGATTTGTCGACAAGACGCTTATTGAGAGTCCAAGTTTAGTAGTGCGTCGCCTTCCAACAGACGCTTGCTGATAGCTGCACTTTGAGCAACCCTTCACTAAGTTCATCTTGTCCGCTCATCGAAGAAAAGGCCGCAAAGCGAAATCGCCGAGAGGTGGGGGCCGAGGTCTGTCTGATTCGAATCAGCCTGAGCGTCGGGCTGAAGGTCAAGGGCGATCCCATTCCGGTGTGCTACTGTTTCGGCTTCGACGAGAAGCTTATTCGCGATGAAATCGAACAAACTGGGAATACTAGCGTCCCCGAAAAAGTTTCAAGACTTATTAGAGAAGGGCTGTGCGCGTGCGACTCTCGCAACCCATCGGGGATGTGCTGCCTGGGTGAAGTGAATAAGACCGCAAACCGATTGAGGGAAACTTCGCAGAGTCGGTGACGACGTAAATGAGGGCATTAATCTTAATATGTATTTTGTTTGCAATCGCAACGGCTCAGCAGCCGGATTCTGTTCCGCAGTTTTCCCTGCCGCAGCTCGATGGTCGGACACTGCGTTCGGACGATCTCAAGGATAAAATCGTGGTGCTGGATTTCTGGGCCACATGGTGCGAGAACTGCGTCAGTGAAATCCCCGAGTTCAACAAACTGGAAAAGGAATATTCATCGCGCGGCGTTAAAGTCATCGGTTTGGCTGTACAGTCGGGATGGGCGAGCGACATTCAGAAGTTTGTTAAGCAGTACAACATGCGCTACACCGTCCTGGTCGGCAATGACGATACCGTTTCTGATTTTGGAGTGATCAGCTTTCCCAACACCTACGTGATTGGTCCGGGTTGGAATCTTTACAAGAAATATTCCGGCGTGTCTGAGACGAAAGCGGCAGACATTCGGCGAGACATAGAGACTCTATTGAAAATGAAGCCTGAACCAAAAGGAGCGAAGATCACAAATGAAAACTAAGTCTTGGTTGTTGCTGCCGACCGTGATTGCACTACTGCTGTTTGTGAGCAGCGCGAGCGCTGCAAATGTTCAGGGACCACTCACCGCTCAGGAGCAGAAAGTTATCGACTACCTGGTAAAGGATTGGGGCGAAGACTATAGCGTCACCAGTGTCGATATCGCGATGAACGCAGTCAAATTTGCGCCATCAGACGAAACACGCTTCCGCATCGGCAACTACATTAAGGCGCATCCTGAGCTGCACGAAGTGATTCGGCGCTGGGGCTGGGTAACTCTGGTGCTGACGGCCGATGAGAAATTGATCGCACGCGCGCTTATCAATGCCGAGCGCAACGGTAGACCGGCGCCATCGGTGTCGGAGTTAACCATCGCGATCGGTGTAAAAGAACCTGATGTAAAGCGCGGGCTGGCAATGCTTGAGCGTTACGACATATTGAAGAAAGACAGCAAGGCCGGCGGCGTAGCCTTTGCCGTGGTTCCGCATTACATGAAATGGGAGCCGCGTCTCGACTTCGTCTTTCATACGATAAGCCTCGACAGCGGGCGGCAGTTCAACGTGAATTGAGCGCTCGACTCGCTGTCGCTGGTCAGCGACAAACTCTCAAATGAAAAGCTCACGATAGATGATTCCTCCCCGGAGGGTACGTCCCGCATCCACTTGGTCTTCGATAAAGCTAAGTTAGTCACTGCCGAGCCCGCGTCCACTGTCTTCTTCGCGGGCGGTGGTTGAGGGGTCATTAACTTCTTCAGGTCTGAAGAAGCACTCAATCAATGGTTAGTCCGATACCCTGAACTCAAAGACAAACCGCACGGCACAGTTGAACAGGCTTTGGTTGAGATCAAAAAGCGGCAGAAGACATAGACTTTCGAAGAGTCGTCGAAGCGCGGCGATTTACCGGATGAAGTATTAATGACTATGGGCTTCGCGCTTTCCGTATCCGAGAAGCAGCGCCACTGCAGTCACAATTAAGCAGACCACTCCGGCCGCTGTGAAGGTCAAAGGCGAGCCCCACTTTGCAGACGCATGGCCGATCGCTGGGTAGCTGGCCAGCCAGAAAAAATGCGTCGCTGGCCAGCCAGAAAAAATGCGTCAACGCGAAGTGCGCGGCGTACGCACGTCCCCGTTCTCCTTCGATTGTATGTTCAGCCAACAGGGTAGAGGACGGAATAGCGATCAGAGCTTGGCCTGCGCCGTTTAGCATCCAAAGAAAACTGAAGAGCAATAGCGGCGGTTTAAGAATATCCGGCAAGAGTACGAGACCGAGCACGAGCCCACCTCCGAGTAGCGCGCGCGAAGCCCACTTATGACGGCGACCATGGAGAATTGATCGGTCGCGAGCACCTTTCTCATAACGTCCCGTCGCGCGGCCCTGGGCGATAGCCGTCAACGACGAGCCAAGACCTACACCAGCCATAACGAAAGCAAAAGCGGTCTCTCCACGGCCCAAAACGTCGCGCACATACGAGACAGTTGCCACGATGGCCGCTGCGCCGGCGGTGGCCTCCGCGATACTGAGGGTGAGCGCTTGCCTGAGCGACGGCTCTCTGAGAAGGATGCGTGTTCCAGTCGTAAGCTCTGCCACGAAGCTTCGCAAGGGGGTCTTCGGCAGTTTCCTTTTCACATACGGCATCACTGTCACGGCGACAAGCGATGCAGAGACTAGGTAAGTGAAAGCATCAAACCAGAAGACCCATCGCAAACCTAAGAGCGCTACCAACAAACCAGCAAGCGCGGGAGCGGCGACAGCTTCAACATCAGTCGCGATCCGCGAAAGCGAAAGAGCTTTGACGTACTGTTCTCCACCGACGACCTCTGGGATGCTGCATTCGAATGTCGGTGTAAAAAACGCAGTCACTGCATTGATGGCAAAGATTAATGCATAGATCTGCCAGACGGATGTGATGAAAGGAAAGAGGGCAAGCAGCGCAAACCGAATTACATCTGCGGCGATCAGTATTCTTTTCTTGCTGACACGATCGGCAATAACTCCCGCAGGTTGAGAGAACAGGAGAAAAGCGAGGATGCGAAGGGTCAGAGCATTGCCAATGACGGCCGTTGCTGACACGCCGCCTGTGAGTTGATAAGCAAATAACGCTAGCCCGACCGTAGTCACGCCGCTACCGAGCAGGGAAATGATTTGCGCGCTAAACAGCAGGCGAAAGTTTTGGTTTCGCCAAAGTGTGTTGGGTGCTCGCGGCTTGGCTTCCATTTTCTTCACACTGGCGGATCAATCAGAAAGCGACTTACTCTTCTTTCCTAGAAAGTGAAATCGCGAGTCAGTTTAATCTGCAGACTATATGACGGTCGTTCGAGTCCTGCGCCAGTACTCTGATTATAGATGATGAAGAAATCGCTATTGGGCCGATAGATATAACGCAGCCGCACGTTGAGGACTGACAGGCGAGCCGCCGAGTTCAATTGAATTAGCGCGGACGTGAGCAGCTTGCGCGAGAAGTTGTAGTTCAATCTTCCTGAAAACAAGCTGGTGGTAAAGTTTCCTTCGCGCAGACGCACTTTGTTGAAACTCTCTGACAGATCGACGAGCAGATGCGAGTTTGGTCGCCACGTTACTCCGCCCGAAGTCTCGTATCTGTTTCCCGAGTAAAAGCCTCCCCATTTCTCTCGCCCCGCGAAAACGACGCGCTTGCTAAGATCGCTGGTGAATGACACCTGCGGGCGGTTGAACTCATAAGTACCGACTGGAATGATAATTCCTGGTCGAATCTGAAATGGCTCAGTCAGGACATCGTTTACAGCTTCGATTGGACGGAAAAATGATTCCGATGAGTTCTTGAAGACAGTGTCCCACGAGAGTTCAGTCTGCCGCGTGGCAAGCTTGCCCGCGCGATCCGTGTAGTATTCGATCTGCGTCTCAAACTCCATCTGCTGCACGTGCGGAATAAACTTCGGTCGTGGCTTGTAAGCAAACTGACCAAAGTATTGATGAATGGCATTGCGTTCAATGAAGCCAACTTCCGGATTGAACTTCGCGCCGACATCTTCATAGACAGCAATGAATCGATAGAGATCATTCTCAAAGATAGATTCCAGCCGCGAAGACCCCGCGCCTGAACGAACGCCCGGGGTTGCTGAGCCCATCCAGAACGCCTTCACCTTGTAATGGTCGGTGAGATTGAACTCCGCGTCCGCACCGCCGACTCGATTGTAGGTGCTACCGCCGACGGCAGTCGCTCCCTGACGATTGACGAGAATGGCCCCGATGTAAGACCGCTTAAGAATGTCGCGTTTCACCCGCAGAACCGAGAACTGTTGACGCGGAATCCCGAGACCCGTCGAGGTCTCTCCCAACTTCCGCGTTTGCACCTGCAGGAAGCCGACGTTGTAAGGGCCAATCTTCCCGGTAAGCTTCACGCCATAGTCGATCGGCACAGGCGCGCCGTTATCAGTCAGACCAATTCGCCTTGTGAAGAAAGCCTGATTCTCTCCCTCCCTGCCGAAAAGAAAGATGCCCGAATTCTCAAGAAAGAAGTCCCGCTTCTCGGGGAAGAAGACTGAGAAGCGCGAGAGGTTTACGATCTGATCGTCTACTTCCGCCTGACCAAAGTCGGGATTGACAGTGAACTCAGCGGTCAGTGACGGCGTGATACCAACCTTTGCAACTTCGATCCCGATGCGAGCGTGCGCGCCGGCATCAAATCCGTTTGCACCAACTCTTGGAGCGCCGTCACGCCATTCACCGGATGCGTACGGTTTTATCTCGCGCAGCCGTCGCCGCCGAATCTCTTCGACTCCAGCGAGTTCGCCTGCTTGAGAAACGCGTTCGAGACCAAATGAACGCTGCCAACTAGTCCAAAGACTCAGCTCATTCTTGCGACGAATAACGCGCAAGATATTGAAGCCCCACGATTCGATGCCTTCTTTGAAGCGCAGCGTGGTTAGCGGAACCTCGATCTCGACGGTGAAGCCTTTGTCATCAATCCGGCCCACAGAAACCCACGCACCATTCCAAGTGATATTGATGTCGCGCCCCTCATCAGTGATCAGCGCATCCTGTTGCGTACCGAGCGGATTGACGACGAATCGAAACCCATTGCGGCGATCGTGATAGGTGTCGAGCACGATGGCGATGATGTCGTCGTTGGAAAAGTCTGCGTCACGCACGAGTTCACGCGCGTTGATATGTTTGGGATCGGAGTCGAAAGCGCGAATACCGAAGTAGATATTCTTATCATCAAAGAGCACACGAACTTCTGTGCGCTCGGAAGCAGGCGCGCCTTCGTTTGGCTGCTGTTGGAGAAAATCAGTAGCCGGTTGGACCAGCGACCAACTAGGTTCATCAAGCGTTCCGTCAATCTTGATCGGGTCCGCAGTGCGTATGGAGTGGATTCGTCGTAATCCTTTGCTGTCCTGTGATAGGGGCGTGGGCGAAGGTGAAGAGGTTGCCTGAGAATTGACGCTTGTAGAAGGCTGTTGCCGCTGAGTGGCGGCGGCGAAGAGGGTCAGGCTGAGCGCAAACATCAGCGCCCGGAAGCGTTTCAACCGATTATCGAAACGCTTCGATGCGAGTGTCATAACTGCTTATCAGTAGGTACGGCGATTCTGAGCACGGGTTTCCCGCCAACATTCTGCAACGGGAAATAGACTCGATGCGTGCGACTGTCGACCGCAACGCTATGAGCGTTAGCGGCGAAAAAGCTTTCTCCGATTTTCACCAGGCTCTTACCCCGCTCGTCGAAGATTGAGATGACGCCGCTTTCGGCAGAAACATAGAGACGATGTAGTCCGCTATCAAAAGCCAGCACGTCCGGGTCAGCGCCGACGGAGTGGGTAGCCGTCATTTTCTTCGCGTCCAGATCAAATACTGCCAGCTTTGCATTCTCCTCACAGGCTATGAACGCCAAACGATGCTCGCTGTCGATGTTGAGTCCATGGCTGCCGCTGCAACCAGGCAGTGGATAGCGTCCGATGACTTGATCTTTGGTCGGATCGATCTCGGCGAGATCATTCTGACCATGCACGGTGACAAAGATATGTTCCGAGACGGAATCATACTGCGTATTTCCTGCCCCACCGCCAAGCGCAATCGTCGTCACCATCTGATTGGTCCTGGCGTCGATCACTGTGTCCGTCTTACCGTGCAGATCTGAGACGTAAATCTTGTTAGCCTTACTCGCGTAGGCAACGCCGTCCGGGTAATCTCCGGCACGAGCGCGCGCAATGATTTGCAGTGTGCTGTCATCTATTACAGCTAATTCATTCGAGCCAGTCGCGGAAGCGTAGACGCGATGAAGCTCGGGAACGGCCAGCACTCCATGAACGCGCCTCAAATCCTTCACATCACCGACTAGCGTCTGCTTATTAACATCGAACACGGTCATCAGATCAGAGCCCAAGTGCGCGATGTAAAGTCTGCCGTTGTCGCTGTCGAGACTTTGATAGTCGAGGCGCGTGGTGCCGCCAGTCAGTGGCACATCACTAAGAGTGCGCAAGGGAAGGTTTGCCGTGAGCGCAGTTGCGCTATCACCATCGGTCTTTGTTGCAGCGGACAACGGTGATGCTGAGGCGGCATTCGATTGTCTTTGGCCTTGTTGTGCTGAACAAGCGACAATGAACAGTGCCGCGCCTATGATTGGCAGAAACCGTCTTAACGACGATGAAATCAATGATCTTTCTTTTCGATCCGGCACGCTCTGGATTACTTGATTCATAATCCGTATTCCTTCACTTGCTGAAACTTGGTAACGGTCGTTACAATCTAATTCCCCTGTTACTTCTGCGTCAATGGCTAAGAACTCGGCACAAAAGCTGGAGTGGATTCTACTGATCCATCAGTTGCCGCCCAAGCCCACAAACCTGCGCGTGCGTCTATGTGCTTCCGGCCAACGAAAAAACTCACGAAGATTTTCAGTGGTTGAAGCAGGAGATCCAATCTGCGGGTGGCGAAGGAACGGTCTTTCAAGCCGCATCCGTCAAAGGCGCGACTGACGAAGAAATCATGGCGGCTTTTCGCAAGGCGCGCGATGAGGAGTTTGCCGCCATCGCGGCAGAACTCGATGGACTCTCTGGCGCGGTCAGCCAACAGACTCGGGGCAAACATCTATCCGTCGGACGACTGGTTACGCACGAATCCGAATTGGATAAGCTGCATTCGCAACTGGAAACAGTAATTGCCAACGATTTCTTCAACGCCGATGGGCGTGCAGTTGCGCTGGCGGCCTATGAGCGCGGTCAGAAGGCAATTCGCGCCGCACACGGTCAGCCCGCGAAAGCATCACGCTCCCTCAAGCGATCAGGGACGCTGGACCTGGCTAAGTACCAGGGTCGTCGTTGGATGACTAGGCGCAACTTGCACATCGACCGGCTCGCGTCTGCTTGGCTAATCAAACAGTTCATCGACAAGCGCCCGCGCTTTTATTTTGTGGCCGAGGGCGAGACGGTAGAGGGCGCGATTGCGTTCGACATGTATGGCGCGGAATTCACGCATCATGGTGAGGATTGCACCTTCGAAACGTTGCTCAAACGATTCGGCTTGAGCGATAGCAAAGGTCTGCGGGAGATTGCCGAGATTGTTCATGACATAGATCTGAAGGATGACAAGTTCCACCGGCTTGAAGCTGCCGGTCTCAATGCGGTGGTGAATGCTTTGAGCGCAGCGTTGCGAAACGATCGCAAGTTGCTGCAACACACGAGCGTCATCTTTGATGGTCTCCACTCATTATTGAGCGCGACTGAACCGCTAAGGCGAAGCGCAAAATCAAAGCATACCAAGCCCTCGAAGAAAAAGTGAATCGTAGCGAGTTGGAAAGCGTAATCAAGTGGCCGAGAGTAAGCGTAAGGAAAGAGCAGCCGAAGATGGGCATCAGATGCCTTCATGGCGCGAAGTGTTTCTGTACTTTCTTTTTCTCGGCTTCGTCAATGTTGGTGGACCGGTAGCGCAGATCACGATGATGTATAACCACATGGTCGAGCGGCGGAAATGGCTCTCTGAAGATCGCTTCGTGAAGATCATGGCCTTCTGCCACCTGCTGCCTGGCCCCGAAGCACTTCAATTGGCAATCTATGTCGGCTATTTGAAACGCAAGTTATGGGGAGGAATCCTGGCGGGTCTCACATTTATCTTGCCCGGCGCGATCGTGATGATCATTTTGAGCTGGCTGTACGTTAAGTACGGCAAGCTGCAGCCAGTCAATAATGCGCTGTACGTTCTCAAGCCGGCAGTCCTTGGCATCATCGCCGCCGGCATCATCAAACTCGGTCGGGCGGCAATTCGGAACATCTTTCTCGCACTCCTGCTGGTCGGCGCGTTTGCCGGAATGTATTTCGCGGGGATCAACTTCCTTCTGATTCTCGTCATAGCTGGTGCTTTGAATTTCCTGATCGAGGAAGGCTGGCCACGGTTGAAGAAAGGAGCACCAACCCTTCCAGTCACGATTGGAGCATTCGCGCTACTGCTTCCATTTATTGATTCGCGTTTGTTCCAGGTCGCATGGTTGTTTCTTAAGACCGGCCTGTTCAGCTTTGGCGGCGCGTACGCCTCGCTCATATTCGTGCAGCGCGGAGCAGTCGCGCAGTATCACTGGCTGACCGATGGTCAATTGCTGGACGGAGTGGCGATGAGCGTGGCGACGCCTGGGCCATTCATGCTGTTCACGACTTTTGCGGGTTATCTCGCTGGCGGAATTTCTGGAGCAGTGCTCGCCACGTTCTTCGTCTTCCTACCGTCGTTCGTCTTTGTCATCGGCGGCACTCACTATATTGAAAAGGTTCGCGACAATCGCACTATTCAGGCATTCCTTGCGGGCGTCAGCGCCGCAGTAGTTGGCGTGATCGCGGTTGTTTCCCTCGATCTGATTCCCGAAGCAATTGTTGGCTGGCCAAGTGTCGCCATCGCGGTCATTGCTTTTTTGCTAATCGTCTGGTTGAAGCGGGATGTTGCTTTGGTGGCAGTTGGCGCAATGGCCGGCGGAGTTATCTATTCACTTGTACGGGCGTTTGCCTAGACCAGATCGGGCAACATCTTTACGAGACATTGGAAGGTCCCCAATGAAGTGGGTCACGCGTGAGCAGATTCGAGTCAATCGCACGGCAACTTGCTGGCTGATCCGCCGCTTTCTCGATCCAAAAGCAGAGTTCCTTTTTATGCCGGCAGAGAGCGTTGCTTCGATGCAAGCCGAACTCGACGCGTCGGGCTTCGATGCTCCTGGCGCAACTTACCCTCATCAGGATGCGCGGGGCCTTTGCTCGTTTGCGGCATTGGTGCGTGAGCGATTGGCAAGTGATCTTGTCTTAGTGGAAATGGCCGGCATCGTGCAGGCGGCGGACATCATAGGCGAGTTGGACAATCATCCGGCAGCTCGTGGGCTACAGTTGATCAGCCGTGGATTTCCCCTTTTGACGAAGAATGATTATGAGACCGCAGAGCGTGCCGCTTTCATTTATGACGCGCTTTACGCAAGCATCAAGCAAGACCAAGCGCCTAAGTAAACAACCAGGAACAAGACTAGATTCAGAAGAAAGGCAGGAGTGAAAATGAAAAGAGACAGAAACATGCCGCGTCGGATATTGGGCCATTTATCTTTGGCCCGTAGGACGAGAAGAGTTGTGTTGTGCCTTGCCGCCTGCGCAGTTGCGACCTTGTTCGTGTTGGTGGCTTGCTCTGCGCCGCAGAACCAGCCAGGACAATCAAACAATCAGCAACCAGCGGCAGCTACAGACTGGAAGCCAGTCGAGCAGGCGTTGGGTAAAGCCGGCTCGATGCAACCGGGAGACGTTTACAAAGTTAGTCTGCCGCGCAGCGATCTAAAGGTTACTGTTGGTGGCGTGGAACTCAAGCCCGCGCTCGCTCTTGGTTCCTGGGTCGCTTTCAAGAAGACTGGCGATATGACGTTGGTGATGGGTGATCTGGTGCTTACGGAAGACGAAGTGACGCCAGTCATGACGAAACTTGAAGAGGGCGGAGTCGATCCGACGGCTTTGCACAACCACGTGTTGCATGAATCTCCGCGCGTGATGTACATGCACATTCATGCAATGGGTGACGCCGTGAAGATCGCCAAGGCAATTCATGATGCGCTCTTGTTGAGTAAGACTCCTTTTGCTGCGCCCGCCGCTGCTCCTCCGAATCAAGACATCGGAATTGATACAAGGCAAATAGATCAGATCATGGGCCAGAGTGGAAAAGTAAACGGCGGAGTCTATCAATTCTCGGTTCCACGCGCCGACAAGATCATGGACAATGACATGGAGATTCCACCGGCGATGGGAATTGCGCAGGCCATTAACTTTCAGCCGACAGGTGGCGGCAAAGCGGCCATCACCGGCGACTTTGTGTTGCTCGCAAGTGAAGTCAACCCTGTGATCAAAGCGCTGCGAGATAACGGCATCGAAGTGACGGCCTTGCACAGTCACATGCTGGTAGAAACGCCGCACCTGTTCTTTATGCACTTTTGGGCCAACGACGACGCGCAGAAGCTCGCCCGAGGGATCCGTTCCGCACTCGACAAGACCAATTTAGCAAAGGGCTGAACGGCCTATTCGGGTGCGATGTCGACGACGTAACGCCAACTTATACCAATCTGCTGTGACCAAAACGATGAGTGATCTTCAATCAGACGTTCTGCAAGAGTGGCGCGAATCAGCACGATACTGGCAACAACATGCTGCGACTATTCGCCGGATGTTTGCCCCAGTAACCGATGCGCTGGTGCAGGATGCCGGCATTATGGAGGGGCATTCGGTCGTTGATGTTGCCGGTGGTCCTGGAGAGCCTTCGCTCACTATCGCACAAATCGTCGCAGCGCGCGGCACGGTCGTTTGTACCGATGCTGTTGAGGAGATGATGAGCGCCGCCAAGGATCAAGCACGCGTTCGCGGGATCACGAACATTGAATTCCGCCAATGCAAGGCTGACTCACTGCCATTCGCGGACGATACGTTCGATGCGACGATAAGCAGGCTTGGGGTGATGTTCTTTCCCGATGTCAGGGCTGGTCTGCGCGAGATGTTGCGTGTGGTTAAGCCGGACGGGCGCGCGGCCTTTGCCGTTTGGGGGAAGAGTGAACTGAACCCGTTTTCTTATCTGGTTACCAACGTTATGGCTCGGCATGTAACGTCCGTCCCGGAAGAGCCGGACGCTCCCGGCGCGTTTCGTTTCGCAGAAGCGGGTAAGCTCGCGAGCATCCTCATCAACGCTGGCGCCATCGATGTTCGCGAGCGGATATTGAACTTTCATATACAAGCGCCGATTTCGGTCAAACAGTTTTGGGAACTGAGATCACAGACATCAGGCACGCTACGGGAAAAGTTAGCTGCTCTGTCTGGGGAAGAAGCACATCAGGTTCAGCGAGAGATAGAAGAAGCTGTAGCTGAATTCTTTCCAAACGATCAAATGAAGTTTCCGGCGCAGATGATAATCGTAACAGGAACAAAGCGAGATTAGTCCTGTCCTGCTAAGGCCCTTTTGTTTCATTCATCAATGCATCCATCTGACTGTTTAATTCATTGAGCTTCGCCTGGGCGGCTTGAAATTCACTGTCCAGCGCGGCTTCGTGATTACGCAGTCGCTCTTCCTCTGGGCCAATCCTCGCGAAATCCGCTTTCATTGTTCTTATACGCGCTTCCAGATCGGCGTGAGGGTTCGGATCGGTCACTCGATCCAAACCGTCTTCCGCGTCCTTAATTTGTTGTTGCATCCGGGGCTTCATTGCCTGCAAGTCGGAGAGTTGCGAACGAACACCCTCAAGCTCGCGACGAAGTGATTCGACGTGAGTTTGTTCAACTCTGGTCCGCTCAATCAGCATCTGAAAGCGATTGTTGTTAACGGTCGCTCGCTGAACCGCAATTCTCAATTCGTGGACTTCCACTAGCAATTGCTTTAGGGTCTGATCGCGATCTCCCTGTACTGATTCAGCAGGCTTGTTGTTCTGCGCGAGTGTCGCGGTGGGAGAAATGGAGCACAACGTAACAAGACAAAGTAAGAAAGCCAAGGTTAAGCCCTTCACGAATGACATGATTTTCTCCTTTTGAAACTGTTTCCACTGTAAGGCTGATTATGATAGCGCAGTCAGAGCCTTCGTGGTCATCAATTGGACCAAGACCTCCAAAGAGTTCTATCTGCGAGTTCAAATGAAGCGCGTGTATAATATCGGCCACAACAACCCAGACCGGATAGATTGTAGGCCTAGTTGAAATTCTCAGAGGGGCAATAGACATGCAGGCCGACATCACACGCAGTGAAGCGCCGCCGACTACCATACGGTGGATGTTTTATTTTGTACTTCCAGTGCTGGTCATTGTCGGAGCGCTCATTGCCTATAAAAGTTCAACCGCTCTAGGCGTGATTGCGAAGGTCTCCGCTACCGGAGTCATAACTCCGCGCGGGAACGTGATACCGCGCGTCGGTGCTTCAAACGCGGGTGTACTAATACGAACGGTGAATTATTTTCTGGTGATTTGGCCGGCGCTGCTGTTTGGCATTCTGATTAGTGCGGCCGTGAGCACGTTTGTCTCACCTCAGTGGTTGTCGCGCTTGTTAGGTAGGCGTTCGCTACGCTCACAAGTGTTCGCTGGACTCGCGGGCGCGCCATTGATGTTGTGCTCCTGTTGTGTGGCGCCAATTTTCACCGGCGTGTACGAACGTTCAGCGCGGCTTGGTCCGTCGCTTGGGTTGATGCTCGCGGCGCCAGCGCTCAATCCGGCCGCATTGATCCTCACTTTCATGCTCTTCGATTACAAGGTCGGGACGGTGCGACTCGGCGCTAGTCTCGCTGCCGTCCTGTTCACGGGAATGCTTGCCGACCGGATATTTGGCAGAACCGAAGTTCATTGTGACGTGGACGATTGGCAAACAGAAGGTCGCCCGGCAGACTTGCTTCATTTTCTGCGTGCCTGCGCCCGCGTGTCGGTGCGGTTGTTGCCGGTGATAGTAATTGGCGTGCTGGCTTCGATGATCATCGCTCAGATGATTCCGGTACGAACATTTGATTCGACGGCCGCGAGACTTCTGGCCATCGTTGTTGTTGCTGCCGTTGCGGTGCCACTGGCGTTACCGACTTTCTTTGAGCTTCCGCTGG
>WNFR01018879.1_pt1 | contig 17426 bp, 13 predicted proteins | sample 5400221 | NCBI WGS metagenome assembly WNFR01 (sample SAMN13153357, study PRJNA577476) | soil metagenome | isolation source: 40 cm soil under Madrone tree | place: USA:California | collected 2016-06-14
CAAGGAGTCATTCTCGCGCTTATCAGTGACAGTCTGACAGGCGCAAACGTGTCTGGCGGACTTTTTGCACTAACCGGCGCGGTGACGCTGAGTACCGACCTGGTCAACGCCTGCAGCGGCTCTGGCGGCACTACTCCCCCGGCTGGAACCATCAAGGTAACCGGCGGCGGCGAAATCCAGGTGCCTGATCTCAACTCTCCCGGTACCGCGAGCTTCGGCTTCAACGCTGGAACGGGCAACGGCGGCAGCGGCGGCCATTTCAACTATGTCAGTCACGTAAACGGCCTGCACGTTGATGGCCCGGTCAACGATATCGTGGTGATCGCCTTCAACCCGGACGGCTCACCGAAGACGGTCCTGTTCTCCGGCACCTGCGGCGACGGTTGCGCTTTCAGCGTGACGGTGGAAGACCACGGCGAGCCTGGCATCAACGATCAGTTTGGTGTCACCGTAACCGGTGCAGTGAGCGAAGTCAGATCGCAGCGGGTAATCAGCCGCGGGAACATCCAGTTCCATCCTTAGCCTGATTTAGCAGCATGCGGAAGTAAATTTCACGGAGGCGCGGCTTATGTCGCGCCTCCGTGTACTCATGGCTAGAAGAGACGACTGATAATTGCTGTCAATAGCGCTTTCCCCCAAGTATCCCGGGAAGCTTAGAAAATAATGGACGTACTGGCGGTACTGGCAGACCACCTGCGGCCAGTTTGTTTCGAGGCTGTCCTAAAGAGGACAGATACCAGTTCAGATAAGTTGTTAGCATCCGCATCGGTTTGGAAGCTCGAGAGTCGACTCGACAATGCAGTCCCGCACTGTCAGCGACGGCCAAATCCAGCCAAGGAGCTTCGATATGAAAAAGGTTTTGTTGGTTATTTGCATGTTGAGTGTGGGCAGCCTGGCCCGGGCACAGACGGCGCCATCACTGGGCTCGGCGGCAACCTTCGCAGTCCTGGGTAGCGCGGTGACCTGTACCGCCCCCGGCGTGATCAGCGGAGACGTGGGCGCTACCGGCGCGTTCACAAATACCACTGGGTGCACGATTGCGGGCGGGATGCCCCCGGCGACCAACGCGGCCGCAATCCTGGCGCAAACTGCCCTCAACACCGCGTATACGAATGCGCTTGCCGCGAACAGCAATTGCACCCTTCCACTCCTGGCCGCTGCCCCGGGCGCAAATTTCACGGAACCGCCGGGTGTGTATTGCGCGGCTGCGGGGCTAACGTTCACCAACATCACGTTGACACTCGACGCCCTTGGCAATGCCAATGCGGTCTGGGTTTTCAAAATCGGCGCAGGCCTCACCGGCACCGGGTTCCAGGTGGTCATGGCCAACGGCGGCCAACCCTGTAACGTGTTTTGGCTCGTCGGCGCCGACAGCACATTAACCGCTTCGACGTTCCAGGGAAACATTCTCGCAGGTGGGCCGACCGGGAGCTTCACTAGTACCGGCGGAACCTTAATCGGACGTGTCTTGGCGAATGGCGCCGTGACCATGACTGGCCCCAACGTCCACGGAACCTGCGCCATCGCGGCTCAGGGCGGCGGAGGCGGAACAGGCTGCAAGAATGACGACGACGATCGTAACGACGACGATGATCGTGACAACGACCATCATGACAAAGAACATCGTGACAAACACCATAAAGGAAAGGACAAAGACCATCGTGACGACGACAAAGACCACTGACGACGAGGACCGGTAAAACAGCAACAGCCCCCAAGGCTGCTCGGAGGCGCGACGTTTATGGCGCCTCCGAGTTTTTTTTGGGCCGGCACCGTCCGGCCTTCCTTCCGCAATGTTTTGAAGTTGCCATTCCGTGGGCGAACCTTCCAGGCCCCAGACGTAAAGGCCAAATCTGGGGCACTGGGGGTAATTGCGAATTGTTTTCAAACATGTGCGGTACGGAACAGATATCGCGACGCGCGGGGCACATAGTAATGGGAACCGGGGTTCTGCACGTAGGGCATCTCGGATTTGGAGGACTACTTCATGCACCATATCGATCGCTACATCGGTTCCCTATTGTTGGCTGCGGCTATTGCTGCACCAACGGCAATCATGGCGGCCCCCAAACCTCAAGACGCCGGCGTCCAGGTTCGAGTCTACGATCGGGACCACCGTGATTATCACAACTGGGATGACCGCGAAGACCGCGCCTACCGGCGTTATCTGCAAGAACAGCACAGGGGTTATCGTAAATACGAAAGGCAGCACTACAGAGTGCAGAAGCACTATTGGGGTTGGCGCCACAGTCATCCGGACGGCGACAACAACGGCCGATAGACAGCAAAGAGTCTCAGGCTTGCTGGTTTGTCAGCGGGCATGAGCAAAGAAAGAGGGCCGGCTCTCGAGGAGAGCCGGCCCTCTCTTTTTGCGGTTGGCTTACTGAGGTGTTACGGCAGCGACGGGTTGTAGGCTGAGGGAAACGATCTTGGTGTCGATCACTTCACCCGAGACAACCAACTCGACGCGGCGATTTTGCTGACGGCCTTCGGAGGTATCGTTGGACGCGATGGGCCGAGTCTTACCGAAGCCCGTGGCGGTGGTCGAAGATTCCGGGACGCCTTGCTGGGTTAGATAGCTGCGAACGCCTGCGGCGCGCTGCTCCGAGAGCTGTTGATTGAAAGCTTCGGTGCCGACGCTATCGGTGTTGCCCTCGACGGCCAGCTTGAGCGACGGATAAGCGAGCACGATGCCGGATATTTTGGCCAGCTTCTCGCGTGCCAGCGGGCGAAGCGTGAATTTGCCGGAGTCGAACAGCACGTCCGACATATTGACGACCAGGCCGCGCGCGGTGTCGCGAGTTTCCAGGATCAAGTTGAATTGTTGGAGGAGACGTGCACGAAGCTCTTCACGGTCGCGAACAGCCTGTTGAAGCTGCGCATCGGATGAGGCCGCGGCGGCGCGATTTCGTTCGGAATCCGCTTCGGCAGCATGTTGCTGTTGCTGAGCCGTGTTGCGGTCTCTTTCCGCATCAGCTTGAGCGCCTGCAGCCTGTTGAGCGGCGGCTTGCGCATCGAGGTTCTTGCGGTCGGCGTCATCGCGCTGGCGAACGGCATCGGCACTAACGGCTTCGGCGTTGACCCGGCGCTGCGATTCCTCGCTGGCGCGAGCCTTGGCGTTAGCTTCACGTCCGGCACCCGCGGCGCGTTCAGACTCGGCGCGTTCTTCGTCGATATGCTTCACGGCGATTTCACGAGCGTCTTCCGCGGTCTGCACCACTTCGCGCGACAAGGCAACAAGCGACTTCTTGTTTTCATGCTTGCTGGTGGCGACGGCATCGGCCTCGTTCATCTGGCCAACGGCCTTTTGGTAGCTTGCTGCGGCGTACCTTTCGGCGCCGGCGGATTCTGCTATGCGCACGGCATTGCGCGCTTCAAAAAATTCCAGCGGCAATTTGGCGTTCAGAATCACGGGGTCGAACTTATAGCCGGTGGGAATGTAGCCGCCGCGATCGATCAATTCAAACTTGGCGTCTACGGCCTCGGTCGCACCGACGGTGTCCGAGCGAATGGCATTCTCGAGCACCACGACGTTGCTGGGACGGCGCACGGCATAATAGGGTTCCGCGGTTACGATCAGCGCGAAAGCCTGCAGGTCCGTGGTGACGTCCAGCTTGCTGCGGTGATTACCGCCCACCAGCACTTCGCCGATGTTCACTGGCCGGCCTTCCGGCGAAATCGCCCACAACACGTAAGTCAGATACTCGTTGCCAAAACTCGTGGGCCTGTCTAGTCCTGAAAAATCGACTTCGATCGCCAGCGCCCCGCGCTTGCTCTCCACTTTGGCCTCGCCCGCCGCCGCAGGCATCAAATCGGTCCCTTGAAAATTGATCTTTGTGGCCCCGCTGCGGTGCTTGTAACTCACCGCCCGGGTCGTACGGCTCACCACAGTAATCCGGTATGTCGATGTTGGGTTGCCGGAATTCGCCGGCGCTTGCGTTTGGGCCTGCGCTTGCGCGGATGCGCCGAGCGCCATGACTACTGACAGGGTAATGCCTAATGTCTTGAACATGAGTCTCCTTCTAAAACCGCTTCGAGACCCAAGTATCAAACTTTTGTCAGCCTCAATACTGTGCGATAGTGCACATTTCGCAAGAAAAAACGACGGAATTCCATGAATTTTCCGCGTATTCGGTTCACAACTCCGGCGACTTGGAAGCGGAGCTCTGTCTGGCCTTTGCATTACGGTCTTCGAGCAAGGAAGTGGCCAAGACTGCATGACATCACTAGCACCAAATGATTCTTATCCGTATCAATAAGGCGAGAAGAGGTTCACACTGTTTGCGTGGGCCACAACATGTTAGCGACCACCGATGTTTGGAAAAAGAAACGCGAAGACTTGAACAGCAAAAGGAACTCGCTGTTCAAGAAATATTCACGAAGTCCAAACGAACTTCACCTTGCCTTGGAAATCAAGAAGATCGACGACGAAATTGCCGAATGCACCGATAAGATGAGCCAAGAAAGGCAGTCGGAGCGGAAATCCAAGGCACTATCGTTGGTTCGTTCAAAAAATTAACTCGCCTATCGCCGCGGCCTTGCGGAGGGTACCCGTCACCCGGAAAGCCGTGAGCCCCCGCGACGAGGCACCGAGCGGCGGGCTTCAAAGTCCGCGACTACAACCCTGGCCACCACATTCCCGTCACGCTGTTACTCCGGACTGGCGCCGCCCAGGCGCACGCCTAAGCCGCTCGATACCCAAATATTGTTCTGGTGGCCGCTGAAGAGCGATGTCCGATAGTTGCGCTCGCGATAGAACACCCGCGCGCCATAGTGGTTTCCGTAGAGCGTCACGTTCACGCCGCTGTACGACCCCGTGTTGTAGCTGGAGTCCGCCACGAGCTGCAGCCACGGCCTGGCGTTCCACGCGAACGACCCGACAATTCCCTTGGTGTTGGTGCTGGTCCCGGAATCACTGAGGCGCGTATACGAGAAGCCGCCGAACATCTCCGCCACCGGCGGTCTTGACCTGACCGTGCCCGGCGCCTGCGCAAAAACCGGTGCTGCCCCCAACAGCAGCACGCCAACGATAGACATGCGATTCTTCATTCTTGCTTTCCCCCCAAGGTCGCGCTTTCCGCCGACCTGTCCCAACGTACACTAGGTGATTTACAACGCTGCTTCTAAGATGGCTTGGCGCCGCCATGGGCGCAATCGGGACGCCGCAGGGTGTGCTGAAAAATAGAACTGGCCGAAAGGACAGAAGGCTCTCTCTCAGTGGTATAGTGCGAGCCAAATTTTATGTGCGCCCCCGCCAGGAGGAACCGTATGAGATTGGACTTTTCGCGCTGCTCGCCAAGAGCTTGGGCGAGTGTCTCACTGGGCGCGGTCCTGGTGCTAATCGCCGCCGTTGCACCCAGCGTCCGTGCGCAAGACAAGAATCCGCTGGCCAACGATGCCAACGCCGCCAAGCTCGGCGAATTCGAATTTCGCGCCAACTGTGCTTTTTGCCATGGGCTCGGCGCGCGCGGCGGAGGGCGCGGCCCGGATCTCACCCGCGTTCAGAAGAAGCACGGAAATTCTGACGCGGATTTATTTCGCACCATCAACGTCGGCGTCCCCGGGACGGCTATGCCTCCGAACGGAGCCACCCAGCAAGGCGTCGGAATGACCGAGGAAGAAATCTGGCAGGTGATTTCCTACATTCACAGCGTGGAGGTGAAAGCGTCCGCGCAGCAGACAGGAAATACCGCGCGTGGAAAGGAGCTCTTCAACGGTTCGGCGGTGTGCGCCACCTGCCACATGATTCAGGGCAAAGGCGGCCGCCTGGGGCCGGACCTCACCGCGACCGGCTCGAGCCGCTCGACCGAGTACATCGTGGACTCGGTTCGCAACCCCAGCCGCCGCCTGGCGCAGGGGCTTTCCGAGGCCATGAAGGAATTTTCGCAAGAGTACGAGACCGTGACGGTCACCGACGAGCGCGGGCAAAAATTTCAGGGCGTGGTCTTGAACGAGGACAATTTCACGTTGCAAATGCTGGACACCCGTGAACAGCTGCATCTGTTTGAGAAAGACAAGCTGCGATCCCTTGAGAAAAGCCGCGAGTCGCTGATGCCGAAATACGACGAGAAAATGCTGCCAGAGAAAGATCTGCAGGACATCGTGGCCTATTTGTTGAGCGTGGGTAGCGGCAAGTGAGTTCTTGAAATCGGAGGCAAGATTATGTCGGCCTACTTCATCGTCGACGTAGATGTTCACGACCCAAAGGGAATGCAGGAATACCTGGAGCGCGTGCCCGGCACGCTGACGAAGTATGGCGGCCGATACATTGTGCGCGGGGGCAAATTCGAAATCGTGGAAGGGGACTGGCAGCCATCGCGGGTGGTGATGCTGGAATTCCCGGATATGGAGCAGGCCAAACGCTGGTACCGCTGCGAAGAATACAAGGAAATGAAGGCTGCCCGATTGAAGGCGGCAAAGACCGATATCGTCTTGGTACAGGGAGTCTAGCTGGCGTGCTGAGGAGATTTGTTGGAGAAGAGTTTCATGCGAGGCGGGCGATGAAGCAAACGATTTATGGGACAGCAATCCTGATGATTTGTGGTTTGCTCTGTTGTGCGGCGCGCGCCCAGGTCACGCCGCAGCGGCTGCTCGATGCCGGCAAAGAACCGCAAAACTGGCTCACCTATTCGGGTGATTACACGGGTCGCCGCTTCAGTGCGCTGGACCAGATCAACGCCTCCAACGCTCATGCGTTGGTGCCCAAGTGGGCCTACCAGACGATGGCCGGCGGCAAATTTGAAACCACGCCGCTGGTCGTCGATGGCGTGCTCTACGGCACCGGCCAGGACGATCGCGCGTTTGCGCTCGACGCCCGCACCGGCCGTCCCGTCTGGCAATACCAGCGCGCGCTGCCCGCCGACATCCGTCCGTGTTGCGGGCGCGTGAATCGCGGCCTGGCCATCCTGGGCGACAAAGTTTTCATGGGCACGCTCGATTCCCACGTGATCGCGCTGGATGCCAAGACCGGCAACGTCGCGTGGGACGTCACCGCGTTCGACTACACCAAGGGCTACAGCATCACCCTTGCGCCTCTGGTGGTGAAAAATCTGGTGATGGTCGGAGTTAGCGGCGGAGAATACGGGATTCGCGGCTTCATTGAGGCCTACGACGCCAACACCGGCGAACGCAAATGGCGCTTCTACACCATTCCCGGACCCGGCGAGCCCGGTCATGAAAGCTGGGAAGGCGATTCGTGGAAAATTGGCGGTGCTCCGGCGTGGATCACCGGCTCGTACGACCCCGCCACGAATACCGCGTTTTGGACCACCGGGAATCCTTCTCCGTCCAATCGCGGGCTCGGACGCGCCGGCGACAATCTATACAGCAACTCATTGCTCGCGCTGGATGCGGACACCGGCAAGCTCAAGTGGTCCTTCCAGTTCACCAACCACGATGAGCACGACTACGACGCCACGCAAGTTCCCGTCCTGCTGGAGCAGGACGGCAAGCATCTGCTGCTGCAGGCCAACCGCAACGGATTCTTCTACGTGCTCGATCGCGCCACCGGGAAACTGCTGTCGGCCAGTTCCTATGCCAGGGTGACCTGGAGCACGAGCAGAGACTCCCAAGGCCGTCCGATTGCCAACAAAGAATCCACACCCACCCCGGAGGGCAGCCCGGTTTGCCCCGGAGCTGCCGGCGCGACCAACTGGATGTCGCCGACGTACGATCCGCAGACAAAATTGTTCTACGTCACCGCGCGCGAGCAGTGCGATGTGTTCAGCACCGCGGCGCAGCCGTATCAGGCCGGCCATGCATACTACGGCAGCGGGTATTTTCCCAACGACGAAATGGCGCCCTTCTGGGGCGCGTTGCGCGCCATCGATCCGGCCAACGGAAAAATCAAATGGGAATGGAAACATCCCTCGCCGACGTGGTCCGGGGTGCTGTCGACCGCGGGGGGCCTCGTTTTCACGGGAGACGCCGAAGGAAATTTCATCGCGCTGGACGCCGCCTCCGGCAAACCGCTGTGGCACTTCCAGGCAGGCGCCTCCGTGTATTCTTCGCCCATGGCTTACGCGGTCGATGGAAAAGAGTACATCGCCGTAGCCGCCGGCTCGGCCCTATTCACTTTCGCTTTGCCCTAGACCCCAGCATCTCAGCGGCTGTCAGCGCGTAGATTGCTGCGCAGTCGCGCACTTTTCGCAAATCCACATATTCGTTCGGTCCGTGCGCGACGGAGAGCAGGCCGGGACCGTACGCGTACGCCGGAATTCAGAGACCGGCATAGAAGCGAATCTCCAGCAGGCCGGGGCACATCTCGAATCGCGGCGCTTTGCCGGTAATCGTTTCCACGCTGCGCGCCAGCGCTTGCCCCAGCCGTTCCTCTGAGGAGCACGCCGACGAGTTGCCTTCCTGCAAGATCTGCCACTCACAGGGATTCCATCGCGTCTGCATTCCTCAAGCACCGCGACAACCCGCATTTTTTCCTTCTCCAGATCTTCTTCCGGATTGATCCTACGGTCCACGGTGAACCAGCATTGTTCCGGGACCACGTTGAAATTCGCACCGCCGCCGCTCTCCCCTCCGAGCATCAGGACAGAGTTGCGCAACTGCTCGGCGCCAATGTTCAACCCGGTTTTGCGCTGCTCTACCTCGCGCTTCAATCCTTGCAGTCGCTCGACAACGCGCAGCATGCGCTCGAAGGCATTCTCACCCTGATGCTGTAGGCCGACGTGCGCAGACTTGCCCAGCACCTTGACGCGCAGGGAAATCGCGCCACGATTCGCGTTCCACACGACTCCGCTGGTCGGCTCGGGCAACAGCATGCCGATTCCATCGCGCCCCAGCAGCCCGCGCTTGGCGAGCCATGCCGATCCGCGAGCCCCTCCGGTTTCTTCGTCGGGAACCAGCGTGAGCATAATCTTGCCGTTCAACTCCGCGCCGCACTCGTGCACCGCGCGAATGGCATACAGCATGGACACGATGCCGCCCTTCATGTCGCACGAGCCCCGGCCAAACACAAAATGCTCCTTGCGCTCCGGTTGGAATTGCCCGTCGGATTGCGCCGGCACCACGTCGTAATGCCCGTGAAAATGAAGGGTGCGCTCTCCCCGTCCATACGCGGCAAGCAGGCTCACGGCCGTTTCGTCTCTCGCTTCCGTTTCCGAAAGCGGAAACTGGTGCCGCTCGCAGGTGAGGCCCGCCTCGCCGAGTTTTTTCTCGAGCAGATCCACGCACCCTCGATAGCTTCTTCCTGGTGGATTTTCCGTGGGCACGCTGACGAGCTCTGCTAGCACAGCAGCCATTTCGTCCTCGCGCGCCTGCAGCCAGTCAAGCACCCTTTCCGAGGGCGCGCGGCTATCCTGATGTGCGGGAGTCACAAAACGGATGCTAGAAGACCCTTAACCAAGCGCCAAGCTCCAATTTGGTGTTGCCCCCCCCAAACCGCTGTGTTCCTTGAGCTTTTCTCGCGTTGACACGCCTGCAAGCGTTCGCTACGCTTTTCAGTTTGCACTGCGCCCATTTTTCCGCGCGTGCAACCAGAAATGCTCGGACTAAGCGTCCGCGCCAAGAGTGGACAAACCGCCGCATGGCAGAAGAAAAGCTCCCGACACGCTCGCAAGATTTTTCCGAGTGGTACAACCAACTGGTCCTGAAGGCGCAGCTCGCCGACTACGCCCCGGTGCGCGGCTGCATGATCGTGCGTCCCTACGGCTGGGCGCTGTGGGAAAACATGCAGCAAGCGCTGGACCGCCGGTTCAAGGCCACCGGCCACCAGAACGTGGCGTTTCCGTTGCTCATCCCCCGCAGCTTCATCGACAAAGAGAAACATCACGTCGAGGGCTTTTCGCCGGAGCTCGCCGTGGTCACCATCGGCGGCGGGGAAGAGCTGGCCGAGCCGCTGGTCATTCGCCCCACTTCAGAGACCATCATCGGCCACATGTGGTCCAAATGGATTCAGTCCTACCGCGACCTTCCCGTGCTCATGAATCAGTGGAACAGCGTCGTGCGCTGGGAGCTGCGCACCAAGCTTTTTCTCCGCACGCTGGAATTTTTCTGGCAAGAGGGCCACACCGCGCACGCCACCCGCCAGGAAGCCGAAGCGGAAACGCGCCAAATGCTGGACATCTACACCGATTTTGCGGTGAACGATGCCGCTATTCCCGTAATCCCCGGGAGGAAATCCGACGCCGAAAAATTCGCCGGCGCCGACGTCACCTATGCCATCGAAGCCATGATGGGCGACGGCAAAGCCTTGCAGTCCGGCACTTCGCACTTTCTCGGCCAGAATTTTGCGCAGGCTTTCGAGGTTCGCTACCTCGATCAAAACGGCCAATTGCAGCATTGCTGGACAACTTCCTGGGGGCTTTCCACGCGCGTCGTAGGCGCCATCATTATGGTGCACGGCGACGATCAGGGCCTGATCTTGCCGCCCAAGCTCGCTCCCTATCAGGTGGTCATCGTGCCCATCCATAAGACCGACGACGAAAAGAATCTTGTGCTGGACACCGCGCGCAAGCTCAAGTCGGAACTCGCCGAAGCGGACATCCGCGTTACCCTCGACGAGCGCGAAGGCTCCAGCCCCGGCTGGAAATTCAACGATTGGGAAATGCGCGGCGTCCCCCTGCGCGTCGAGCTCGGACCCAAGGACGTCGCCAAGCAAGCCGCGGTGCTGGCCCGCCGCGACCGGCCCGGCAGAGAAGGAAAGATCAGCGCCTCGCTCGCCGATCTTCCAGCAACGATCGAAAAGTTATTGCGCGAGCTCGCGCCACCATGCGCTGCATCCCGTTCGAACAGTCTGGCGGCCCGGGTGCCTGCGTCTACTGCGGCCAGTCTGCCGCAGAGCGCGCCATTTTCGCCCGCGCCTATTAGTCGTTCGCTTTCTGCAAATTCCGCGAACCTTGTCTTTTCCCGCGGCTGTTCTATGCCACGGCCCTATTGGCTTTCCCGGAACACTCGGCGCTTAGTGCGCTCGACACCTGTTCTCTCCCAGTGCTAGCGTAAATTTAGGCATCCTGCGACTATGCTCCGTCGGCCAGGCTCCGCTTTCCATGCCGGTTGGCGCTGGAGTAAAGAACACAAGTGTATCGGACAGCCAGACAACATTGCCCTCGCGTCCGCGCCCAGCGGGGTGCGGGAAAACTTAAGGCCCTTTTTTGGACTGTCCTCCTGGTCTTCATTGCGTTTGCCGCCTTCAAGATTATCCCGGTCTATTTCGCGGAATACCAGCTTGCCGACAAGATGCAAGAAGAAGCGCGCTTCGGTATTGTTAATCGCTATAGCGAAGAGAAGATCCGCGAGATCATCCTGAAAGAGATACAGTCGTTGGATATTCCCGCCACAGCAGACAACATCAAGGTCGTCGCGAGCCCGGACCGCGTCACCATTTCCGTGGACTACACCGTTCCGGTGGACCTCTTTATCTATCGCGTGCAACTCCACTTCACCCCTTCCAGCGAAAATAAGTCGCTTCTGTAAGTAGGCGGACCACGTGCGTGCTCAGGTCACCTTGGCGAACCACGCGGCACTCACACAAATGTGCCGTCTTGCCAACTCCCTATGTCCCAGCTTCGCCTTTCTTACTGTGCGCACTTGCGAGACAATAAAAGTTCAGCCCTCGGGAGCCCTAGTGTGCGCATTCGCATCCTGAAAGGTTTTTGGACCTCTAGCCTCGGTCTGACCATTCTTGGCGTCGTCTTCGCCCTTTTTCTCACTTCCTTCGGCCTCTTCGCCTACTTCTACACCAAATACTCCCGCATGATCGACGCCCGCCTCTCTGGCCACGTTTTGCAGAACACCACGCAGATCTTCTCGGCCCCCGAGCACATCTCCGTCGGCCAGGCCATCAGCCCCGAAGAGCTCACCAGCTACCTCCAGCGCGCCGGCTACCGCCCCGAAGCCGACCAAAACGCCCTCGGCCAATACACCGTCCAGCCCAACTCCATCGACATTCGCCCCTCCAAACTCTCCTATTTCGTCGGCGGTAACGCCCTCGACGTTCAATTCACCGGCAAAGCCATTCGCGCCATCCGTCCCCTCGGCGGTGGCAACACCCTCGATACCGCCGAAATCGAGCCCGAGCTCATCACCAATCTCTTCGATAGCGCCCGCGAAAAACGCCGCCCCGTCCGCTACGACGACCTCCCGGGCGTTCTCGTTCACGCCATCCTCTCCGCGGAAGACAAGCGCTTCTTCGAGCACGGCGGCTTCGATTTCGTGCGCATCGTGGGCGCAGCGTGGGCCGATCTGCGCCACACCAGTACTCACTTTCAGGGCGCCAGCACCATCACCATGCAAGTCGCGCGCACTTTCTTCCTCAGCAATGAGCGCACCTGGCGCCGCAAAGTAGCCGAAGCCATGGTTTCCCTCGAGCTCGAACAGCGCTTCACCAAGCAGCAAATTTTCGAGCTCTACGCCAATGAGGTCTATCTCGGCAATCGCGGCAGCTTCGGCATTCGCGGTTTCTCCCAGGCCAGCGTCGCCTACTTCGGCAAGGACCTCCGCCAGCTCACGCTTTCCGAGTGCGCCTACCTCGCCGGTATCATTCGCGCGCCCAACTTTTATTCGTCCGCCGACCGCCACCCCGAGCGCGGAGGGCAAGCTCGCGACCGCGTCCTGAATCAAATGCTCGAGAACAGATACATCAACGAGCCGGATGTTCAGGAAGCCAAAAAAGCCCCGCTAAAAATCGTCAAAGCGTCTGTCTCTGGCAGCGAAGCTCCCTACTTCGTCGACATGATTAAGGACCACCTGCTCGACAAATACTCCGAAAACGAGCTCCTCAGCGAGAATTTCCGCGTCTACACCACCCTCGACCCCGCTCTCCAGCGCGCCGCCGCCTCGGCTATCGATATCGGCATGAAAAGTGTCGACCTCCTCCTCGCTAAAAAATACGACCGCTGGCGTAAGGAGCTGGCCAAGAAAGGCAGCAACGAGCCCATCGCGCAGGCGCAAGCCGCGCTCGTCGCTCTGGATCCGCGCACCGGCGAAATCAAGGCGGTCATCGGCGGCCGCGATTACGGCCAGAGCCAGCTCAATCACGCTCTCGCGCATCGCCAACCCGGCTCGGTTTTCAAGCCCTTCGTTTACGCCGCCGCTTTTGACAGCGCCGTCGATGGCGTGCAGCCCATCGTCACTCCCGCCACCACCATTGACGACGAGCCCACCACCTTCGAGTACGATGGGGTCGACTACACCCCTAACAATTTCGGCGAACGCTTCATGGGCCGCGTCACCGCGCGCGACGCCCTCACCAACTCCCTTAACGTCGCCACCGTAAAAGTCGCCGAGCTCATCGGCTACGGCCGCGTCGTGCAGATTGCTCGTCAGATGGGTCTCGGCAACAACATCCGCGCCACCCCCGCTGTGGCCCTCGGTGCCTACGAAATGACTCCCGTCGACGTCGCTGCCGGCTACACCACCTTCGCCAACCTCGGCACTCGCGCTGAGCCGCAATTCATTCGCAACATCATCGGTGCCGACGGCGAAATCCTCGAGAAGGTCACGCCGCAGACGCACCTTGCTCTCGACCCCCGCGTCAGCTATCTGGTCACCAGCGTCCTCAAAGATGTCTTGAATCGCGGAACCGGCGCCGGCGTGCGCGCCCGCGGCTTCACCCTGCCAGCCGCTGGAAAAACGGGAACCTCGCGCGATGCCTGGTTTGCCGGTTTCACCTCCAATCTTGTTTGCGTGGTCTGGATCGGATTTGACGACAATCGCGACCTGGGCCTTTCCGGTCCCGTGGCTGCTGCTCCCATCTGGGCGGATTTCATGAATCACGCCACGGCCTTGCCGATCTATCGCGACGTTAGGGATTTCGATCCACCCACAGGCGTGCAATCCGTTCTCATCGATCCCGAATCTCTGCAGCTCGCCACCTCCAATTGCCCCACTACGCGCCAGGAAGTCTATGTCACCGGTTCCGCTCCCACGCAATATTGCGAAATTCACGGCGGCCACAATGTTTTCACTTCCGCTGGTTCCTGGCTCTCTCACGTTTTCGGCGGCGGAGGTCAGCCCAAGGAGCCGCCCAAGGACGCCGACGGCAAGCCCCTTCCCTACGATCCCAATCGTCCTCCTTACGCCACCGGACAAGGCCAGCAGCAACTTCCGACCGCCGTGGAGGCCAAGGACAAGGATGATGAAAAGAAAAAGAATCCCTTGAAGAAGATTTTTGGTATCTTTGGAGGTAAGAAGAAGGACTCCGACAAGCCCAAATCGGGCGACCCAGACAAACCCGATCAAGCCAAGCCGGATGACAAAGGAGACTCGCCATGAATCGTCTTCGAATGGCGTTGCGCATCAGCTTTCTCCTCGTTAGCCTGACCCTCCCTTCCATTGGCCAGACCAGCGATGATCCCCGCAAAGAAGCGTTCGCTCCCATGCAAACGCAGTCTCAGGTATCCAACGCGGCTGCGACGCCCGTGGAGCCTCAGCTTTCTGGCGAACAGCTCGGCGACCTGTACATGGCGCGCAAGCAATATCGCGAAGCCAGCGAGCAGTACAAGCTTCTGAGCCAGCAAGACCCCCACAATGCCGTCTATCTCAACAAGCTGGGCATTTCCCTGCACCAGCAAACCGCATTGGGCGCGGCCTTGAAATCTTACGAGCGCGCCATGAAGGTCGACCCCAAGTACGCCGACGCCGAAAACAATATCGGCACCATTTGGTATCAACGCAAGAAGTACGGCAGGGCCGTGCGCGCGTATCAAAAAGCCATCAAGATTCGCGACGATATGCCCGTGCTCTACAGCAATCTTGGCTACGCCTACTTCAGCCAGGGCAAGTATGAAGACTCCATCGCCGCTTTCCGCACTGCCCTCGCCAAAGACCCGCAATTCTTCGAGCGTGGCTCCTCGCGGACCGGTTCCATACTGCAAGATCGCTCCGTGCCCGACCGCGGCCGCTTCTACTTCCTCCTGGCCAAGTCTTTTGCCGAGACCGGCAACGTCGAGCGCTCCGTTTTTTATTTGCGCAAGGCCAAAGAAGAAGGCTACGCCCAAATCAATGACGTGAAAAAAGATCCGGCCTTCGCCGCCGTCGTGAAGGACCCCGTCATAATCGACCTTCTGGCTCCTAAGCCGCCCGAGTTCTCGCAGCCCTAAACGCACCACCGCGGTTTTCATCCTGAGGCTAGCCGAAGAGGGTAGCCGATCGAAGATTCCGGCTCCTGTCGGAAAGGACTTCAGCCGAACGTGTCAGCAACGGCTGTTGGTCTATGTACCATCGCCGACCTTTTCAGTCGCTCCCTCTCTTTCCCAATTAGTCGCACCCCTTCCATCTGCCAATCCCTACTCGCCCCCCTCTGTTACAATCCATCGAGTATGTCCCCGCAACAATTTCAGTCGCGAGCAATAGTCGTTCTCTGCGCGGCGCTCCTCGTCGCCGTCTCTCTCCGCGCCCAGCAGTCGCCCCCCGATCAGGCCGCCAGCCAAGCGGCCAATTCGGGCGTTTACCTGGTCTTCCCCTTCGAAAATGCCGGTGCCACCCCGCGCCTCGATTGGCTCGGCGAAGGCCTCGAAGAGCTCACCATCCAATATCTCTCTGCCGGGGTACAGCAGGTCTATTCTCACGCCGGGCGCACCGCGGAGCTTGAGCGCAACGGCCTTCCGCCCTCCGCTAAGCTAAGCCGTGCCAGCATGCTTCGCATCGCCCAGGACCTCGACGCCGACTTCGTCATCTTTGGCTCCTTTACTTCCGACGGCAAATCACTCACCGTCGAAGCCCGCATTCTCCGCACCGACCCCTTGACCTTGCTTCCTGCGGTTCGCGAGACCGGGCCTCTCGATTCCCTCATGGACCTGCAATCCAAAATTGTCTGGCGCCTACTGTCCACAAACGATCGCGCCTACCGCCCGACCCTCCCGGAGTTCTCCAAAGCACAGCGCCCCGTACGCCTCGATGCTTTCGAGCACTATGTCCGCGGGCTGCTGGCCACCGAGGACGAGCCGCGCCTTCGCGAATTGCGCGAAGCCTCGCGTCTTGAGCCCACTTGGCCCGATCCTTATTTCGCTCTCGGGGAAACCTACTTCTTGCGCAACGACTGCAACACCGCGCTCACTTTTTTCACCCACGTCCCGCCGGCGCACAACCGTTACGTTGAAGCGCTTTTCTCCACCGGCGTCTGCCGTTTGCAATTGAATCAGCCCGAGCGCGCGGAAGAACTCTTTACCTCTCTTCAGAAAGCTTTGAGCGGTGCCGGCAACGGCGACTCGCAGCCCGGTGCATCGGGCGCCGACCTCCCCGAAATTCTCAATAATCTGGCCATCGCGCGCGCGCGGCAGGCCAAGAGCGCCGCCGCCCAATCCGATTTGCGCCGCGCCACCGATCTCGATCCTGACGAAGACGATTATCCGTTCAATCTCGGCTTGCTGGCTCTGCAATCCGGCGATTTCGCCGCCGCCGCCGCAAGCTTTCGCGAGGCCTCTGAGCGCCGTCCGGAAAATCCCGAGGACCGCGCTCTGCTCGTCGCCTCCCTGGATTTAGCCGGCAAGAAGGTCGAAGCCGACGAAGAGCGCGAAACCGCCGCGGAAGCGCTTGGCCCCAACGCCCTGCCGGCGGTGCGCCTTGAACCCAGATCGGACTTAGTCTCTCGCCTTGCCCGCGTGCGCATGGAGCTGGATACCACTGCCCTGCGTTTGGAAATTGCCTCTGCGGCCGGTATGGGAAATTCCGCCACAAGCTCCGCATCCTTGGCTACTTTGGCTTCGCACATTCGTCGCGCACGCCAGGACCTCATCGCCGGTCATCTGGATACTGCCGAAGCCGAATTCCGTGTTGTTCTTCGCACCGAGCCTGCTAATGCCGCCGCTCATCGCGGCCTCGCCGAAATCTATCGCCGCCGCGGCAAACTCGATGACGCCGTCAGCGAACTCCAGGCCTCTCTGCAATCGCGTGATTCCGCCGTCGTTCGCACCTTGCTCGCCCGTGTCTACCTCGAGCAGAAGAAAACGGATCTGGCCCGCGCCGAAGTACAGCGCGCCCTGAAGCTTGCGCCCAACTACTCCGAAGCCAAACAATTGCTCGAGCACCTGCAAAGCCCCAAGCCCAACGGAGGTGCGCACTAATGTCCGCCGGTCCACTTTATGACGAGAAGGCTTGCCTCATTCCTCGACCGCGAAGATTCATCCTTGCAACTCTCTCCTGCTTCGCGCTTCTCTCCCTGTTCCCCTCCGCCTCCGCGGATGAGCATCCCTCCAGCCCCGTCGTCCTCGAACTGAAAATCGACGGCGAAGTCGAGCCTATCCTCGCCACCTACATCGACGAAGGCATCACCGACGCCGCAAACCGCCACGCCTCCCTGATCCTCATCACCATGGACACTCCCGGCGGGCTCAGCGATTCCATGAAGGACATCATCCAGCACATCCTGAATTCGTCCATTCCCGTGGCCGTCTACGTCTCTCCGACCGGTTCGCGCGGCGCATCCGCTGGTTTCTTTATTCTTCTCTCGGCCGACATCGCTGCGATGGCTCCGGCAA
>WNFR01003034.1_pt1 | contig 17424 bp, 14 predicted proteins | sample 5400221 | NCBI WGS metagenome assembly WNFR01 (sample SAMN13153357, study PRJNA577476) | soil metagenome | isolation source: 40 cm soil under Madrone tree | place: USA:California | collected 2016-06-14
CGGCAACCGCGACGCCCACGCAGACGGCGACTGTGACTCCGACGGTGACTCCGACACCGACGCTCACCATCCCGTCGCCGACGGCGAGCGACACGCCAACTCAGAGCGCGACCGCGACGGCGACCGCCACGCCTATCGCGACGCCGACGCTGACGATTCCGCTTGCGACACCGACACTGACAATCCCGCTCGCCACGCCGTCGGCGACAGCGACGCCAACGGCGACCCCAAGTGCGACGCCGACACTGACGAGTACGACCACGCTCACGGCGACCCCAACCGTCACGCCGACGGCAACCGCGACGCCCACGCCGACCGCGACTGGGACGCCGACACCGACGAGTACGGCCACGGCCACCCTAACCGTCACACCGACGGCAACGGCGACGCCCACGCAGACGGCGACCGCGACCGTCACGCCGACACCGACCGCTACACCCACTCCGACGCCAACCTCGACGCCGGGTCCGTGCACCGGAGCTTCGGTGGGAGGCGCCTGTTGGTTCCTCGGCAGCGGCAATCAGAGCTGCGATACCGTCTGCACGGCCAATGGCCTCGCGTATGACGCGGCGACCGCCAATTTCGCCGGTAGCAGTGGGAGCGCTGCGAATTGCCAGGCGGTGCTCGGGGCGCTGAGTGCCGGCGCCGGCTCCGTCGTCGATACCGTTTGCGCAGGCGGTTGGGGATGTGTGGTCAACCTCGGCAACCGACTTCGGTGCACGACTCCGACCACGAACTCGACGGCCGCGCTGTTGAGCGTCTCACGTGCATGTGCGTGCCGTTAGTACGACTGCGACGGCGCATTGTCGGTGCCAGGCATACGGCGGTCTTTTGGCGGCGGGCGACACCGCCGAAATATCGTGGTGACAGCGCCGAAATATCGCCGGGATATATTTCTGGCGACGCACCATAAATAATGTCAATTCGCGCGCAGGTCACATTCAATAAACCGGCGCGTTATATCCGAATCGATGATGGTATGGCGATTGCGTCCGTCGAGTCGCGTGGAGGGATCACCAATGTCGATCCGACGCGAACGTGACGCACGCCGCCGATGCTCAATCACTCGCCGAAATGATGACGCGATTGACCCGCGAGGCCGACGATATTTCGTCGGCTTGGCGACCGCTGTGCTCGTCTCCTTACGCGGCGTTGCCGGCGCCGCTGAGCCGCTGAGCTGCGAGCGGACGATCGTGAAGGCGGCGGCGGCGTTCGCCAAAGCCGACCTCGCCGCGAGCCAACGGTGCGCGGATTCGATCGTGCGGGGCAAATTCGCGGGTCCGTGTCCCGACGTGAGGACGACGATGAAGGTCTTCGCGGCACGTTCACGTCTGCGGGCGGTCATCGATCACGCGTGCGGCGGCTCCGACAAGACGTGCGGCATCGGCGGCGACGACGTGGCAATGGACGCCATCGGTTGGAACCTGGGCGCGTGCCCGAATCTCGAAGCGGGCGAATGCACGAACGCTCTGACGCACTGTGGAGATGCGGCGGAGTGCCTGCGCTGCGTCGTCGAGGCGGCGACCGACCAAGAAGTGACCCTCGCCTTCGGTGCCTTCGACGTCGGCGCTCCGCTCGCGGTCCGACGATGTCAACGGACGCTCGGTAAGCAGTCGATCGACTTCGTGACGAAGTCCGCACGGATTCTCTCTCAGTGCGAGGATCGCGTGCTGCGCGGCAAGAGCATTGGTCCTTGCCCCGATGCGAGGGCAACCACGGCGCTCGCCGCGCGCGAAGAAAGATTGGTGACGAAGACCTGCCGTGCGTGCGGCGGTGCGGACAAGCTATGCGGCGACGCCGATGATCTCACGCCGGATGCGATCGGCTTTGCGCCGACGTGTCCCGCAGTCACGGTGCCGGGCGGAGAATCGTGCGACGCGACGATCGCGACGCTCGACGACATCGTGAGGTGTCTCGCGTGCGTTGGACGTTTCAAAGCCCAGTGCCTCGCGAGCCTGGCGGCTCCGGCGAGCGCGCCGTATCCCTCCGAATGTGCCGCGTCAGCGGCGACCAGCACGCCGATGGCAACACCGACGGTGACGCCGACGGCAACCGCGACGCCGACGGCAACCGCGACACCGACAGCAACGCCGAGCCCGACGCTCACTATCCCGTTGGCCACCCCGAGCGCTACGGCAACGCAAAGCGCGACGCCGACCGCGACGTCGTCCGCGACGCCGACGCCGACACTCACGATTCCGCTCGTCACGCCCTCGGCGACGCCGACGGCGACGAGCACGTCAACGGCCACTCCGACGCTCACGGTTCCGCTCCCCACGTCGTCGGCAACCGCGACGGCGACAGAAAGTCCGACGCCGACGAGCACGTCCACCGCCACTCCGACCGCGACCGAAACGCCCACTCCGACGGCAACGTCGACACCGGGTCCGTGCGCTGGAGCTTCCGTGGGAGGCGCCTGCTGGTTCGTCGGCGGCGACAATCAGAGCTGCGCCACCGTCTGCGCAGCCAATGGCCTCGCGTATGACAGTGCGACTGCGAGCTACGCCGGCAGCGGTGGGAGCGCCGCGAATTGCCAGGCGGTGCTGGATGCGTTGAGCGCCAGCGGCGGCTCGGTGCTCGATATCGCTTGCGCCGACGGTTGGGGGTGCCTGGTCAACATTGCGAGCCGATTTCGGTGCACGATTCCGGCCACCAACTCGACCGCTGCACTGTTGAACGTGTCACGTGCATGCGCATGCCAGTAGGGCGATGGGGTGGCGGCGATGGTTCGCGATGACGGCGCGCTCGCGCTCCTTCACAGTTGACGCATGAAGGCGACGAGGTCGGCTTTTTCGTCGGCACTCAGCTTGACGCCGAGGACGAGGTCGAAGAATTGGACCGTATCCTCCAACGTCAGCAATCGTCCGTCGTGCAAGTACGGCGGCGAGTCCTTGATGCCGCGCAGTGGGAAGGTCTTGATCGGGCCGTCGGCGCTGGCCATCATCGCGTTCACGATGCGGGGTTTGTAGAAACGCTCGACCTGGAGGTTGTGCATCGTATTGTCGGTGTAGTACGGCGCCGGATGACATTCGGCGCATCGGGCCTTGCCGAAGAACAGCGCTTGTCCCCGCAACTCCGGCTGTGTGGCCTTGGCGGGATCGAGCTGCCCATCGATGCCGAGCTTCGGCGCCGGCGGGAAATCGAGCAGCTCCTGGAACTCGGCCATGAAATGGACCTGGCTCCCGCGCTCGAGGATGTTCACACCCTTCTTCTGCGCGGTCACCGGATCGCCGTCGAAATAGGCGGCGCGCTGCTCGAATTCGGTGAAGTCTTCGACGCTCTTCAGCGCGCGCTGTGAGCCGAAGAGGCGCTGGATGTTCACGCCGCGCAGCGACGGCGTCTCGATACGGTGACGGAACTCCTGCGGACGAATGTCGCCGACCAGGTGTGTCGCGCCGTTCGTGTGGCCGTTCGCGTGGCAGTCGAAACACGCGACGCCGCGGCTGGGCCGCGCCGACCGCCGATCCTCGGTCTGGTTGAACTGCTGCTGCGGGAATGGCGTGAGCAGCAAGCGAAGGCCCTCGATCTGCTTGGGGTTCAAGACGCCGTTGAAAATCTCGTAGTAGTTGTCGATCGTGAGCAGCTTGCCCCGCGAGACGTCACCGAGGTCGGGGCGCGTCGTGAGGTAGATGGGCGCGGGAAACTCCGGGAGAAAGGCGTCCGGTAGGTCGAAGTCGAGGTCGAATCGGGTGAGGTCGCGGCCTTCCTGCTTCTTGATCTCGTCGATGTGGAACTTGGGAAATACCATCCCGCCTTCGGGATGGTTCGGATGTGGGAGCGGCAGGAAGCCGGCGGGGAAGACGTTCTTGTCGCGGATCTCGTCCGGACGCATGGCGGCCAGCGCGTCCCAGGTGACGCCCGCCGGGAGCTTCGCCCGCACGCCTTCCTGGATCGGCTTCCCCTTCGACATCGTGACGCCTTTCGCCGGCCGATCGCTGAGGTCGTAGCGCTCCTGCAGGAGCGTCGCCTGGCGCTTCTCGATGTCGGGTTTGGCCGCCGTCATGCGCGTCATGATCGCGGTGAAGTCCTCGCCGATCGCGACCGGCGCGTAGCTGGAAGCCTTTGCAGGCTCTTCGGCCGCGGCGGCGACGGGAAGAACGACGGCGGCGAGGACGACGAGGATCCACCGGGCGGTAACGGCGGTGACGACCGACGGCGCGTTTCGCGAGTTTCGCTTCATCGCTCCTCCTCCTTGGGCGCGCGGCATATCGAGCGCGGGTTACGCAGCTTCCAGCGTGGGATCGCCTTTTCTCCAGTTGCACGGGCAGAGCGCGTCCGTCTGGAGCGCGTCGAGTACGCGCAGCACCTCCTCGACGTTCCGCCCGACCGAAAGATCGTTCACGCTCGCGTGGCGAATGGTGCCCTCGGCGTCGACGATGAACGTCGCCCGCAGCGCGACGCCGTCCCGCTTGTGCAGCACGCCGAGAGCCGTGACCAGCTCGCGTTTGGTGTCGGCGAGCATCGGGAACGGCACGTCCTTCAGGTCCGGGTGGCTCCCGCGCCACGCCAAGTGGGCGTAGTGCGTATCCGTGCTGGCGCCGAGGACCTGAACGTCGCGCTCCTCGAAATCCGCGACTCGACGTCCGAACTCGGCGATTTCGGTTGGGCAGACGAACGTGAAGTCCATCGGCCAGAAGAAGACCACCCGCCATTTACCGGGAAAGCTCCGGTCCGTGATCTCTTGAAACTCGCGTCCGTGCTCGAGGCTCGTGACAGCCATGAGCTGGAACTCGGGAAACTTGTCACCAACGGTCAGCATCGCTCGCCTCTCCTTTTCCGCCTGGTATCCGCGGCCTCGCTCATCTCGTGTCGACGATGCCGACTGCGCCGTGATTCGTCCAAGACATCGTTTCGATGACTGTGATAGTCTCGTGCTATGGCTCTCTCCGCCGCGCCGCAGCCCTTCTCGCTCCGGCAGCTGCAGTACGCGGTCGCCGTCGCCGACGCGCTCAGCTTCCGGAAAGCGGCCGACCGCTGCCACGTCTCGCAACCGTCGCTCAGCGCCCAGCTCGCGCAGCTCGAAGCCGTGCTCGGTGTCCGGCTCTTCGAGCGCGACCGCCGGAGAGTCCTGATCTCGACGGCCGGCCACGACATCCTCGAGCGCGCACGGCGAGTGCTCGTCGAGGCGGACGCCCTTCGGGACGTCGCGACGCGCGCGCGCGATCCTCTCGCGGGCACGCTCCGGATCGGCGTCATCCCCACGCTCTCTCCTTACCTGCTTCCCGACCTCACCCCGGTACTGCGGAGCGAGTATCCGCGCCTCACGATCCTGTGGGTAGAGGACAAGACCGATGCGCTCGTACGCAGCCTCGCGGCAGGAACGCTCGATGCAGCGTTGCTCGCGCTCGAGGCCGACCTCGGCGTCGTCGAACACGAGGTGATCGCACGCGACGAGTTCGTCCTCGCCACCGCGCGCGACCACGCGCTCGGCGCGAAAAGGTCGCCGGTCAGATCTGCCGAGCTCTGCGACGTGCGGATGCTGCTCCTCGACGAAGGGCATTGCCTGCGCGAGCAAGCGCTCGTGTTCTGCTCCGACGCGAAGGTCCGCGAGTCGGAGTTCCGCGCGACGAGCTTGTCGACGCTGGTGCAGATGGTCGCCGGCGGTTCGGGCGTCACCCTGCTCCCACGCATCGCCGTGGACCTCGAGAACCGGCGTGGATTCCTCGCCGTCCGTCCGTTCGCAAGGCCCGTCCCGCACCGTACGATCGCGCTCGTCTGGCGACGCCGCTCCCCGCTTGCCGGATCGCTGCGCGCGATCGCCGGCACGGTACGACGCCTCCTCGCGGCTGCCTCGACGACGTCGCCGCGTCACGGCGTGTCGCGCGACTCGGGCAGGCGACCGAAGCGTTCAGCCGCGGCGGCCACCTGACGGATGCGCTGCGTCCGAAACTCCCCGAGATGCCGACGGCGCGCTCAGACGTCGAGATCGCCACCGGGCTCGGCGCAGTTGTCCGCACAGTATTCGTAGACCCAGCCGCACTCCTCTTCGCAACCGTCGAAACCGCCGCTCTCGACGCATCCGTCGCGGCAGTTCTCCAAGTCGACGGAGCACGCGTCCCGACATTGCGGCGGCGCTTCCGCATGCGTGAGCGACGCTCCACCGAACGTCGTGAGCACGGCGATGAGCGCGAGGGTCGCTGCGCGTCCTATCGTGCGCCTCCGGCCTCCGAGTCGCGCGTCGGTGCGGATTCGTGCGGGATCGACGGCGTCGAGCCGACGCTGTTCGCCGTCGCGCGTCGCGAGACGTCCGAGCTCGAAGAGGGCGAGGATGGTCGCGGCGCTCAGCAGAGTCGCCGACACGACGAGCCCCGCGCAGATCTGCGGTGCGGTGACCATAGTGGCTCCTTTCTCGCCCGACTCACTGCAGCAGACGTGCCAGCGCCGCGCGTCTCCGTACGGAGCGGCGGAGCCGCCTTCGCGCTGCGGTCGCGTGATCGGGAGTGCCGGTCGGCGCACGCGTATTGCCGAGGTATCGGCACACGCGCCGACGTGTCGGCGGCTACACCCGTGGATGCCTCGACCTCTTCGTCTTTCGCGCGCCGTCGCGCGATCTGCGTGCGCATTGGCTCCGCACCTCGCGCCTGAGAATCTCCGCCAGCCGTCGCACTCCCGGCCCTGCGCCTTCGGGGTCGGCGAGCACGAGGTAGATCTCCGCGAACGCGTCGCCCCCGTCCGCGAGCGGCAACACCTTCAGCTCGCCGGCCGCGATCTCCTCACGGATCTTCTCCTCCGGATACCAGGCGAAGCCGAAGCCCATGCGGGCGGCTTGGAGCGACGTCGCCATGTGGCCGACGGTCCACCGCTGCTCGGCCTCGAGAAATCCGGAGCGCTTGTCGCGCTTCACGCTCGTGTCGCGCACGATCAGGTTCCGGTGTTTGCGAAGGTCCTTGAGCGTGAGGCGCCGGCCGAGGCGGAATAGCGGATGGTCGGGATGCGCGGCCGGCACGAAGGCGAGCCGCATGAGCGACTCCCCGGTGAACCCGGGCGGGACACGCGGCGTGAGCGCGAGGTCGACGCGGCGCTCGAGCAACGCCTCCGGCGCCCCGCCGACAACCGTCTCGATCACCTCGATGCGCGTGTGCGGCGCCTCCCGTCCGAAGCGGTCGAGGCATTCGAGGAGCAGCCACGTCGGAAAGATGATCTCGACGGCGATCGTGATCTCCGCCTCCCATCCGGCGGAGCTCCGGCGTGCGGCGCGCTCGAGGTTCGACGCCTCGTCGAGGAGAACGCGGGCGCGAGAGTAAAGCATCCGGCCCGCCGGGGTGAGCACCGCTTTCCGGCCCTGCAGCCGGAAAGCCTTCACGCCGAGTAGCCTCTCGACCTGCTGCACAGCGTAGGTCACTGCCGATTGGCTCTTGTGGATGGCTTCCGCCGCGGCGGCGTAGCCGCCTTCGTCGACCACGGCGACCAGCGCGCGCCATTGGTCGAGGGAGATCGTCGCCGAGGTCGCCATGATCAGATGGATCGATCGATTTGAGCGGAATTTACGCTTTTTCTATTCGACGAGTGGATATTAGATCAGGCGTCATGACAACACTACTGAAACTGAACAGCAGCATCTTCGGAGAGAACGGGGCCTCGAGCCGACTGACGGACGCATTCGTCGGGCGCTGGCTCGCCGCGCATCCCGGCGTGCGTGTCATCGAGCGCAACCTGGCGACCGATTCAGTCCCGCACTTGACCGCGGACGCGTTCGCCGGCATCGAGCAGCTCATGGACGCGTCACAGCGGGTCGCCTGAAGAAAGGAGCGACGACCATGGCACAGCGTGAACTACGACGCACGATCGAGAGTGTTCCGACGTCCGACGGCGCCGGCGTCAAGCTTCGCCGGAGTCTCGGCAGCGTGCGCGGGCTCTACCTCGACCCCTTTCTCATGCTCGACGAGTTCTCGTCCGACGACGCAGCCGACTACATCGCCGGGTTCCCGTCGCATCCGCATCGCGGCTTCGAGACCGTGACCTACATGCTCGACGGCCACATGCGCCACGAGGACCACCTCGGCCACCGCGGCGAGCTCACGGCCGGCGGCGTGCAGTGGATGACGGCCGGGCGCGGCATCATCCACTCGGAGATGCCGCAGCAGGATCGCGGCCGCATGCGCGGCTTCCAGCTGTGGATCAACTTGCCGCGGCAGGAGAAGATGAAGCCGCCCAAGTACCGTGACATCGCGCCGCGCGACATCCCGGTCATCGACGTTCCGGGCGGCGGACACGTCAAGGTGATCGCCGGCACGATTACCGTCGACGGGCGCGACGTCGCGGGTCCGATCCAGCGCCTCACGACCGACCCGACCTATCTCGATGTCGAGCTCGCGCCGGGAGCGGCATTCCGGCATTCGCTCCCGCGCGACTACACCGCGTTCGTCTACGCGTTCGAGGGAAGCGTCGCGATCGGCGCCGATGGTCATGCCGAGGTGCTCGCCGATCATCGCGCGGGGGTGACCTCGGAAGGTGAGGACGTTCTGCTTCGCGGCGGCGATCACGGCGGTCGCGCGCTGCTGATCGCCGGCCGCCCGCTGCGGGAGCCGGTCGTCCAGTACGGCCCGTTTGTGATGACCACCCGCGAGGAGGTGGAGCAGGCCGTGCGCGACTATCGAAACGGAACGCTGACCGATGCTCACGCGGAGGAATTGCGATGAAAACTGCGACGCTGATCGCGCGGATCGTCCTCGGTCTCGTCTTTGTCGTGTTCGGACTGAACGGCTTCCTGCACTTTCTTCCTCAGCCCGCGATGCCCCAAGAGGCGATTGCCTTTTTCGGCGCGCTGGCGGCGAGCCGCTACATGCTCCCGCTGCTCTTCGCCCAGCAGATCGTCGGAGGAGCGCTGGTACTCGCGGGAATGGTTCCGCTCGGGCTCGCGATCCTCGCCCCGGTCATCGTCAACATCGTTGCGTTTCACCTCTTCCTTGCGCCCGACGGGATGCCGCTCGCGATCGTCGTCGGCGCGCTGGCGCTGTTTCTAGCCTGGACGTATCGGCGGGCGTACGCCCCGTTGTTTGCCCTTAGGTCGGCGGCAGGAGCTTGAGAAGTCGTCGACGTAAAGCGGCGAGCGAGCCCTACTTCTCCAGCTCCTCCCTGATCGTGTACATCTTCTGCCGCGCCTCGGTGATCGACGCGTCGAGGTTGCGGCGGTGGTTGGCGAAGATGCCGGCGGGGCTGCCGTCGAGGATGACGATGGGCTTCAGCGTCGCGGCGGTGAGGAGCGAGCGCGCGACCTCGTCGAAGAGCGTCGCGAGCACCTTCCGCTCGGCGAGCGACTGCGCATACTCGCGCTCGAGCGCCTCCATGCAGTGGCCGATCACGTGGGCGTAGCCCTGCGCGTGGTAGAAGAGGTCGTCGGTCTCCCACGGGCGCAGGGGATGGCCGCCGAGCTCGTCGCGGTAGAGCTCGGCGTGGGCGTCGCCGAGGAGGTCGCCCCAGGTCATGAAGAGGCGCAGCAGCTCCATGTGGCGCTGCGTGATCGGCTTCGAGGTGCCGAGCGCCGGCCCGAGGCCGCGCACGTACTCGTTCAGATAGCGTACGCCCTCGCGATAGCGGCTCTCCGCCGACGGGAACCAGAGCTTCCGCTCGTCGTTGCGGAACATGAGATCCGCCTGCACGAGGTTCGGGTCGAAGGCGTCGCTCGAGACCTTCGTGAGGTTGTCCTTCATGATGCGCATCGTCTCGCGCAGCGCCTGGATGATGCCGAGCTGGCGATTCGCGTTGTTGTCGGCCCACAGCGTCGGGCCCCAGAGGAAGAAGTCGTTCGGACGCCAGCCGAAGCCGTCGCGCAGCTCGTGATCCATGATCGCGGCGAGCGTCGTCGCCAGCACGGCGCCGGGCGGCGCCGGCTCGCCGACGGGGAATTTCTGCGCGAGATCGAGCGGCAGCTGGTTGTGTCGCTTCTGCCCTAGGTGCAGCGCGACGATCGCCAACACCCAGACGAGCAGGAGGCCGACCCAGCGGTTGAAGAGGCGCCGGCGGATGCTCACGCGGTCACCGAGGACGCTGCCGGTCGCGTCGTCACGCCGCGGGCGTCGCGGTCCGCGCCGGCCGCGGCCTCACGGCCGCACGAACCGTTGGTAGATCTTCGGCAGCTCGCGCGGCAGCGCGGTGATGTCGTCGATGACGAGGTAGCGTGAGGCATCGCAGATCTCCTTCAAATAGTCGTGCCCGGCCTTGTCGACGGTGATGCAGAACGGCGTGACACCGGCGCGCGCCGCCTCCTGGAACGCCATCGCCGTGTCCTGGATGCCGTAGGCGTTCGAGCGCCGGTCGTCGCCGTAGTCGAGATCTTGCGGAAAGCCGTCGGAGAGCAGGATCACGTGCTTCGAGCGCGCGGCGACGCGGCGGATCTGCGCCGTCGCGTGGCGGAGCGCAGCCCCCATGCGCGTCGAGCGCTTCGGCTCGATCGCGCCGATCCGTCCTTTCACGCTCGCCGCCAGCGACTCGTTGAAGCGCTTGACGACGTAGAACTCGACCTGCTTCCGCCCGTGGCCGGAGAAGCCGCCGATCGCGTAGGCGTCACCGATCTGCTCCAGCGCCTCCGCCATCACGACGAGCGCTTCCTTGGTGATGTCGATGACGCGCCGGCCTGCCGCGGCGCCGGGCACGGGCTCGTCGGTCGAGGCGCTCATGTCGACGAGGAAGAGCGTCGCGACGTCGCGCTCCTCGCGCTGCCGCGCCTGGTAGAGCTTCGACGAAGGCGCGTGACCGGAGCGACGGTCGGCGCGGGCGTCGATGACCGCGTTCAGGTCGAAGTCCTCGCCATCCTCGAGGCCGTGCACCACGCGGTAGCGCTCGGGACGGATGCGCTGGAACTGGCGGCGCACCTCGGGGAGCAGGTCGGCGTGCTGCGCCACCGTCCGGTGGAAGAAGTCGCCGGTGTCGCTCTCGAGCGGCAGCTCGCGCAGATGGCACCATGCGGTGCGGTAGTCACCGATCCGGTAGTCCCACTCGTCGTAGACGAGCTCGCCGGCGGTGTCGCTCGGCGGTAGCGACTCGCGACGCCGGCCGCGGACGTCGCGCAGGGCGCCCTGCAGCTCCGCCATGCGCTCGCGCGGCAGCTTGCCGGCGAGATCGTCGATGTAGAGCCCGAGCGCGTCGAGCTCGTCTGCGTGGCCTTGCCGGATCGTAAGGTCGCCGCCTTTCTCCAAGAGATCGAGGAGCGTCGCCGGGTCGAGCGGCGTGCCGGGAGCGCCGTCGGCCTCCTCGTCGGTGAGCACGAGGTCGAGCGGCCTCTCGGTCTCGAGCGGTGGAGGCGCGTCGGCGTCATCGTCGTCGGCGCCGGGGAGCCCGACGAGCGCCGCGGCGTCGGCGCCTTCGAAATCGAACATGGCGTCCTCGAGCGAGCGGTCGGCGAAAAGCTCGGGAAATCCCGACGCGCCGACCGTCAACCCGAGGCCGCTCTCGTCGCGCATGATCTCGGCGTAGAGCAGCGTCGTCGCCTGCGCGCTGTCGGCGACGGTCGCGTTCGGCGCGGCGAGACGCTCGGCGATCGCCGGGAGGCGGGCGGCGAGATCGGCGCGCTGCGCGTGCCCGAGGACGCGCGCGAGCTGCTCGACCGTGCCCGGCAAGCGGACGGCGTCGCGAGCCAGCTCGCCGGCGAGCCGCCGGAGATCGACCGCGAGGCCGCGGTATGCCCGCGCCAGCGCGGCGTCGAGGCGGACGCCCTCGAAGATCGCGAGCAGATGCTCGGCGATCCCCGCATGCTCGAAGCGGCGCAGGAACTCGACGATCGGCGGCACGAGCGTCCACGACCCGAACTGGACGCGCGCCGCGTGCTGCGCGGCGATGAGTCGATACAGGCGCAGGTTCGCTTCCGCCGTGGCGAAGACGTCGACGTGCTGCGGGAAGAGTGCGACGTCGGACGTTTCGTCGGCGCAGCCGCGGCGCGCGTGCTCCGCGCTGCGTGCGTGGCCCGGATTCGTGTGGCGCGCGTGTTCCGTGTCGCCGTCCGCGTTCGCGATGAACGGCGGGCGGTACCCGACGTCCGTGCGCGCCGCCACGTCGACGGTCCTGCCGCTCAGCATGTGCAGATAGCGCTTCAGGAGCCCTTGTACCTCGGTGAACGGCACCGCCGTCGAGCTCGCGGCGAGGACGGCGCGGCTCGTCCGCGAGTCGAGCGCGAAATACGCGCGGCCGGCCTCGACCGCGTCAGCCGCGACGACGAGACCCTCCTCCACCCACCGCGTCACGCCGGCGACGCCGGTTTGCTCGAGGAGACGGGGCAGGACGCGATAGTACGGCACGACGCCGGCGGGAAAGCGCGCCGCGATCATGCCGGCGAGGCCGACGAGCGCGCCGCGGCTCGCCGCCGGAATGCGCTCGAGCAGCACGCGCAGCACCGGTAGGAGCTCGGTCAGCGCCCGCGGCATCGCCTGCGCGACCGGCAGCAGGCTCGCGACGACCGCGTCACGCTCCTCCGCCGCGGCGTCGAGCACCGCCGGCAACGAGAAGTAGAGCTCGATCGCGACCGCGGGCGCGCCCGCGGCGGCGAGCGCGACGTCGACGGCGACACCGCGCTCGTCCTCCGTCAGCGCGTGTAGCGCCGTCGGGACGCTGGTGAAAAGCTCGGGCCGCGACGGTCCGAGACGGGCCGCGGCGCGGCCGAGCTCCGCCCAGCGCGCGTAGTGTGTCGGCGCGAAGAGCGGCAGGGCGAGCGCGGTGCTCTCGAAGAAGTGCAGCGCGAGCAGCTCGCTCTCCCAGGTTCCCGCGCCCGCGAGCGTGAGACCGACGTCCACCCATGCGTCGAGGCGCCGGCGCCGATCGCCGAGCTCCGACAACACGGAGCCGCTGCCGGCGACGAAGAGCTCACCGAGCCGGCGCGACGCGCCGAGCACGCGGCACGCGAGGGCGATCCAGGCGTCGAGATCGTCGGCCGGCAACGCGGCGAGCGACTCGACGCCGACCGCGAAGTACGCGGCGGCGGCCTCGCGCGATGCGGGCTCGACCGTCGCGAGCGTCTCGCCGTGCGCGACCCAGCGGCGAAAGAAGTCCTCGCCGAGCTGCCATGCCGCCGGCGCGCGGCGGCAATACTGCTGCGCGAGCGTGAGCGACACCGCCGCGAGTCGGTCGCCCACTGTGAGGACGCTCTCGCACGCATCGGATCCGAGCGCGGCCAGCTCGGCGCGGAGCGCGGGCGCTCCGGCGTCGAGGTGGCGGCTCTCGAACCAGACGCTACGGAGCCGGTCCATCCGGGCCCTCTCAGACTCTCAGGGGAAGATCGACTCGACCATCTCGTCGAGGGCGCGGCGCATCTCGGCGTCGTCGGTGAGCGAGCGGCTGATCGCGGCGCCGCAGGCGCGCCGCGGCGCGATGCCCGACGTCATGAGCTGCGCGGCGTAGATCAAGAGCCGCGTGCTCACGCCCTCCGAGAGACCGCCGCTCCGGAGGTTGCGGACCTTCTCGCCGAGCGTCGCCAGCTCCATCGCGGTCGTCATGTCGATCGGCGCCTCGTGGGCGATGATCTGCGCCTCTTTGTCGCGCGCGGGATAATCAAACTCGAGGCTCACGAAGCGCTGCCGCGTCGACTGCTTCAGGTCCTTCAGCACGCTCTGGTACCCGGGGTTGTACGAGATGACGAGCAGGAAGTCGGGGTGCGCCTCGAGGATCTCGCCCTTCTTGTCGATCGGCAGGATGCGGCGATGGTCCGTCAGCGGGTGGATCAGGACGATCGTGTCTTTCCGCGCCTCGACGATCTCGTCGAGGTAGCAGATCGCGCCCGTCTTCACCGCTTGCGTCAGCGGCCCGTCGATCCAGACCGTCTCGTCACCCTCGATGAGATACCGCCCGACGAGATCGCTGCCGGTCAGGTCCTCGTGGCACGCGACCGTGACGAGCGGCGGGCCGTCGCCGGCGGGCTTGAGCGTCGACGCCATGTACTCGACGAAGCGCGTCTTGCCGCAGCCCGTCGGTCCCTTGAGCAGCACCGGCAAGCGCTTTGCGTACGCGGCCGTGAAGACCTCGACCTCGTCCGCGATCGGCAGGTAGTACGGCGTGCGCATCAAAGCCGTGCGATTCTAGGGGCGCAGGGCAGGCGACGCAACGAGCCGCAGGGCTGCGTCGATTTGCTTCGCCATACTTCGTTGTTCGGTCTTCGTCTGGCTCGCAACTCGACGCAGCCCGGTCCGCAGCGGAGTGAGGCGATACGCCGTCAGTGCGTGACGTGCTCCATCGTCTTTCCGTTTCCGGCGTCGACGAGATCGATCGCGGTCTCGCCGGTCGTGCCGAACTTCGTCTTCGCGTCGTCGAGAATCGTCTCGAGGCGGGCGCGGAAGAGGTTGCGTGCGAACTCCGGCATCGACTCGATGGGAAAGCCGTTCAGCTTGACGCGGGCCGTGGTCGGCGTCGGCCATTCGATCGCGGCGATCTTCGGGCCCATCATTGGATGCGCGCGGACCGCGCCTTCCACGGCGCTCTTGAAGTCGGGGGCCTTCGCGATCGCCGCGGCGGCTGCGGCGTCGTTGCTGGTCGCGCCCGGCGGCATGACTCGACCGGTGGCGCCCCCAGCCGGCGGCATCGCGCCCGCCATCTCACCGGGCGCGCCCGGCGGCATTGCCCCGGGTGCGCCCGGCGGCAGCGCACCGGGTTCGGAACTGCCGATGCCACTGCGCGCGCGCGTCGGGTTCTTCAGCTCGGCGGCGACGCGCTCGATCTGGCTGCGCGTCTGCTCGTCGGTCGCCAGGCCGCGCGCCACCTCGAGCTCGGCGAGCGCCTCCTCGTGCTTGCCCATCGCCTCGTAGCCGAGCCCGAGATTGAAATGCGCTTGGACGAAATCGGGATGCGCCTTGATGACGTCCTTGTAGGTTGCGACCGCGCGGTCGAACTGCCGCTGGTAGAGATACGTCGTCGCGAGGTCGGTGCGCGCGCTCGGGTCGTCGGGATGGACGCGCAGGTAGCGCTCGTACTGCTCCGCGGCGGCGGCGAACTGCTGCGAGTCGTAATAGAGGTTGGCGAGGCCGCGCATCGCGTCCTCGTCGTCGGGCGCGATCCCGAGCACGTGCTTCCACGACTCGACCGCCGTCACTCCGTAGCTCGGATCCATCTCCGCCGCGCGCGACTGGACCTGCGCGAGGGTCTTCCACGTCGTGACGTCGTTCGGCGCCGCGTTCGCCTTCTCGACGAGGCCGGCGATGAACTTCTTCGCCTCGTCGGGAAGCGTCGTCGGCGGGTGGCCGGGAGGCAGCTCACCGGCGGTCTCCGTCGACGGCGGCCGGCTCGGCGCCGTCGAAGTGCGTGCCGCCGGCCGAAGAATCGTCATCCAGAGCGCGAGACCAATGGCGAGAAACGCGCCCAAGACGATGAGGCCCGGCAGTTGATCGCGCCAGCCGCGTGGTGCGACCGCGGCAGCGTGCGGCGGTGCCTGCGAGCCGCGTCGCGACGGCGCCGAACGCGGCCGCTCGGCATCACGCGGCGGCCGTGCCGGCTCGATGTCGTCGACGACGAGCGACGTCAGCGCGCGGCCGCAGTTCGGACAGAAGCGCGCGTCGCGCGGCAGCGCGCGGCCGCATTCGGTGCAGAAGTTCGCCGCCGCCGTGTCGCGTGGGTGCCGCTCGACCACCGGGACGCGGTCCCTACTTGTAGCCGGTGACGAGCGACGAGATCAGGCCCGGCGGCAGCACGTCGACGCCGACGCGCGCGAAGCCGGCGTCGAGCAGCCAGCTGCGGATCTCGCCGTACGCGTAATCGCGGCCGCGCGTGAAGAGCAGCATCGTGATCGAGAACAGCGCCGCCGCGGCCGGGCTCGTGCCGGAGTCGTCGGTCACGTGATCTTTGATGAGGACGCGGCCGCCGGGCGCGAGCGCGGCGTGCACCTTGCGCATGAGCTCGCGGTTCGTCGCCTCGTCCTCGGCGTGAATGATGTTCGAGAGGAACGCGACGTCGAAGCCGCTCGGCAGCGCGTCGCGACGGTAGTCACCCGGGACGAGGCGGATGCGGTCCTCGAGGCCGCTGTCGGCGAGGTGGCGGCGCGTGACGTCGAGCGTGCCGGGGAGATCGAAGATCGTGACCTGGAGGTGCGGATGGCGGCGGCAGAACTCGACGGGATACGTCCCCGGCCCCGAGCCGACGTCCAGCATGCGGCGTGCGCCGGCGAGGTCGAGCGTCTCGGCGAGCACGCGCGCGTCGCCGCGCGCCTGGACGAGACTCGCCATCGCGTCGATGAAGAGCGCCGTTTCTTCCGGCGTGCGCTGAAACATGTCGGGATCGCGCGCCGGTTTGCCGCTGCGCACGGTGTCGGCAAGCCGCTCCCACAGCGGCCACAGCGCGGCGTCGAAGCGGATCACGCCCGTGTACGACGTCGGCGAGGTCGTCGTCAGGAACGTCCGCCCGGCATCGGTCTCGAGGAACTGCTCGCCGCGCTTGCGGACCAGTCGCATCGCGACCAGCGCATTCAGAAGCAGCGTCGTCGCGCGCGCGTCGGTGCCGAGTGATCCGGCGATTTCTTCGCCCGTGCGTCCGGCGCCGTCGAGCGCGTCGAAGACGCTGAGCGTAACCGCGGCGTGGAGGATCCGCGACTCGACGTAGCCGCCGTTCAGGCGCGCCAGCTCGCGAAATTCCATTGCATTCTCGTATCAACTCCATCCTGAGGGCGCTAGCCGCGCGTCCGCGTGTGCCGAGTTGTTGGCTTCGCGGCCATACGGCATGCGACATCAGCCCGCACGACGGGACGCGGGGTCGGGGGCGTGGAACGTCGCTCCTGCACCCGGGGTGCGCAAGAGGGTAGGTTTGCGCACCACGGGTGCAGGAGCGACGTTCCACGCCCCCGACCCCGCGTCCCGTCGTGCGGGCCGGCGCCGCATGTAGTAGACGGTCGCGGATGCAGCAGTCGCCGCGTGCGTCGCGCGAGCCAGTGTCGTCCTTCGCGGCGTCGCTGCGCTCGCCGGCACGGTTCGCGGCGGCTGCCGACGCGATCGCGCGACCAGCGGTGCAGATCACGATTCTCGTCGTGCTAGCAGGCGTCTTCTATCTCGCGCGCGTCGCGCGCGAGCCGCTCGACGGAGACCCGGCGATGTATGCGACGATTGCGCGGACGATCTTGCGGACTGGGGAATGGACGCACCTGACGTTCAACGGCGATCCGTACCTCAATAAGCCGCCGCTGCATTTTTGGTTGAACGCGATCGTGTTCCGGGTGGCGGGCGCGAGCACGTTTACCGCGACGCTGCTGCCGGGGCTGCTCGGCGTCGTCGACGTGGTGCTGCTCTACGCGATCTGTCGCGTGATGTTCACGGGGTGGGAGACGGCGTTTGCGGCGGCGCTCGCCTATCTCACGACGCCCGAGGTGGTGCATTGGAGTCGCGGGGTGCATCTCGAGACGCTGGTCACGTTGTGGGTGCTCGTCGGGGTGCTCGCGGCGTATCTGTCGGTGCGCAACCCCGCGGCGACGGTGCTGATCGGGGTTGCGGCGGGCGGCGGCTGGCTCGCGAAGGGGCCGCAGGGGCT
>WNFR01008517.1_pt1 | contig 17423 bp, 15 predicted proteins | sample 5400221 | NCBI WGS metagenome assembly WNFR01 (sample SAMN13153357, study PRJNA577476) | soil metagenome | isolation source: 40 cm soil under Madrone tree | place: USA:California | collected 2016-06-14
CTCTTGATAATTCTTAGTTATCGATACTGATGCGCACGAGCATCTAGGCGGGTAGATTGAAAGCCCTCGGGTCAAGGCGTACCAGATGAACCGAGTCCAATACTTGAACCAACGGCCTTAGACCAGAGTGAACGAAGAGGCTTTGAATTAGATAACTGTCTTAGGACTTCTGGGGAACAGTATGAGGGTCTGCTTACTCGTCACACCGCGCAATTCCCTCTGATGTGATGACAAGAGGACCGATCCGCAGCGGTGCAACCCAAATCGCAGGTGCGTTGGCTACATCGACTAGCCCGTGCCATTGCGCGATCGTGGTCTGACTGCGAGCTAGGGTTAGGCCGCGTCGGCTAATCAGTAAGGTGGTTCCGTCAGAACCTTGAAGGCGACGTTCCTCTGCTTCTGGCAAAGGCCTTCGAACCAAACCATATGGTGGAGCTGCAAGTGGCCGGCTTGCCTCCAACTCGGCGAGCACGGTTCGCGCACTCAGGCGGGTGTGTTGATCGTAGAACTGCGACGGATCGCCAATCAGTGCGAGCATTGAACCTCGTAACGACTCCGGTACTAACCGGAAGTCACCAAACGGAAACGCGAGGTCCTTGCGTTTATTAGGGCTCGTGAATGCGTGGTAGAGAACTGCTCCGACAAAGAATGATTCCGTAACTCTCCTGTGCAGCCCTAAGTAGTTCAAATACTGTTCAGGCGCCGCATATCCGAATGACCCACCAGCACAATCGACTTGGGCCACACTGTCGATGGCGTCCTCGAAGTCCACGATCACGACGGTGCGTTGTACGGGATGAACCAGCACATTTCGCGGCGCGAGGTCCAGGTGATAAATCTGGGCGTCCTCGAGCGCTATGAGTGCTCGCAATAGGTCGCGCACGACATCACTCACTTCGTCTTCGCCAGGCCGAGTATTAAGCCAAACGCTAAGCGGCACATGTCCAGCCACAAACGACATGCGTGTTCTGCTCTCGTGATCGCGCCTGCCATCGTAGAACGTTGGGAACCACCGTCCCTTAAGCTTTCTAAGAGCAGACGATTCTTCAGAACCAACGCCAGCCTCAGAATCGGGACGGCGAAGTTTCAACACTTCGAGGTGCTCGCTATCAGGAGGGCGGACAGCCGCAAGCACGTGCGTTTGTGTGGCGGTGACGACCCCGATCGCGTCAGAGGCCTCGGGGCTTTGTGAAAACGAAACTTGATTCGCCGCGTCGACAATGGTGCCTACATCTACGTCCCAGACCTTCGCGATAAACGCAATCTCGTCCTCGACGCTCTCAAGCGCGAGGGCGGTCTCATCATGTTTTAGACATGGATCGTTAACTGTTGAGAGGTCAAACGCACGGCGATCAGCTGTGAGCACCCGAGCGCCATACTGTGACTGGACACGGAGCGGCATCAAAATGCAGGCGAGCGGCTTGTAGAACCACGGTTGCTGATTGTGGTTTTCACCGAGCACCTGAAGCGAACATCTGCCATCTGGCATCAACCAACTGCAATGGGTCCGTCCATCAGCCTTGGTTACAACGCTGGTGCGAGCGGAAGGACCGCCACTTTGTACGCCTCCGGTCACACCAAGGTCACAAAGCTCGTCCGAATATGCGACCGCAACCTGATTGAGAAGAGGCACCTCTTCAGGAATGAGTCCAGCACCATCTCGACAACACGATCCACCACAGCTCATCGGAACACATCTCCGAGTCTTCAACTGGGCAAGAGTCTGAACGTCCACTACATCAGGGCGAAGCAGCGGCAGCTTTCGTTGACGAATGTCCGCGAGTCGCGTTGCTTCCGAGTTTAATGATGCCGTGACATTCTCTCGAAGGAACGAGATCACTATGGAATACCGCGGGCGTGAGGAGGTAACTGCAGTGACTGCGTGAAACGATTTTGGTGAAATCTCAAACAACAACGCGCTGTTCATTGCCGGAAGGTAAGCTGCCTTCATCGCCGCGCTATGTGCTGATCCGAACGTCACAAACAACCCACCTTCTTCTAGTTGCCATGCAGGATTTAGATGAATTGTGAAACGGCAAACCTCTCCCCCGGGATAGAAGTCATTATGGATTCCAATTTGTTGTCCAGTAGTACTCCGGTGGCATGCCACGTCGGCAACCTTAAGTCCGCCTTGCCCTGCAATGGTACAAATTAGCTCATTAAATGCGGGACTCAACGCGACTTCCCGCAATGCATCAAAAGCTGTGTTATCAAACGACTGTTCGGTATCGATTAACGACACCTCGTACTGCTCGTAAAAGTCGGTTGTGGACAAACTCCACGCTAATTCTTCGCTCTCACCGAGCAGCGCTTCGGCAAATCCTTGGTTGAACACTTCCGGCAAAAATATGTGTCGATATGGCTCCGCTTTCGAGAACTGTTCGCGAAGCACCACGAAGGCAGCATCGTTTCGCATTTGTCGCGCTAACACCTCATCGAGCGAGACTGCGGGCCGAAGGAGCTTCGAGCGGCCAGAGCTAAAGTCCAACACCTCGACCTCTGGAACCCGGCGGCTATAGAGTGCGGCCAAACGATGCATACCGTCCCACAATGATCCATCGATACCAATTATCACAGGTTCTATCTGCTCGCCTCGTTCTAATGTTCTAATAAAGGAAGTAATGCGGAGCTCGTGATCTTCAACTGTGTCGGAGTACTCGATTTCGGAGCTACGTTCCATCCTCCGAGGACGTCCGTGTGCCAGAATGTAAGCCGGACTCGGAAGATCGTTTCCCCAGCACCGCCTAAAAGACGTTCGGCTCCATAGGCTTGGGGTACTCAAGCGTTTTTGAACACGTGGTCGGTCGGATGTCAAAAGCTCCCGAATGCTCCAATAGTGGCCCTCTTCGTCAATATGTAAGCTATCGTACGGCATTTAGATTCAAGAAACGTTCAGGTTAGGTTAGCCAGAAGCGCGGTACTGGCAGACAGGATGCAGCGTCCCGCTGGCGTCAGTTCGTTAATGTCAATCTCCTCCGTTGCTGCGGTGAGGTGCTCGACGTGTACGGCAACGTTTTTCGCTGCGTATTCAGTCAGGTCGTCGATTTTTCCACCTGCGCAGCGCCAGAACCAAGCCAGATGCGAAAAAACGTAGACAGCATGGAGCATGGCTTCAACAGGGCGCATGGCCTGCTTCCACGGGGAGAAATATGAACGTGGATTCGCTGTCTTGATGGTAAGAGGGAGCGCCTCATCCAAGAGATAGAGCCTATTGTGCAAATGTTCGTGGATGCAAGACTCGGCCAGATGTCTTACATCAATTAGTCTGCCATCACCTCGTTCAGTCCCCACAAAAATCACACCCGGCAGAGTCGGCGATGAAAAGCTCGGAAGTGCAGTGGTCGCGCTGTCAGTCGGACGTATCGGGCTTAGATATTGAGCCGTCTCCGTCATCTCGTCCAACGCCGCGGGCATTACCACCTCAATGAGATCAACTGCTTGGTGAAGCACCTCAAGAAACTCAACCCTAGATGACTGGTCGAAGTAAACAGATACATTCCCGTCGTTGAAAAGATCAGAGAACGGTTGCCATCCATCTACAATCTCAAGTCTGTGAGCGCGGTAACTGCAGTCCGCCAACGCCCGGCCGAAAGTTTCGACATCCACGCCAACCGGCACATCACCGTTCTGCGAAGACAATTCAATCCGATCGTTATTGACTACCAGTTCTGGATCATACAGTTCCTTCCCTGGACGCCGAATCACACGTTCTCCCAGAGGCAAATAGTCGAGCGGTAGAGCACCGGTCCACGCGAACTCTCGGCTCTCCGCAGTTGAGTTCAACGAGGCGACCCGCGCTAAAACAGGAACAGCAATGTCGACGTTTGGAATACTTCCGCTTACGAGCGCGCTGATATACAAAGCCATTTCCGGGGCCGCTAAGGTGCGGTGTTTGGCGTCCACACTAGCGCGACTCAACTGGTCGATAATGTAAGTGAGTTCCTTAGAGGCGTGATCGTTGCGTAACGCTAGAAGGAGTTGGAAACGAACGGCACTGCGACGCCACGCCAAACGTTGGGTTGCTTCTTGATCGCCCTGCGGTGCGCAAAATCGCTCAAAATGGTTGCCGCCGATAGCCTCAGCCGCTTGCATAATCCAATCGTGGCCGCACTTGCTCAGTTTCGAGTAACGGTTGAAGTGCAATGCCCAATTTGCGATTGACATGTGCACTTAGCTTAAATAGATCCGCGCAATAAACCGAAGGGTTCGAGAAGCCGCGTTGCGAAGACCATCGATGCGGCACAAATCCACCTCCGCAAGCCTGCACCGCAGGACATTGAATACACGTTCGGCAGAGCCCTTCGATCATATTCAGTCGATGCCTTTCAATTACCGTCGGCCATGAGGTCAATTCAGCGAATGATGTTGTAAAGACGTTCGGCGGTGGTAGTGCCGCGAGCCCTAAGCCGGGGGCTCCGACGTACGCGGCTTTGAAAAGATCCACATCCTCGATTGCGCCGTCAGTCTCGATCGTGACGAGATTGAAACTCCCGTCCCCTGTGCCATCAGTTTGGCTTCTGCCGCCGAGAAGTACATCGATGAGATTCTCAAAGAGCCGCATGCCAGTCTGGCCAGGGTTATTGAACCACTCGTCGAAAATCGGGATCAGCCAGTCAGCATACGGAGTCGGTAGCCGTGTCGCGTCTCCCCCGCCCTGAATACCGGGAGGAGGCCTGTCGTGCGTGCCTTCCGGAAAGAGAAAATCAAGTCGCGGTGGCTTCCATTGGATGAGGTATCGGTAAGTAGCGAGCGGATCATTATCAAGATCTATCACGCTGAGAAATCCACGGAAGAGGTGTCCATGGGGACTCGTCTGTAACAAACGCAACGCAGTCTCCACTTCCTCATACGAGGATTTGCCGGCGTGGTCAACTCGGTGCCGATCATTCGCAGTCTGATCGCCATCGAGACTCACACCAAAAGTTACGTCAAAGTCATTCAGCACTTCCAGCCATCGCGGCGTCAACAAGACGCCGTTAGTCTGCATTGCGAACACGAGAGAAGTGGCTTGGGGTGCAAGCGTCTGACGTAGAGTGTTACAGAATCGGATGATACGATCTTCGCCTGCTAGCAGAGGTTCACCGCCATGAAGGAGGATTGTTACCTCGTCGATCTTCGCATTTGTAACATAATCGGCTAGGTTGCGCGCGAAAGCTCTGACGGTTTCGTCGCTCATAAAACGCGGACGATCCCGCCACGACTGATCGACGTGGTGGTACATATAGCAATAGTCGCAATCAAGATTACAGCGACTCGCCACCTTACACAGGAACGTGTTGATGATGAGAGGAGTTGGGGCCACCGATCTACTGCTCGGCGTTTAGGCTCTCAGCGGGTTTTTGAGTGAGAGTGGTACGCCTTATTGAACTTATTGTTGAAGCCTTGAGCGGCGTGGCCTTGCTTGACACGTTCAATTGCTTCGCGCACGACCGAATTCTCAACCGCCGTTACTGCATCCGCGCGGAGGGCATCCAGCGTATAACCAAATGCTTCAGCCGCTTTCGCATTCACTTGTTGCTCAGTTTCAGCCATCGTTGCGATTCTCCTTTGGGAACTTATAAAAACATAATAAACGAAATAAATATTACGTCAAGGAAACTGGCGTTATGTAAACTGACCTAGGCTGTTCTCCATTTGAAAAACCTAAGGTAAACAGAAGTTCGGCGTGAAGTCGTTTTTGGCATCCGGACTGTATCGATCATAGAATCCAAACAATGGCTAGACGGGTCTTTTTTAGCTTTGACTATCAGGACGTAGCCGACTTTCGGGCTAACGTTGTTCGGAAGCATTCGGTGACGAAACTAGATCGTCAAGCGGCAGGGTTCCTTGACGCCTCTCTTTGGGAAGACGCTAAGAGACGCGGGGATCTAGCGGTTAAGAAGCTGATCAACTCAGCCATAAATGGTACGTCCGTTACCTGTGTGCTCATCGGGTCGCAGACTTACGAACGAAGATGGGTCCGTTATGAGATTCTGCGCAGTCTCAAAAAGGGTAACAGTATCTTTGCAGTTCACATCAATTCGATACCAGGCAAAGACTCGTTAACGAAGGCGCTTGGTCCGAATCCACTAAGCTACTTGGGCATCGCATTCTCAGACAGTGGGTTGACCGCAAAAGTCCACGAGATTGTAAACAGCCATTGGCAGGAATACAGAGAAATCGATGGCAGGGCGGCCTGGCGGATTGCTCCAGCAGCAAATCGGTTTCGGGGACAGGGCTTCAACCTCGAGGCTTTGTTTCCAACTTACGACTGGGTTGCTGACGATGGCTACAATAATTTCTCGAGCTGGGTGGGCTAACACGGCACCTTGAAAGACCGTAGAGATTGCACCATAAGATGGCCGCAGCGAGGGCGTGCAGAACACCCGCGACCCAAGCGCCCACAGCACCTCTCTGAAATAAGACGACCATTTAGGTGAGGAAGGTACGAACGAACACGAGCGGATGGAAGCGAGTCGGAGTGCCGAACCGCCGTTGACCAACTTCACTATGAGCTTATAATGATTCTCATGACCATGGTTATGACTTTGCACGTTTCAAAATAGAAGGAGTTGCCTTATGGCCCGAAGTGTGTTCTTCAGCTTTCACTACAAGAATGATGTCTGGCGAGCAAACCAAGTGAGGAACAGTTGGGTAACTCAGGGTAAGGAAGCCGCCGGCTTTATTGATGCCGCCGATTTTGAGAAGATCGAAAAAGAAGGGGATGTCGCAATAAAGAAGTGGATTGATAATCAACTATCCGGAACTTCGGTTACCATTGTTTTGATTGGTGCCGACACTAGTAACCGACTATATGTGCAATATGAACTTCAGAAGAGCTATAAAAAGGGCAACCGAATAATCGGTGTACATATCCATAGTTGCAAAGACAGGTCTGGAAGTACTTGCTCAAAGGGTTCCACCACGTTCGGCGAGTTGGGAAAGGACGAAAAAGGGAATCCGATCTATTTCTACCAAATTGCCAAAGTCTATGATTACATCGATGACGACGGCTATACTAATCTGGGCAAATGGATCGAGAATGATGCGAAGTAGTTCTTGCGTATCTCGACCTTAGGAGGTTGGATTTGCCGCCCTATAGGCATCTTCGACCCACTGACCGAGCCTTCCATACTCGTAGGTATAAACTGGAGCGCCGACCCTCGCGAGAGCAACTGGAACCGCTCCTGCTTGGTCAATTCGGCCATCTCTATCTTTGAGATTATTGATCCTAATGCCAAGTAGTCCATTCCCTAACTCGATGCTCTTCTCGATCTCGTAGGAAACGTATTTTCGATTGGCGGTTTCAGCCCCTATTAGAACGACCGTCACGCTCGTGCCGACCAAGCCATTATCGATGAGTCTCTTGATGGCATCGTCACCTCTTTTCATCGTTTCTTCCCAAAGAGATGCATCGTGGAATCCCGCAGCCGAAATGCCCTCGACTAGCCCGCTGTTGCGAACAACATTTACGCGCCACAGATCGCGCTGATAATGGAAACTAAAGAAAACTCTACGAGCCATACGAAAGATTCTACAAAGATCCCATGCAAGATCAAACGGCGACAGCCTTGAGAATGTATCGCGTGGATTCAGCGTGCACTGTCCCGTCGCGATGATCAAGGATTTTGTTAAGCCATGGATTGTATTTGATCGGTTGAAACGCAGCTTCTGCAAGGGCGTCGGACAAAGCCAAATGGTCGAAAAGAAGATTCACGCAGGCAGAGACGTCGTCACTGCTGAAGAGGGCCACGTTCTGGCTATCAGTTAGCGAATTCTGCAGAGCGCCTGGCGTTAAGTCCTTAGCGAGCTCTCGGGCAAACCCGCCAAGTCCCGCGATCAAGAATCGAGGAATCCCCTTTTCTTCCGCCAACTTCATTTCCTCGGCAACCCCGGGGACCTTTCCGTCTCCGCTGTGCATCTTTCCACCGACTGCCACCATCACGTTTTGGGCATTAACGAGGACTCGCCGCATCGCGGCGAGACTTCGGTTTAGAGTGTCCGTGTCTTCTGGACCACCATCCCCTTCCTTCTTCGTCACGACAAACTCCGCAATGTCAGTCATTGATTCGATATCTTCCGTACTTAGATCCCTTGCCCACAGATCAGACATAACTAAGGTAATCGGTTTTCGAAGACGCGTTCCGGCCTGCAACCGGGCTTGCCGGAGAATGATGGGAGTGAACGTGGGGTGGCAACCATGCACAATTCTACCTCCATACTTGAATACTATTCCGCTGAAGAGCGAGACAAACTCCAAAATTCCGCGATCCATTGCGGGCTCGGACCAGTCATCCCGGTCTGGGATCGCACCAGATAGCCCAATTTCGTATTGTTCCAATGAAATGTCGAGTCTTGTCACGCTCATGTTGTACCTAAAGCACCGTAAAATTTGAATCAATCAAAGTAGCGAGTTCCTGATGGTGTAATATTATTATCTCTGGGTCCTCCCTCGCATCGATAATTTCTTGAAGTTGCGGCGCGGGCAGAAGTTCTCCATCATAGATGAAAAGAGAGTAATTGGCTCGCTCGGTTTCTTTTAGGAAGGATCCAAACCTTTTCATTGCGGGAGTATAAATTGGATCAAATACCGAACAGTGAGTGAGCACCTTTGTTTCAAGCCGCGAGCTTCGGGATTTCGATGACTCAAACATCAGTAAACGCTTATCTAGAGCCTTCCAGGCGAATCCTCGATCCAAGAATTCTTTCTCAACTATGAAGGGCACGCGACACTTCTTTGTGAAAAGCTCACACATGTATGTCTCCGCGTCATTTACGATCTGATCTAGCTGGGGGTTATTGAGAGGCGGATCGGAACGCACGTCAGGCGTTTGTAATTGGACCCAGCGCTGCAGGGCGACCAGAGACCTGAACCGAGGTACCTTCAACGGATCGCCAGCATCGCGAAAACAGACAGGGAGGATTGGCAACAACAGTGCATTTGCCGTGTCCACCTCATGCTTGATCCAGGGCGAATGTGGTGCGTCTGGTGTATCAACCAACAAGACTAGATTGGCGCCCGCTAAAGCCTCGTCGATCTGGTCTTGAACTGGACTACCCGGAAGTATTTTGGTTTCACCATCAAGTTCCTTGGCTTCATCAAGGAATGGATCATGGCCCAAACTCGTCAAGTGAGCGTGAAGTTGCTGAGCTATTCTTGCTCCATCAGTCGCTCGGTAGGAAATGAATATTTTGCTATCACGGCCTTGCACGCGGAGGCAGAGCATCGCTCCAACTCGGTTGGCTAGTCTACCCCTTGGACCCTCAGCAGCGTGGTCATATTCGAGTGCCTTAATCGCCTCCGCTGCTTGGGGTGGCTTTTTGGAAGTCGGATCAATAGTAACTGGTAGAAGCATCGCGGAGTGCGGCCTCTGTTCGAGATAGTGCGTGATAAAGAGATTCCCGGCGTCCGGAAAAGCGCTGCCGTCATACAACACGATCAGCAAATCATCCCAAGAAGCATCGGTCGGCCAAGTGGAACACAAATCAGCAGCCATTAACTCGACCTTTACGTGATCAGAGAAGGCTGTGATCAGATCCGAGGAGACTTTCTCAGCGATCTTCTCGCATACATCTTGGTAGAGGATTATGACCATAGAGGGCTAAAAGATTCTGTTACGACTCCAAAGTCACAGCCTTCTGAATTGCTTGCCATGCGACTTCGCGCTCACGACCCTGAGCGGATACCCTTTCCTAATGTTCAAAGTCTACTACGCAGAGCGGCGACGTCAAATGAACGTTCAGACCTTGTGCCTCTCTCCCGGATACACTGGGCCTATTCATTAAACTGGCTTGAATCCAAATCATTCTGCCAGTGCGTTGCAGCACTGACATCCAAAGAACAACGCAAAGTGATGTCGCGATGGACTCGTTTGCGCACCTAACAGCCACTAGGCAGGTCTGGCGAGGTAAAAATGCGCTCGGAGAAGTACACAGCAAGATTTGAAGATGTTAGACATCCATGACCAAAAAGAGATCGGCGAGACGGCAAATTCATATTCTCCTGAAGATTGCGGTTGCAAACGCAAAAGATAGCACTGACCGTTATTCGTGACACTCAGATTCTTGCTTTCAAATTCTTACCGCTCGGAGCTGAACTACCGTTTAACGGATTGGTCTTGATGAATAGAAGATCACAGCGGTTTCAGACTTCGGAAAACGCTAGACGATGGGTCTTCTGAATTTTCTCGCGCAAGTCGTCAGCCAACCTCGCCTCAGCGGCGAAATCCGGCCACCGCGCCACTACCGAGGTAACCTCTTGGACGATGTCCTCAGCGCGACCACGCTTCATCATGGCGCTCTTGGCACCGGCACGAAAGTCATCCATCACAAAACCGTCTCGCTTTCCATTTAGCGTCATCTGGTGGGTCCCCGTCCAAGCTCCGGAGGCAAAATGTGCGAGCGCGCTCAACGATTGCATATGCAGTTTCTCTCCACCAGCGAGCCGATCGAAGCGCTTGGTCATGAAATGGCGGCGGCCGTTCTCCTCCCGCAGCATGCATTCACTCGTGCCAATGCCGCTCGCTAGTGCCATTAGGTAATACGCATATTCGATGACTCCATATCCTTTGGGATCTTCCAGCTCCTTATCCTTATTACCTTTCACTCCGTCGAACTTCAGAATCCAGTATTCAAATCCCTCTCCCGCCTTGATCTGGCCCGAGCGCACCTCGTTGGTCTTTGGATTCCAGGCAACTACGGCCTTGGCTCGGGCACCGCCAGCTGACGTGCCGACTCGTAGGATATCCCTTAAAGCCTCTTCCTGTGACTTATCGCCAAGGTTACCAATGAACTTATCCTGATGAGTCAGGACGTCTGATGCGAGTTCGACCAGCGCATCGATGGCAATCTTCTTCGCTTGCTGTAGCTTCGGCCCGAGGCTTGGGCTGAACTCCAGCGCGCCCATCCCTCGAGTGCCGGTATAGCAGAGACGTTCGACGGCGTTAAAGCTACCCGCCGTCCGGCCCTGCGTTGCCAGCCAGGCATCGATAAGTGCGTTCCCAAACTTGTCTGGTAACGAATCCGCCAGTAGTCCAGGCAAACCCCAAAACGTGTTTCGGGCTAATTCGGGAAAGGTATAGATACGATCGCTCAGCGGCATCGTTAGCGGTGAAAGCTCTATCTCGCTCTGAGCAAAAGCTGGATCATATTGAAAGGCTGCGTAGTCATTCCCTTGGTCCATTGAAACGGCACCAATCGTCCTTCCCCAAAGCTTAACCTCGGCGATAGTCATGACTGGTCACCCCACGTCCACTTTTCCTTAACGCCTGGCCTTGATCCTTTGCCTGAAGCTCGCTTACGCTTCTTGCCATGCAATCTCAATTGTTCGACTGGGCTCGGTGCTAGCGCCGGAATGAGCATATCGAGCCGCTCTACGAGACCGAGGGCGCGGCTTATCCTCACAACGGCGGCTAGCTGAGTTGAGATCGCACCCGACTCCAGTCGCTCCACCATGCGCTTGGATACGCCCGCCTCCCGCGCGAGCGCGGCTTGGGTCAGATTGTGATCGAGTCTAGTTTTTGCCAGCCGGTCTCCCAACTCCTTAGAAACCAGATCATCGGTCATTTCCTTCGTAATCTTCATCCTAGTACCTCCACGATAATCGCCTTCTATGGCGAACTATAGCATATATCGGGCCGGATCTCGCCATAATTGGCGAGAACGCGGAGGTCGCCATTTTTGGCAACTTGGATTCATTATTAGAAGTTAATCGCCGTTACTGGCGAATATTAAAGTCCACGGTATTGGTCCTCAGGTCGGTACGATGATTGAAATCGATGAGACGGGCTTTATAGGTTCTTGGTGTTCGGCGCCGTCTCAATGATTACGCGTCGGGCCTCCTGAATCGCATTAACGCGTGCGGATTTGAAGACCAGCCGTCGCCAAACGCTCCAAACACTCACCAGAACCAACAAATGAAGGGGCAGATGGCGAACGGCGTTGCATGTCAACAAGAGGTGTGTTGGGTTCTATGGGATCACGTCAGAATTACGTCAAGTGACAAGGGCGATCCACCCACCTGTGTGAAAGGAATTGACCATCGATGTTATTAACGCTAGGATTGCCACCGGGCTTTCAACTTCTTGGCCGCTTGCCCGGTTACGGGCTCAGCGGCTTTTCGTCTTTCTGAGCTGACACATGGAGAATACCGGGCAAATGTTTGACCGTGAGAGTGAACTTGTGACCGCACTGGAGCGCAGACTGGGTGAAGATGAATGTCCCTTTGCCCAACTGATGATCGCATTCGAGTTTGACTACCACGAAGGTCGCATCGATGTAGTTGGCAGAAACAGCAAAGGCGAATTATTTGGGTTCGAAGCGAAACTTAGTTATTGGCAAAAAGCTGTCCACCAGGCCTACCGAAACACTTCTTTCACTCACTACTCGTACGTCGTCCTGCCCGATGCTGTGGCAAAGAAGGCAGTCCGTGCGCGGCATGAGTTTGAGCGACGCGGAATTGGTCTATGTTCAATTACCCCGGACGGAATCCTCATCGAGATTCCGGCCGCCAAAAACACGCCTTTGAGACCATGGCTAACTGACAGTGCATTGGAGTATATTGACGAAGAAGTAGTTGAGAGCGCGGTCCTCGGAGGCAGCTGTTGTCGTCTTCCCCCACAACCACACACCTTGACATTGCCAATGAACTGTCAGGCCATTCGGGTCTAGATCACATAACGTTCAAAGCCCGCGGCGCTTTCAAAGAAACTTTCCGCGCCGAGCGACCCGACGGCTCCGTTGTAGCCCTAAAGATTCTCGATCCTTCTAAGTGTGACCTTGCGCGCTCAGGCAGAGAGTTAGACGCACTTCGGAAATGCAACTCGCCGTCTATTGCGAAGCTTTTTGATTCCAATAAGTTTCGCGCCTCCGATGGCGTTGAATACCTCTATTCGGTCGAAGAGTACCTCGATGGCGGCACGCTCAGCGATCGCCTAGCCGCCGCGCTTCCTCCCAAAGCAATCAAGGAATACGGAATATGCTTGGTCAGAGCACTCGATCACCTCAGATCTTTGAACTTGGTTCATCGCGATATCAAGCCCGATAACATCATGTTCCGCGCTGGAGTCGAGACACCTATTCTGGTCGACTTTGGCTTAGTCCGTGACTTGTCGGAGATTTCGTTGACCGAGACTTGGTTGCCGCAGGGTCCAGGCACGCCCTTTTACGCGGCACCTGAGCAGCTGCGCAACGATAAGGCACTAATCGGATGGCGAACAGATCAGTTCAGCCTCGGGGTGGTTTTGGGAATAGCGCTGACAGGGAATCACCCATTCGCCACAGCGGGAATGACAAGACCTCAAACCGTCGTAGCCGTTGCCGCTCGAAAGCCATGCTCTCCGGAATTAAGTTTTTGAAAAGTGAAGGTGAATCATGGCAGCATATTTTCAAATGGGCGACAACACGGAGAATCTGGTTGGTGAACTAGATTTGGATGAATTTCGTGGCATCGTTCTCAGTCCGGTGAACCGAAAACCCATTGAACTGCAACAAGACATTATTACGTTCCTCAAAAAGGGCGACTTCGACGTCATCATAGATCCTCAGTTATATGTACCCGGAAGTGAACGTGGCTGCCTATCCGACCAACCTTATTTTCCATCCGACATAGATACGGCTGACGTAGCTTCAGATGGTTGGTGGGCGGGGTTAAGCGACAGCCTCGCGGCTTATGTATTGTCTCTGGGCGTCGACGCTGTTGCATCGCCGGCAGTGCTGCCCAACGTATGGTCGTCGGAATATTACTCTCGCTGTGCCGATACCGCTCGGTATCTGAAGCAATCTTTGCCAAGTGATTTAAGAGTGCTCACGACGGTAATGGTTGATTTCAAACAGATGGCCGATCCCAATATTGTGTTAAGCACGGCTTCAATTGTTTCTGAAACTGAAACCGACGGCTACTATTTGGTGATCGTCAGCGACGTCGAGCCGAGGCGCGAATTGACGGGTGAAAACGAACTTGCTGGCGTAATGTCCCTGATTCGTCAACTCGAAAACACGGACAGACCAGTATTGGTTTCGCACTGCTCGGCAGATATGGTCCTCTTCAAGGCCGCAGGAGCAACGCACTGCGCTACTGGCAAATACTTTAATCTGCGTCGATTCACGCGATCGCGTTATGAGGAAACAGACTCAGGCGGAAAGCTCATAGCATATTGGTTCGAACAGGGACTTTTGGCATTTCTCCGCGGCGCAGACGTGCTTCGCATTCTCAAGGCTGGCTTCAATGGCATCGTGGGAGTCGGTGACTCCAGAAACGACTGGTCGCAAACAATTCAGGATCAGTTTGCTTCCGATCCTGACAAGCCCTGGGTCAAGTATGGGTGGCGACAATACCTAAGTTGGTTTGGCAAAGCTGAACTGAGACTTTCGACTCTCACTCCAGAAGCTCTGGTACAAGCATGGCTCGTTACCGCCGAGCAGAACTGGCTCGATCTTGAGGATGCCGGCGTACTCGTGGATGAACCAAGGAACCAAGGCCAATGGGTTCGGTCTTGGAGACAGGCATTTAACAGATTCCGAAACGTCTAAATCACGGTCAAGAACGGTTGGAAAGCATGATGGCGCTAAGCGGATTCGGGAAAGGAGCGGCGAACGACTCTCAGGATGAAAACGCATCCATCGCCGCTGCCCTAGCTGGACTCGGATACCCGAGTCTGTCTCATCTCAAAACGTCAAGTCGCAACAACCCCGCCGAGGTCCTGCTATCGGCATTGAAGCTTAGCGATTTGGAGAGCCGACTCGTAGAAGCTCTTCCCTGGCTATTGGTCGAATATTCGGAACTGGACTGGGATTGGCTGGAGCAGCAAGCGATCATTCGGGGTGTGCAGAATCGATTGGGGTTTATTGTTAGTCTGGCGAGAAGAATTGCTGAACGAGCTGGACTAACTGAGAAAGCAACTCTCCTTAGAGAAAAAGAGTTGGTGTTAAAGCGGTCTCGGCGAGAGGCCGAAGACACTCTCTGTCATGAGTCTCTAACTCATGCTGAGAGACTATGGTTGCACGACCATCGCACCGACGAAGCGAAGCATTGGAACATACTAAGCGACCTCTGCCCGGATCATTTAAGTTATCTCGATTAATTTTGAAGCTCTACAAAAAAGGGGCTGGTCGGTGACTTAAAATCCGTTGTTTAGTTGGCGGACCGAGGTTTCGCTGAAGTCGGATTTGGAGGGCCAGTTCTGTGTGCCAAATGTGTGCCAACTGCCGAAAAGTCAGTCGAGATGGGCGCAGGTGAGCGAATCTCAATTTGCAAAAGCTTTGAGAAAAACGCACTATTTAGAACTCAGCAATAGTGCAAAAAAGAGCCCGGCGAGACTGCAAAACCTTTATTCATCGGTTCGATTCCGATCGCCGCCTCCAATCCTTTCAATAATTTACAGTCAGTCACCAACCTCAAGTAAAACTTCACTGTGGGGACTTTTGTGGGGGTGTTTGACGATTTGAGTCTTACAGAAGATCTCTTGATGTCCTGAGTGCCTGCAGCGTCAAGCGCGGATCGTACGCGGCAGTCGTCCGAGCGTCAGCGAAGTTCGTCAGCCCCCATGAAATAGAGTCGGTCCTATGGGCGATAACCACCAGGTTACCCACGAGCGGACGACTGACTGTAATCCAGCCCCGACAATTCGGGGCTGGGATGCCACGAGGGGGATTCTAAGAGACAATCGAAACACGGCTCTATGTCTTTTCAACTTGGCGACAAGCTCATATCTGATCGACACCTTCAACTGGCAGGTCGCCTTTCCGTGTGGCGCTCGCGCTATCGAAGGCAGGGCTTGTTGGATATAAACCGACCCGACAGTCCATTAGCGCGGCACTTCCAATCGAGTAAAGAGGCGCTCCGCAGCGGAGCATTCGACATAGCGGAGTTGGAGATACTCAATTTAGCAGCACAGTACATGGAGCTTGGCGAAGTCGGAGCCTATGATTCCCAACTTCTAACGAAACTCAAAGGGCGATTAAGAAGCCACAGGCTCGATGACTATCTGGGAGTTCAATGCGAGGTCGCCGTTGCTAGCATGTTACTCAAGAAGAGATTTCAATTCACTTGTCCTGATCCGCCCGATTTTGAAGTCAGAATTGACGCCTCAGAACAAGTTGCATGTATCGAGTGCACCAGTGTTCATATTGAAAAGGATTCAGATAAAGAGTTGATCTACAAAGTAGGTTCGGCAATCAACGCCAAAAAGAAGAAGGGATATTGCAATGCAGGTAGCGCCTTAGTCGTCGACATCACCAATGTGATGTATCACAGTCATAAGAACGGTTGGAACTTGAACCCAAATGCCATCAAGGATAAATTTTTCGACCTCGCCGCGAATTCCGGATTCGGCGCCGTTTTGATTTTCTGCGAGGTAGGAAATCTTGAGAAGGCACGTGTAGAAACTCTGTATTCACGGCTTGCGGTGGAAGGTCCTTCAATCGAATTGCAAACCGTAATCGATCAATGTTTTCCCGACGGGGAGTATTTGGTAACGAAAGCCGTGTTCCCTGAAACCTGACCTTGCGCACCGGATTCTTTGGAACAGTATCTTCAAAGCGATTGAAAAGAATCTTCAAGCAAGCCAATTCGCGATTGATCGTCGCCGGTCTCAAGCGCCGGCCAGTGAAGTCGCTTTTCTTTCGCGCGCGCGAGGTTCTGAACTTCTCAACCGTCTCAGGCGTGATGCGGTCAAGCGGCGTCGCGCCAAAGAATCTCTTCAGCGCCTTGCTGCTCACTTCGTAACGGTGCTGCGTGCTCGGGCGCGCCGCGTGCTGATGTTCAGACCAGGGGAGAAATTCCTTAAGCGCGGCGGCGAACGTCGGCACTCGCTTCGGTTCTTCTAAACCGACCTCGCCCTTTGCCAGCTTAATGCGGTAAGCAGATTCAATGTCGCGGGCCGCTTTCCGGCTGACTGGCTGGAGGAATTCGACTGCTGTTATCGGTGTTCCTAATCACAGCGTTCGTTGCCTTGTTGGCACTTGGTAATTACGACTGGAAAAGAAGCATCAGCGGCTGGACACAGCACTGATATGGAGGGAACGGCCGCGACCAACTGCATTTGTGGCACTGCCACCGGGAATTGCAACCGAATTGATAATAAGCGCATCTTAGCCTCGGTTATTCCTTCTCTCGCGCATCAACGGTGATGCGCCCGCGCTCATGAAAAGCCGGCGTTTTGGATGATTCGAGAGCAGGGCTGTTTTCAACTTGTAGAAGTCGCTCAATTGAGCATCCGAACACTCGTTTCTTCGCTCGGTTCCGTTTCGTCGAAGTACACCTGGTTCTAAAGCTTCTCTTTTTACTCCTTCTACAGGAGAGGTATACAAATATGTCTATGAAACTTTATGTCGGCAATCTCTCGTTCCAAACTTCGAACGAGGAGTTGCAGCAATTGTTCTCGCAAGCGGGAACAGTCGAATCAGCAAACGTTATTGAAGATCGCGAAACTGGTCGGTCGCGAGGT
>WNFR01005582.1_pt1 | contig 17421 bp, 10 predicted proteins | sample 5400221 | NCBI WGS metagenome assembly WNFR01 (sample SAMN13153357, study PRJNA577476) | soil metagenome | isolation source: 40 cm soil under Madrone tree | place: USA:California | collected 2016-06-14
CCCGCGCCGACTTCCCCGCCGACGGCACGGCGCCGACCGAAGGGTGGATCTACGGTTTTCGCAGCGTCATCGACACGAGCCAATATCCGAACGCGACCGACAAGGAAGGCGCGTCGGGCATGTCGCAAGAGGCGGCGTGGAAGGACATCGCCAACTGGCCGCCGCTCGCGTCGAGCGGGAACACGTTCTCGAGTCTCGGCCGCCCCGACACCGTCGTCGCCTACATCGAGGGCGGCGTGAACTACTGGCGGAACGGCAACACGGAGCTGATCAAGAAGATCTACATCAACCGCGCCGAGGTCGACGCCAATCCCACGTGCGCCGCGCGCTATGTCGACAACGGCGACCCCTGGTACAACGTCCTCGACTATCCCGGCACGCCCGACCACAACGGCAACGGCATCCTCGATCCCGAGGACTTGATCATCGAGTGCTCGAACGGCGTCGACGACGACGGCGACGGCTACGTCGACGACATCTCCGGTTGGGACTTCTACAACCGCCAGAACAATCCGCACTCGCAGGACGTCACCTACGGCCACCACAACAGCCAGATGCTCGCCGGCGAGGCGGCGATGAACGACGGCGGCAGGCTCGGCGCGTGCCCGCTCTGCATGGTGATGCCGATCCGCGCCGGCGAGGAGGCGCTCGACCGCTCGGACGATCTGGCGCAAGCGTTCCTCTTCGCCGCCGACTCGGGCGCGGCGTCGATCGCGAGCCTCACCGCCGACCTCGGCTACTCGACGTTCATGCGCGAGGCGCAGGAGTACCTCTGGCGCCACGACGTCGTCGTCGCGGAATCGTCGAACGACTTCGACTCGACGGACCACCAAGGTGGGATGTACTGGCCGCACGCGGTCGCGGGGAACGCCGTCCTGAAGGAGAACGACGGCGGCGTACCGGGACTTCCGAACTGCATCCCCGGAACGCCGCTCTGCCCGAGCAGCGACACCACGACGCGCACGTTCCGCCAGCGCTCCGGCGAGACGTCGTGGGGGACGCGCAACATGGTTTCCGTCTCCGGCACCGCGTCCACATCGGCCTCGACGGGCACGCTCGGCGGCGTCCTCGGTCTCTTCCAGTCGTGGAGCCGCACCGCGGCCGAGCTCGGCTACATCTCATCGCCGCTCAGCGGTCCCGAGATCGTGCAGCTCATGATCGCGAGCGCGTCGGACATCGATCCCTCGGACTTCGTCTCGGTACCGAACGCCTGGCCGACACAGGTCGGGTGGGACCTGCAGACCGGCTACGGGCGCATCAACGTCGCGCGCTTCCAGAGCGAGCTCCGCCAAGGCCGCATCCGCCCGGTCGCATGGCTCGACTCGCCGGAGTGGTTCACGCTCGTCGACCCGACCGTGCAGTCGACCGTCCCCGTCTTCGGCCACACCGAGGCGCGACGCTCGCCGAGCGGCGGCTACGCGTGGACGCTCGAGTGGGCGCTCGGCGCCGAGCCGACGTCGTGGTCGACGATCGCGACCGGCACACGCACGGCGCCGTTCGACGGCAAGCTCGGCGACCTCGATCTGACGGCGATCTCGGCCGCGGTCTACGCGGCGCCGTTCGCGCTCTCGAACGACAAGCAGCTCTCGTCGACGGAGCAGTACACGGTCTCGCTGCGCGTGCGCGTGAGCTACGACCTGACGCCGGGTGTGACCTTGTCGGGCGAGGAGCGGCGCTCGATCGCCGTCCATCACGACGCCGACGCGATGGCGGGCTTTCCGCGTCGCATTCGCAGCGGCGGCGCCTGCGCCGGCGGCTACGCGCCCGCGGGTGCGCCCGCGGGCTACTGCTACTCACCGAGCGGCGAGAGCCAACCCGCCCTCGTCGATCTCGCCGGCCTCGGCCACCTGCAGCTCGTCTTCGGCGATACCGACGGCTTCATGCACGCGATCGATTCCGCGACGGGCAGCGAGCTCCCCGGGTTCCCAGTCAGGACCGATGCCACTGTGGTCGAGAAGGCCGGCGGGTGGCCCGGGGTGAATCCCGGCCACGAGCCGATACCGATCAACGTCGCCGTCGGCGACCTCGATCACGACGGCAACCTCTGGATCGTCGCCGCGACGTCGACGGGCAAAGTCTACGTGTGGGGCGCCGACGGCACGCGCCGGCCGGGCTGGCCGGTGAAGCCGGCGGCGGGTGTCGTGGCGCTCGAGTCGCCGCGCATCCCGCGCGAGTACTCGCGCGTGCCGCACGAGGGCATCTTCGCGGCGCCGATCCTCTCCGATTGGGACGGCGATGGCACGCTCGAGATCATCCAGGCCGGCTACGACGGGCATATCCATCTCTACGACGCCGACGGCAACGAGATCACGACCGGCAACTGGCCGATCCAGGTGCGCGTCCCGGACTCGGTGCCGATCGCGCGCCCCGCGCTTCACAACCCGGAAGATACCCGGACGCCGATCCGCATGCAGGATTTCCGCGTCAGCTCGAGTCCGGCGCTCGCGCAGCTCGACGACGATCCGGAGCTCGAGATCGTCGTCCGCAGCCAGATGTCCGACACGATGCCCTCGACGGACGTCGAAGTGCTGTCGGGCGTCGGCCACCTCATCGCCTACGACCATGACGGCACCTACCTCTGGACCGCGAACATGGACAGCGCCGCGTTCTATTACGGCAGCGCGCAGGAGTTCATCACCGAGGGCTCGAACTCACCCGCGGTCGCCGACATCGACGGCGATGGTAAGGATGAGGTGGTCTCGAATCCGGTCTTCTCGCTGACCGCCGACCCCTTCAAGGGCGACGGCACGCCGTTCGGCGCGGGGCCGTGGCAGAGCCCGCCGCTCAGCCCGCCGAACCCGGCGCTGCCGATTCCCGACGTGCCGGTCGGCTTCACGACGTCAGGCGCGTTCGGTCTCTTCAACGGCACCCTCACGTTCGCACAGACCGGATCGGGCGCGTCGTCGATCATCGGCGCGCTGCTGACCGCCGGCTCGGGTCTGCCGATCCTCAACAAGGAGCGGGCGTGGACGGCGGCGACCGGCAGCGTCGTCCCCGGCTTCCCGGCCTCGTTCCAGGGCCTCAACTTCCTGTCGGCGCCGATCTTCGTCGACGTGACCGGCGACGGGCTCGCCGAGATCGTCGACGGTGGCGACTCGAGCGCGATGCACGCGTTCAGCGCCGGCGGTGTGCAGGCAGCGCTGGCGCGCTTCCCGAAGTTCACCAACGGGTGGGTGCTGTGGTCGCCGACGGCGGGCGATCTCGATTCCAACGGCACCACCGAGCTCGTCGTCAACACGCGCGAAGGCAACACCCTCGTCTGGCACACCGCCGGACTCGCGTCAGCGAACGTCGAGTGGTGGCACCACCGTCACGACGAGTGGAACACCGGCCGCTACGGCGTCGACAGCCGTCCGCCCGGGATCATTCGGTCGCTGACGAACGACGCGGCGATGCATCAGATCAGCTTCACCGCACCCGGCGACGACTGGTACGCCGGCCAGGTCGACCACTACCGCATCGTGCACAGCGGCGGCAGCGTGGATCTGCCGGCGACGCAGCCCGCCGGAAGCACCGAGACGTTGACAATTCCGGTCGGCGTGACGAGCGGCACCGTGCAAGGCGTCGATGATCGCGGCAATCTCGGTCGCGCCACAGTGTTCGACGTCTCGGGTCTGCCGACGCCGACGCCGATCGCGACGCCCGGTGTCGCCGTTTGCGGCTCGGTCCCCGCAACCGGCTGCAAGCTGCCGACGCAGTCGCAGAAGGCGCAGCTCCAGCTCCGCTACGGCGCCGACAACACGAAGAACCATCTGCTTTGGAAGTGGAGCAAGGGCGCGGCGACCGACAAGCCCGACTTCGGCAATCCGCTCACGACGACGGCCTACAACCTCTGCATCTACGACGGCCACGCCGATTTGATTTCGACGTCCGCCGTCCCCGCCGCAGGAACGTGCAATGCGGCGCGTCCGCGTCCGTGCTGGCGCGAGACCTCGAAGGGCTACCGCTACGTCGATCACGATCTCACGCCCGCGGGCGTCCAGCGGCTCCTCTTGAAGTCCGGGACCGCCGGCAAGGCGCAGGTGATTCTCAAAGGCCGCGGCGCGCTCGTCGACCTCCCGACGCTGCCGATCAGCACCTTGCCCGTCCGTGTCCAGCTGATCGGCTCGAACGGCGCGTGCTTCGAGGCGACGTACTCGACGACGATGCGGAACCAGCGAGACCAGTTCAAAGCGAAGAGCGACTAGTGGACTAGGACAGCGCGATGCCTCGCTCGCCGGCAAGGCTCGGCTGCTGAGCGGGGTCGGGCGCGCGGGCGGTCGAGAGCTCGACGGAGAACGTCGATCCGCGTCCGAGCGCGCTCGTAACGGTGAGCGAGCCGCGCATGAGATGCGCGAGCCGTTGCGCGATCGCGAGTCCGAGGCCCGTGCCGAGCGCGGCGCGGTCGCCTTCCACCTGACGGAACGGCTCGAAGATCGACTCCAAATGATCGGCGGGAATGCCGACGCCGGAATCCACGACGTCGATGCGCACACGGTCGGGGCCCGCCAGCGCCCGCAGCGCGATGGTTCCCTCGTCCGTGAACTTGACGGCGTTCGTCAGCAAGTTCGTGAGAATCTGCCGCAACCGGTTCGGGTCCGCATGAACCCAGACGTCGGCGGCGGGGGATTCGATGCCGATGCGAACCGGTTTGTGACGGACCAGACTGGTCACGAGAAATTCCATCTCGGCGAACAGCGGGGCGAGGGGCACGGGCACCGGCTTCACCGTGAGACCGTTCAGCTCGAGGCGCGAGACGTCGAGGAGATCCTCCACCAGCGTCAGCTGCTGGTGCGCGCTCACGAGCATGCGATCGAGAATCTCGCGCAGCTCCGCCGGCGGCTCGCCGAACGTATTTTCCAGTGCGAGCTGCGCGAACCCGATGATGATGTTGAGCGGCGTACGAAGATCGTGTGAGACGTTGGCCAGGAACTGATCCTTCACTGCCGAGAGGCGGCCCAGCTGCTGGTTGGTCTCGTGCAGCCGTCCGACGAGATCGAGGTTGCGGAGAACCGCCGCAGCGAGCGCGCCGAGCACCGGCGCCTCGTCGACGACGTGCGGTCGCAAGACGCGCGGCCGCAGGGCGCCGAAGACGAGCACGCCGATGACGCCATCGCCGTCGATCAACGGAATGGCGAGGACGGAGCGCAGGCGATCGAGCGGGGCGGCCCCGTCGCGTCGCGGCCTGTCGTTCTCGAGCACGGGGACGCGCGTGCGGAACGCCCGCAGCACCGGGCCGTCGTCGATCGCGTCGAGCGCGACGACGAGACCGTCGAGCCCGGCCAGCGTGGCGCCATGCGTCGTCGTCGCGACCAAACGGTCCGCGGCCTCGAGCAGCAGCGCGCCATCGTCGACGGCGAACAGCTCGCAGCCGCGCGCACACAGGATCTCCAGCGTCTCGGTGCGGCTCGTCACCGTGTTCATCTCGACGGCGAGTGCGGTGACATCCGCGCGGAACCGCGCCGATTTCGCGACTTGGTCGACGAAACGCGCGCGGGCTATCGCCATGGCCGCATGGCGCGCCACGATCTCGAGCTCCCGTAGCTCGTCGCTCGTGAGCTCGCGGGTGTCGGCGAAACCCACCGACAACAGGCCGCGCACCGTGCCGTCGTTGTCCCCGAGCGGCACGAGCGCGAGGGTGTGGACGTCGGTCATCTCGAGCAGCAGCGCATCCTCGGGTGGAAGCTCGCGATCGCGCCGCATGACGACGGTCCGTCCCGCTTGCACTTCGTCCTCGTGCGGGACGGTGCCCTTTCTGAACGGCGAGCCGACGAAGCGCGCGATCACGTGCGGCGGCGTGCCATGATCGCCGAGCGGTAGGGACGCGCCATATTTTCGGCTGTGGAAGTACACGGTCGCCTGTCGGCACCCGAAGGCCTCGACCGTCTTGCGGCAGATCGCCGCCATGACCTCGGGCAGCGCGACGGGGCGATCGACCTCACGCACGATGTCGAGCACGACCGCGTTGCGCGTGCGCTCGTACCGATGCGCCTCGGCGGCCCGCGTCTGCTCACTCGCGATCGCCGCTACGCGCGCCATTTGGGTGCTGAGGACGAGGTCCGCCTCACGCGGCGCCGCTGCCTCGATGAGAATTGCGCCGATCAGGGCACCGCCGCTGCCGATGAGCGGCGCCGCGACGTGCGGCGCCATGGTGATCGCAGGGTCGTCCCACGGGGCGGCGGGATGCTCCGAGTGCAGCTCGACGTAGACAGACTGCCCTTCTTTCGCCAGACGCTCCCAATACCGCCGGCAGTGGTCACCGATTGCGAGCGACCGTCCGAGGCGATCGCGCTCGACGCCGCTGAAGCCGCAGGACGCGATGGCGCGGCAGGTGGCGCCGCGGTCGTCGAGAACGAGCGCCGCTGCACGACGCGCTCGCAACGCCAACGCGAGCGCGGCGACGATGTCCTCGATGACGCCTTCGCCGGCGTTGAGAGCGTGAGTCGTGTTGACCGCCATGGTCGCGAACGCGCGAAGCAGCAACGCGCGTGCCATGCGCGGCAGACTCGACGACGGCAAGCGATGCGAGTGAATCTACCGTACTAGCAACGGCCCCGCGGATGCGCCGCCTGCGGATACGATGCAAATGCCGTCGCGTTTGCGACGCCGGCATGGCGACCCGTCGTCCCATGTGTCACCGCTGGCCTCATAGGTACGACACTTGCCATACAGATTGCCGCAGACAGACGTACGTCCCGCGCGAGCGCGTCCAGGGACACCCCCACCGCCAGCAACGGAGCGATTGAGGTCACACCGGACAGATCAAGGTTGCTGGCGGAGCCGACCGCGGCTTCGATCTATGCACGCGCGGCCGCGCCGGCGTAGATCGTCCCGATGCTTGACGCAAGACCCGGCGGGCGCATCCGCAGCGACGACGCGACGTTCCGTGTCAGATACTGGCCGATCCTGGTACGGCCGTGCCGACCTCGAACCGCAATTGCCCGATCCTGACCGTCGCGTATCCGCGGAGACGCCCGTGATCGTTCCCCTACACTGCTTCCACCGTCGTCTCGGTCTGCTGATCATCAGCCTGCTCGCCACCGCCGAGCCGGTGCGCGCCGCGCTGGGCGCGGATCAACGCGCACGCATGCATGGCGAGGAGCGGCTGGGCGCAGCCGTCGCGGACACTCTCGAGTCGAACGACCGTGTTCGCGTCATCGCTCGTGTGGAACTGGGTGAAAGGTTCCGCGACGAGCGGCCCGGATTTCGGCGATCCGCTCGGCACGACGGAGTATCAGCTGTGCGTCTACGACGGAACGTCGAACCTCATTTCGCACGCGCTCGTCCCCGCTGGGGGCGTCTGTAACGCCGCGAGCCCGCGGCCGTGTTGGGCCGTGAAGAAGACCGGCTTCAAGTACAAAGACCGAGACGCGCTCTCCGAAGGCATTCAGCAGATCATCCTGAAGAGCGGCGCCGCCGGAGCCGCGAAGATCACCGTCAAGGGCAAAGGCGCGAGCCTCGTCACGCCGCCGATGTTCCCGCTCGCGCAGCCGCTGACCGTCCAGCTACGCAACACCGACGGCGTCTGTTGGGAAGCGACCTACAGCGCCCCCGCGACGAAGAACGTCGCCGGACCGCCGGCAAAGTTCAAAGACAAAGCGGACTGATTCGAAACCTGCTGGATCAGGACGGACGTATCGAGCCCGTCGCCGCGCACGGTGCCATCGATATGGTTGACGCCGCAGAGGGGGGAATGGATAGAATCCACGCCTCCTCTATGCGATCCGCATTCCGCCCCGACGACCCGTCCCCCAGCGCCACCGCGGCGCCGTCGGCGGACAGCACACCGTCGACGCCAGCCGAGCACCGCGCGGGCGAGATGGAAAAGCATCTCGAGCTCGCCTTGCGGGCGTCCGGCATGGGAGCGTGGCACTGGGACCTTCGCACTCGCGCGCTCATCTGGGACGACGTGATGTTCCAGCTCCTCGGCCTGTCGCCGAACGAACGCATCGACACGTTCGAGATGGCGCTGTCCCGCGTCCACGCCGACGACCGTGAGGCATTGAGAGAACGGGTCCAGCGCTCGATCGCAACGGGCGAAGAGTACAATCACGAGTTCCGCGTCGAGTGGCCGGACGGGACGGTGCACGCGCTCGTCGGACGAGGCGCTGTGTACCACGACGACGACGGACGGCCCGCTCGCATGCTCGGCGTATGCTGGGACGTCACCGCCGCGCGCGCTGCGCAAGAGGCGCTACGGACGAGCGAAGCGCGGTACCGCGGTCTCGTCGAGTCGCAGCAGGACCTCATCTTCCGCTGCAACCTCGAGGAGCGGGTGACGTTCGCGAACGACGCCTACTGCGCGCGCTTCGGCCTGCCGCGCGAGGAGGTCGTCGGAGGCACCTTCACGAACCTGCATCCGGACGACCGTGCCGCGACGATGGCAACGATCGCGGCGCTGATGCAGCCGCCGTATCGCGCGATGCTGGAGACCCGCATCGCGACGCCGGATGGCTGGCGATGGGTGTCCTGGTCGGCGTGCGCGATCAAGGATCACGCCGGGCGTATCGTCGAGATTCAATGCGCCGGGCGCGACGTCACCGAGCGGTACGTCGTCGAGCAGGAGCTGCGGGCGTCGCTCACCGATCTGCAGGTCAGCGAAAGGCGCCTCCGGGACCTCGCGCAGCGGCTCGCAGCGGTGCGCGAGGACGAACGGCGGCGGCTCGGCCTCGATCTCCACGACGGCGTTTGCCAGGACCTCGCGGGCATCGGCATGCTCGTGGGCTCGCTGCGCCAGCGCCTGGGCCCCCTCGACGCCGACACGGACGTGATGGTGGGGCGCGCGGAACGCTACCTGCAAGCCGTCGGCGACCACCTACGCAACCTCGCGCATGAGCTTCGCCCGATGCTGCTCGATGACGTCGGTCTCGAAGGCGGTCTCCGTGCGCTCGCCCAGGGCTTCGCGTCAGCCACGCTGCGTGTCGACGTGCGCTTCGCGTCGCCGATCACGCGCCTTCCCGCCGCAATCGAGGAGGCGGTCTACCGCATCGCGCAAGAGGCGTGCGCGAACGCCGTGCGCCACGCTGCCGCCTCGACGATCACGCTTACCCTCGAGGTAACGGATACCGTGCATATGGAGGTCCGTGACGACGGCATCGGCTTTGATAGCGCCGACCGCAACCGCGGCCACACGCTCGGGCTCGCGAGCATCGCCGAACGCGCACTCGCCGTCGGAGGCACGCTCACGATCGAGTCGTCACCGGGAATGGGCACGACCATCCGGTTCGCGTGTCCGATAGCGGATGCGCGCACCTATGTCGCACGACGGGCTTGAGGAGCTGCGTCACCAGCCGGGCGCTCCATTTCTTCCGGCAGTCGCGCAGGGCTCTCACTGGCACACGATCGGCGCGGTACATTGCTGGGGGCCGATGTTGTCGTGGGCCACATTGCCGCCACCGTCGTGGTCCCCACGGCGTTGTCGATGAAGATGCCGTCGTTGCCGTTGCCGCTCCCGTCGACTCACTCCATTGAAGAAGCCGCGAATGGTGCCGTTCGAGTGGTGACCGCGTGGTGAATGTCGCGCGAGCTACTTGGGCTTCAGGGTCACGGCGGAACCGGTCTTTCCCTGCGTGGCCTTGTAGATCGTGGATGCCACCCCGGTGAAGGTGGTCGAACCGAGCGTGATATTCACGCGCACGGGCAAGTTGGTACCGAGTTTGGGAGTGGTGACATCGCTGTAGCCGGCGCGGCCGAGTTCGTCGCGCAGGGTGCCGACGCTGCTGAAGCCGAATGCGACCGGTTTGCTCCCGGCGACGGAAATGCCCTTGAGGTTGAACGTGAATTTGTCTTTCAACGGCAGCGGCGGGCGCGGCAGGGTGAAGCCGAAAGGCGTCGTGACGGCGGTAGCGGGTTTCACGGCGACGGGCGCCTTGCCGGTGGGGCCCAACTGGGTCTGCTGGTGCAGATCGATGATGTCCACGTGGAGGTCGAGGTTTGCGGCGCTGATCCCGCTGGGGAGGGCGAGGGCGGCCTTGAGCTTGAGCGAGTCCTTGCCGCGGGCGAGCTGGCCGGTCTTTTTATTCACGCTGAAGTTGAGCTTCGTCCCGAGGCTCAGGAGCTTGGGGTCGATGTCGAGCGCGGGGACGATCTGGCGAATGCGGTTGTTGTTCGTGTCGGCGATGACGAGGTCGAGGCCCTCGAAGAACATGCGGCCCGGAAGATTCACTTCGGCGCTGGCCGAGAGGTCGCCATCGCCGGTGAATCCGGCGGCGCCATTGCCGCTAATCGTGGTGATGATGCCGCCCGAGACGGCGCGGATGCGATGATGGCCGGTATCCGCAATGAGAATGCGCGTGGCGTCGACGGCGACGCCGACGGGCGCGTTGAGGACGGCCGCGGTGGCCGCGCCGCCATCGCCAATGGCTGGGAACGCGAGGTTGCCACCGCCGGCGACCGTCGAGACGGTGAAGCCCGGAGATGCGCCGATCTTGCGAATCAGGTCGTTGCCCGTGTCGGCGATGAACAATTCGCCCGCGGCATTCAGCGCCAGGCCGCTCGGCTGGCTGAGGGTGGCATTGGTGGCGGGGAGTCCGTTGCCGAGCGGGTTGGCCATGGTGTCCACGGGGTTGTCTCCGGCGAACGGCGTGACCGTTCCCGCCAGGCTGACGGTATCGACCTGATCATCGTGAGCGACGAAGAGAAGGCCGGCCGGATTGGCGATGATCGCCTCCGGAGCGGACACGGAGGCGTAGGTGCGGATCAGGCCGGTGGTGAGATCGACGGCGCGGATGCGGTCGTTGCCGTTGTCCGCGATGAAAAGGGTGGCTCCAAAGATGCACACGTCCGTGGGGCCGGCGAGCGAAGCGAGCGCCGCAGGACCACTGTCGCCCAATCCGCTGGAAGTGCCGTCGCCGGCGAAGGTGGTGATCGTTCCGTCGAGGGCGATCCGGCGGACGGCGTTGTTCCCTCGGTCCGCGACGTAGAGATTTCCCGCCGCGTCGTAGGCCGCACCGGCAGGCCCTGACAACACGCCGCTCTGCTTCGGGCCGCGGTCGCCGATGAAGCCGATCAGACCGGAGCCGATGATGGTGTCGATGAATCCAGTCGCTTGATCGACACGGCGGATGCGCCGGTGGCCGGCGTCGAGGATGGCGAAGTTGCCGAGCGCATCGAGCGCGACGTCGCGCGGCGCGGAAAGTGTGGCGCCCGTGGCCGGGCCGAGGTCGCCGAGCACGTCCGCCCCGCCGTCGCCGGCGATCGTCACAATGCTCGGAAAGGCGTCGTGGACGTTGGAAGTACGAATGCGATTCGCGCCGAGGCAGGAGATCAGGAGCTCGCCCGCGGAATCGAACGCGAGCCCGCCCAGGGAACCGATCTGTGCGGACGTCGCGAGTCCTCCATCGCCGTTGAAGCCCGTGTTACCGCCGGTGCCACTGCCGACGACGGTCGTGAGCGTGGCGTCGAGCGCGAGCCGCCGGACGCGGCGGTTACCGCTGTCGGCGATGAAGATCGCGCCTGCGCCATCGATCGCCACGCCGGTGGGCGCGTTGAGCTTTGCATTCAGAGCTCCACCCAGCACGCCGTCGCCGGTGAAACCCGACGAGCCCGGAATGCCGGCGATGGTGTTGATCGCCCCGCCGACGGTGAACTTCCGCACGCAGGAATTACCGCTATCGGACACGATCACCGCGCCGCCGGCATCCACCGCGAGACCGCCCAAGTTTCCAAACGTGGCGGCAACGGCGCTGCCGCCGTCTCCCAGCGCTGCCGGAGGATTGATCCCCACGACCTGTCCGGTGAAGAGACCGATACCGGCGATCGTGGAGATGAGACCGCTGAGTGCATCCACGCGGCGCACGACGAAGTTGCCGCGGTCGGCGATGAGCAAATTGCCCGCGGCATCGAAAACCAGCGCTCCGGGAGCATTGAGCGACGCGCTGGGAGCGGGAAGACCGTCGCCGCCGTAGGCCTGCGCACCATTTCCCGCGACGAGGGTGACGAGCGCAGTCGTCGGGTCGACCTTGAGGACTTGGTTGTGGCCGGAGTCGGAAAAATAGATTTCGCCGAGTGCGGAGATCGCCAGTCCCTGCGAATTCCCGAGCGCCAGGTTCGCCTCATCCGGCGCGTACCCGTCGAGACTCCCGCCGCCTGCGAGCATGCTAATGACGTCGGTGGCGCGGGCCTGCTGGGAGCTAGCCGAACAGAGCAAGGCGACCCCAAGCGCCATCAAGAACGACGACCGAATGCATTTCATCCGCTGCTGTGCGCCGACTTGCCCGGACATTGGCATGCGAACCTCCCTTTGGTGCCGCCCACGAGCACCGCACCGCGCGTACCATTCTCAACCGCACGAACTCAACCGCACGAGTTCGCGCGAACAGCGTTGGTAGCGAGTGGGATGGAGATGCACCGGTCCACCTAACGCTCAGCTGCGGAAATGAATTGCCACCGCCGCTCGTAGCTCCCTCGCCCCGAGCGCTGTATATGTCGTCGATGACACTCCGTACCGTCCGCGCTTGCCTCATCCTCGTGCTCGCCCTGCCTAGCCTTGCGGCTGCCGGCAAGGCACCGCCCAAGCACACCTCCACGCTCGGCACCGCGAAGACGATCCGGCCTTCCAAGTTGAAGCCGGGGGAATATGTATGGCACCCGGAGATTTCGCCGCAGGGACCGGTTGTACTCGTCGTGTCGCTACCGGAGCAGCGGGCCTACGTGTACCGGAACGGCGTGCTCATCGGCGCGTCCACGGTATCCACCGGGAAGAAGGGCCACGAGACGCCCACCGGTGTCTTCACAATTCTACAGAAGCACGAGGATCATCGCTCGAATCTCTACAACGACGCACCGATGCCCTACATGCAGCGGCTCACATGGTCCGGCGTAGCACTCCATGCGGGTAAGCTGCCCGGCTATCCGGCGTCCCACGGTTGCGTGCGCATGCACCCGGGATTGGTTGCGCCGGTGGACGCCAAGGGTGCGCCAGCGGTTGAGCTGCCGCGCACGGGCGATATCGCGTGGCAGCCGGAGGCGGCGCCGGAAGGCCCGGTCACGATCCTCGTCACCAACGAGGACCGGCGCGTCCGCATCTTCCGCGCCGGCATCGAGATCGGCCACGCGCCGTTTGTCCTCGACGACCCGAGCCGCAAGATCACGCTGCACGTGCTGACCATGCTCGAGCCGTCCGCAAGCGACTCCATCTCCCCGGTCACAGGCAAGCCCGTTCCCAACTGGCTCATGGTCTCGGGAGAGCGGGAAGACACCGTCTCGACGGAACGTCTCATGGCGGTCATCCAGATCCCGCTTGAATTCCGGCGCCAGGCAGCGACCGTAGTCGGTCCCGGCACGACGATGGTCATTACGCAGCCGGCATCGACGCCCTCCACGACCAGCTCGGCGGAGACGGATTTCACCGTGGTGACCGGCGAGAAGAAGACGACGAACAAGCAACCGCGATGAAAAGAAAGCTCCTGCGAGTTGTCTGAGATCAAGGCCAGATCCATGAGCCCTTCGATGCTTCTGATGGCGATTCTTTTCGTCGCGAGCCCATCTGACCGGGCTTTGTCGCGCATTGAGATTCACCCGATCGACGACTGCGCGAGTGGCTTGCTGTCAATCGACGTTCAGGTGAAGGTTGAGCAAGACTCTTTCCTATTCTCACCTTCTTGCGACTTTTCCTTCGGCAAGAGTTTTGTGACAGGCCACGGACTCCACTGCGAGTTGAAATCTGACATGTGCTCCAGCTTCTGGTCGGACGACACGATGGAAGTCACCTGTGATGATGGGTCAAAAGAGTCGATCAAACTCGCTTGCCCTTCGGACAACGGCTGAACCGTCAACCGCCAGACACACGGACGTCGAGCGCACCGTTCGCGTCGGCGACGGCGGTCGTCGTCCCGTCCGGAGACAGGAAGAGGTCGGCTCTCGTGAAGTGATGGAGCGCTATGCCCGGCGACGGATGGGTGCGCCGCGGTCAGGGCGCTCCGCCTCCCGCTCGGGCCGCTATTGCGCCGGGTTCGCCGGGGGTGCCTCGTTGGCCTTGCCCGCGTCCCCGCCTTGCCGCCCGCGCTGCTTGGTTTCGCGCTTCACCTGCCGGCATTCCACCCGGGTTTTCTCGTCGCCCGCTTTGCACGCCTGCTTCGCGGCCCGTCCTCCGGCACGGTTGTCGCGGCGATTGTCGCGCCGCTCCATGCCTTGCGTCTGCGCGTAAGTCGGGACGACGCCGGCAAGCGTCACGATGGCGGCCAACGCACAGGTCGCCCTTCGCAATCCCATTCTCCGTTCCATGCTCGTTTCTCCTTCTTGGCTTTGGATATCAGAGTCTCTGATCAAGGTCCCAACTCTCGGAATTTCTGGCGTGAAATGGCAAATCCGGGCGCCGTTCGGATGTGCACGCTGTCTTGAACTGCGGGAGGGATGCGAGGATTGCCGCCCCGAAGGTTCGGCGGTATGCGGGCTGCGTTTATCTTCGTGCCTCCGGGAGGATGTATGAGACGGACGCGAGATCTGCTTCTCGTTCTTGCTGTGCTCGGGGTCGCTATCGTGCCGTCGGCCGCGTTCAGCGGAGAGAACCGGGCCGGTGCGCGCCTCGAAGCGATGGCGAACTTCCTCGCCAAGGCACAGCGCCTCAGCGTGACGATCGAGTGCACGTACGACGTGCTGCAGGATTCCGGCGAGAAGATCGAGTTTGGCGAGCGACGGGTGGTGACGCTCAGGCGTCCGGACCGCGCGCGCATCGACGTCACCCGGCGGGACGGGTCGCGCCGCGGCGGTCTCCTCTTCGATGGAACGCAGCTCGCGGTGTTCGACCTCGACCAGAAAGTTTATGCGACGGTATCGGCGCCCGGCACAGTCGACGGGGCCTTTGACCATTTCGTGAACGAGCTGAACATGCGCTTGCCGTTGCGCGAGCTCTTGAAGACCGACCTTCCCCAGAAGCTGAAGGACGTCGTCGGCAGCGCACGCCTCGTTGGCGAGGAGCAGCTCGGGGGCACGGCGACCGATCACGTTGCGTTTCGGGGCGACACCACGGACGTGCAGCTCTGGATCCCAAGGGATGGCGACCCGCTCCCGAAGCGCATCGTCATCACCTATCGCCTGGCCGGAGGACAGCCGCAGTTCGAAGCTGATCTCAGTGCGTGGAATCTTCATCCCGACGTCCCCGACTCGCTCTTCACCTTCACGCCGGCCGCCGGCGCGGAGCGGATACCCGTTTTGGTCCCGCGCCGGGAGAAGAAGCCGTGACCGGTGCGGCACATCGTGTGGCGGTGTTGGCCGCAGCGCTCCTGATCGTCGCGGCGGCCGCTGACGTCGCCGCCCGCGGCGGCGGGCGCGGCGGTGGCGGGCGCGGCGGTGGTGGGCGCGGCGGCGGGTTCTCGCGCGGCGGCGCCGCAGCCGGGGGCTCCTTCGGTCAGGGTCGGCCGGCGGGTGGCACGCAGCACGGTGACTTCAGCGGGCGGGGCCCGGCCGCGAGCGGCGGCTTCAATGGCGGCGGGAGCCGGCAGGAAGCGCGTCAGGAGGAGAGGACGGAGCGCCACGAGCAGCGGCAGGACCAGCGCGACGAGGCGCGGGCGGACCGGCAGAACAGCGGGAACCGCCACGAGGACTGGCAGGACTACGCCGACGATCACTACGACGATCACGATGATGGCTACCGCGGCGGTTCGTACTACCCCTACGGCGGAGCCGTGGTCGCGGGCGCCGCGGTTGGTGCTGCGGTGGCCACCGCCGTCGAGACCCCGCCCTACTGGACGCTATCGTGCACCCCCACCACCCTGGTCGTCGGCGACACCACCTACTACCAGTGTGGATCCGCCTGGTACGCTCGGGTCTACAACGGCGGGGACGTCGCCTACGTCATGGTGAATCCACCCGCCGGATTGAGATAACGAGTGGGCCGGCGCGGAATCGAACCGTGAACCCGCTGATTAAGAGCCCGCTCGAAAGCACGACCACCGCCGACCACCACCTGCCACCGCCAGCGATCTCCGATGACTACGAACCGTGAGCGCGCTCGTGGTCGGCCGTGGTCCGGGGTGGAGTGGTGACCGCGCGGTGACCGCTGCGGAGGCTGAACGGGCACTTTACCGGCGCGGGCGGCAGGCCTATTTGAAGCAGCTCACCGGACCGCAGGTGGTCGTCGCCTGAGTGTGCAAACACGGCGGGAGATAGCCCTCGATCGGAGTCGCGACGATCGTAAGCTGCCACGGCGTTTTCTGCGTATGCCTGCCTAGGCAGGCGCCGAGTTTGCCGCACGTCGGCCGGCCTTGCCACGTCGTCATCTTGAACGCGCCCGAGTACCAATCGTACCAGCCGGGCTCCTGCTTCCGGCCACGCGTGGTCTTGCCGTAGCCCCATTGGGTCGCGCCCCATCCCGTCACGCAGGCGTTCGTCTTGTCGTCAGCGACGCACCCGTTGGTGGCGCAAAGACCACCGAACCACAGTCGGAACTTCTCCTCGCCGCTGGTGCCATTCGTCGCGCGACAGTCGCGCGTGAGGTCGGCGGGATTCAGGTCGTTCGGAGGGCAGACGCGACGGTCGGCGGCGCCGGCGTTGCTGATCGCGATTTCCTCGGTCGAGATCTCAGCGCAATCGCCGGAGCATTCGAGGGGCATGGCATTGAGATGGAGGCACATCGAGCCGTTGTTCGGCATTCTCACCGTGCGACATCCCGTCCTCTGATCCAGTGGATACCAGCAGCCGACGATGACCCCCGTCATGCCGACTTCCGTCGATTTGCCGGCGCACGGAGAGTCCGGCGCGGAATTGATTTGAAATTGGCCGATGGTGCCATCCGGCGGGAACGGCTGATCGAGGCGGTACAGGACAGGAGTCGATCCTGGCTCGCACAGCGAGAGGAGCGTGGTCGGGTTGGCGCAGTCGCAATGGATGCCGCCGCTGTGGAGATTCTCCGAGCAGCGACCCGCGGCCGCCGGCACGGGGCGGACCAGGAGCGCCGCGACCGCCGCGCCAAGCGCCATGGCGGAACCGCGGCGTGCGATACGTGAACGGCGGGTCGACGCGATTGAGGGGAGGCGGTTCGTCATCGTGGTCTCATCCTTCCGAGAGCACGGAGCGACACTTCGGTGATCGAGCGCCAATCTTTGCCTGAAGCGGGACACGATCGTCAAGATGTGGCGCGATGGATCACGCCGGTACTGCGCGATTGCGCTCAACTTTGTTCAGGGGCGTTCGGCGATCGCCGCGAGTCGCGCCGTCGACTCCTCGACGACGCGGCGGAGCGGCGCCACGTCGGGCGCCGTGATATCGAGACCCGCAAGCTTCGCCTCGGCGTCGCGCAGCTCGTGCTCGGCGCGTTGCGCGTCGATCTCCTCGACGGGCTCGGCGCCGTACGATCCCGCGAACGTGAAGGCAATGAAGCGTGCGCTACGGAAAGCCGAGCTGCCGGGCTTCCGGCTCTACGACCTCCGCCACACGTACGCGACGCTGCTCCTCGACCGTGCGGTGCCGATCACGTACGTCAGCGCGCAGCTCGGGCACGCGAAG
>WNFR01009435.1_pt1 | contig 17409 bp, 13 predicted proteins | sample 5400221 | NCBI WGS metagenome assembly WNFR01 (sample SAMN13153357, study PRJNA577476) | soil metagenome | isolation source: 40 cm soil under Madrone tree | place: USA:California | collected 2016-06-14
TATCAAAGGATTGGTTTTGGATATGGAACGCGATCCCGAGTATGACACCTATGGGATCACTGACGGCAGCGCAGGGTTGCGAGGAGACGTGATTCGTACTGCCAACAATGATGTGATCAAGCTCTATGCAGCCTCCTTGTTCAGTGGCATGTCGGGTGCAGTTTCGAGCGGGAGTTCCGGGATTTTAGGTAACCGGGTTTACACTAATAATAGTTCACTCGGTCTAAGTGCGCTGCAGGGAGGAGTCATCAACCCGATTGCCGGCGGAACTCAAGGTGTACTCGACCGATATTCAGACCAAATTTTGAAATCGATCGAACGGGATGGCTTCTTTGTGCGAGTCCCGGCCGGAAAGCAATTTTATGTGTATTGCAGCGAAGCGATCGATCTGAGTCGTGCAAAGGTTGGAGCCGATGATGAACGCGATGCTCGCGCCCAAGCTGATCTCGAAAAGAAGGCGCGCGATCAGGTTCGAAGAGCCCTTCCTGTGGATACTGCCAGTTTACTGAACCCGCTATTACCTGCTTTGAATTCGATAAATCAGAACAGAAATTAATTATGTATATAAGTGTTTTACGATTCGCTGCTTGGTTAGAATTTGCACTACTGTTCGGATGTGCGCAGTCGAAAACGCAGGCGGTAATCCATCCAGTTCGTACGATGGCACCAGCTGCTAAATCGGAGCAAAGCAGTTCTTTGCCAACCTCTCCAATTGGCACAATGCGAAATGTGCGCGAGAACGAATCGCTGAAGGTCTACGGCATGAATCGTTACGTCGATCCGTCGGACCCGAGAGTTCTCCATGAAAGACACGCCATATATCGAGTCGAGCAACAACCGCGTTGGGTTACACAAAGCGATCGAAACGAGAACGGGATCCTCTTGGGGCCAATCTTAGGACTTCGAAATCCGCAATATGCGCCTGAACCGCTTCCAGGCGAAGCGGCGCGCGATATCGTCCAAACCAAGCGGGGCTTGCAAGAGGCGAATCTAGATATCCATGCGATTCAACAGAACCAAGAGAAGTTGGCGACTACGGTTCAGACTTTGGCGGAGCAGACCTTGGATGCTCAGCGCAAACTAGCGAATGTTGTTTCAACAATGAACGGACGGCTGCAAAAGCTCGAGGGAGGCAGCGAAGAGACGGCCGATGGTTCCGGTGCAAGCGAAAACAAAGTTCCAGCCGGAGGTGTCGTCATTCGAAAAGGGGAATGACAGCTAATTCGGTTTTGGCCGGTTCGCGTTTCAAATTAAGCTGGGTCGGCCCCAATCCGTCGGGTTTGCGAAATCGTTCGAGATCAGACAAATGAAGATTAAAAGCGCGACCGAAGAGTGAAGATAAATGGTCGAGACAGAGGACGATTCAGGTAGCGGATTGGAGCTTGGGTTGGAATGGTGCTCGCACTTGAGCGGCTTGGCTCCGGCTCTGGAAAGCAAGATAATTGGCCAAAAAGGCGCTATTACTCGCGTGGCCCGAGCGGTTCAAGCCGCTGAGCTCGGATTGAACGAGCGAAGATCCCAACCTAAAGCAAGTTTCTTGTTCCTGGGCCCAACCGGTGTCGGCAAGACGGAAACAGCCAAGTGTTTCTCGGAGTACATATTTGGCTCTCCTACCGGCCTGGAAATGGTGTTCATGAACGAATACTCGGCAGATAGCCGTTTTCAGGAGTTTTTGGAACGAACCGAAGCTGCGATCCGACGGCATCCAAATGGATCGACATTGCTTTTTGACGAAATCGAAAAAGCGCATCCGAGATTAGTCGACGTTTTTCTATCGCTCTTGGAGGAGGGTATCTTGACTACATTAACCGGCGATCGCGTCAAAGTCGGGCAATTTTATCTGGTTATGACCAGCAATCTTGGAAGTGGCGATCTCTCAAAAATGGAGAACGCACCATATTCAACAATGGAAAGGGTCGCGCTGGATGTGGCGAGTCAATCTCTGCGGCCGGAGCTTTTTGCCCGCATCACCGAACGGATCGTTTTCCGGCCACTCGATCTTGAGACTCAAAAAATGATCCTTGCCGCTCTAATCAAGAAAAAGCTTACAGTGCTCTCTCAATTCTTTGGGCGGCCGCTGACGATTGATCCGGGCCCGGTAATGGCCTTTTTGCTACGAGTCGGCTACAACAAGGCTCAGGGTGCACGTATGCTACGACAGGAGGTGGATCGACAATTAAACTCTGCCAGCTTGGTTTGGGCTTTAAATAATCAGCCACCCAAACATGGAGTATTTTTCTATGATCCGGCGGCCGGAGGTCTAATCCTCCGATAGAGATTGCGCCTGCCAGTCAAGAGAACGACCGAACTCTGCAGAAACTGATTTGTCGAAAGCCGAGTTAAGTGTGAGATGATCCTGTATTGTCCTTATGCCTTGCAGAGCTTCTTACCCGGTTCGTTTTGATCATTGCGTCATCCATGTTTCGGATTGGGAAAGATCCAATCGCTTCTATTCCGAAGTTCTGGGCGCCGAGCTAATCTCGGTAAACGGCCGAACGGCGTATCGATTCGGGACAACTCAGCTGAATCTACACGGGCCTGGTGTTTCGGCTGGACCCCTCGCAAAATTGCCAGTTCAACCTGGCAACAGCGATCTTTGCTTCGCTTGGGATGGCCCAATTAAGGCGGCTCTCGAACATCTCAAAAGTAAAGGAGTCGCAGTGGAACTGGGTCCGGTTTCAAGGGCCGGAGCCCAAGGGATGGGGAAGTCGGTCTATTTTCGCGATCCCGATGGATCACTGCTCGAATTTATTTCGTACTCGGATGTCGCTGTGGAAGATTGAGAAAATCGGCTCGATTCAAGACGCTATTGGTTTTCGCCGGCGGGAGAATCTTGACGCCAAACATCGTCCGGTTGCAGCCTTCGAATGCGGCCTGAGTTCCTTTGGCGGTCATCCAATGAAGTCGATAGCACGATCAGAATTGAATGTTTCCCACGAAACCAGTTACTTTTTCTTACTTCTTTGATGAGCGACTATTCCCATACCACACGCTCTGATAGCTTTCGCAGACTTCTTTCTGCCGCTCTGACGTTTGGCATCATCATCGCGGTGTTCTACATCTTGAGTCTCGGAAGGAATTTCTTCATTCCTCTAGTCATTGCGTTTCTCGCCGTTTATCTAGTTGATATTCTTAGCCGGCTAGTAGGTCGAATCCGATTGGCCGGTCACCGGATTCCTAAGATCGTCTCGGTGATCCTCTCTTTTGCGATCATTTTTGGGCTTGGCTTTGTTTTAGCGGCCATCATTACAAATAACGCCGTTCATATTGCGGCGGTCGCGCCTCATTACCAAGTGCGACTTCAGCAGCTGGAGGCTCAAATCTTCGCCAAATTCGGAATAGAAGAACCGCCCGAGCTCGCGGCAATTTTGCGAACCCTGGATCTGCGGGCAATCTTTAGCGCAGTTGCAAAATCGGTCGCCGATTTACTCGAGGGGGTAACCCTGGTGGTCATCTATGGCCTGTTCATTTTGTTGGAGACGAGGTTTTTACCGGCCAAATTGGCTGCGATTTTCCCGGATAATTATCAACGGAGGAGAGTGCTGCACACTATGCAGCGCATTGATCGTGATATTCACACCTACTTGGGCGTCAAGACGGTGGTAAGTCTCGCCAGTGCAGTTTTGGCTTATATTTTAATGCGGCTGGTCGGCCTCGATTTTGCCGAATTTTGGGCCCTTTTGGTCTTTATCTTGCATTTCATCCCGACAATTGGCGTCATCGCGGCTACGATCTGTCCGACCTTATTGGCCGCAGTCCAATTTAATAGCCTAGGACCGTGTCTGGTGGTTGGAATTGGAATTACCGCAATTGCGCAGCTCATGGGTAATATCGTCGAACCGAATGTCATGGGAGAGACTCTTAATTTAAGTCCGTTAACCGTGATTATATCCTTGATTTTGTGGGGAACAGTTTGGGGGGTGTTGGGAGCATTCTTATGTGTTCCGTTGACGGTGATTTTCGTGATTGTGATGTCAAACTTCAAATCGACTCGCTGGATTTCAATTCTCCTCTCAAAGACGGGCAAGCTTCATCCAGGCGATCCGTCCGTGGAGGCCAATCAGAGCGGGTTGCTCTAGTTTCGACGTTATTCAATGGCAGTCCGCAATCGGAAAGTCGCCGTGAAGGGAAGTTCAAGGTTGCGTTGATTCGCCATTTTAGTGGTCAGACTCTATGCCGCGAAAGACAACAGAACACGGCTTCTCCGGTCAACTGGATAATTTTGCGCTATTAGACATTATTCAAATGGGCTGTCTGGCTCAGCGCGACGGACGACTTGTTATCCGTAACGGCAAACGACGCGCCGAAGTGATCCTCAGGCGAGGCCGGATAGTCCACGCGGCGACCAAGGGTCAAGTGGGAGAACATGCTTTGCTGGAGATCCTGAGTTGGGAGAAAGGGGAATTTCAATTCGGGTCCATTGATAGCGGCATTCAATCCGACCCTACGATTCAGGGCGGATGGGAGCAGGTCCTCATGGATGCAGTTCGCAAGCGAGACGAGCTCAGGTCGACCGGATTCAATGAATCGATGACTCGGTCTCTCCCAAACGATCGATCTTCGGCTGACGGCCTGTTAACGCAAATCGAGCTGGAGCGAAAACGAATGGCCAAAGCCCGTCGGGCGAAGCGAGTTTTCTTGGCGGTAATGATAATAGCTGCCGCGTCGACCGCAACTTACGTCATTTCTATCAAACAACAGCGATTGACAGCGTATGGCAGCAACCTGCAAAAACGTGTTGGTGAACTGGTGGCGAGGCATTCACACTGGCAACGCCGGGTGACTGAGCAAATCGCAATTCCGGAGGGTGAGTTCATTTATCAGGATGGAGAGCGTCTTAATCTGAAACGATTCGTAATCGACAGCACAGAGGTGACGATCTGGGATTACGCCGATTTTCTCAAGGCAACCGGCTCAGATACCCGCTTTGATCATCCAAATCAAGCACCTCACAAAGGACATTCCAATCAAGAATGGGAGAACTACTCACGAGCGGCGTTCTCCGGCGAGAATTATCATGGAATTCGATTGAATCCCAATTTCCCGGCCGTCTACGTGGATTGGTTCGACGCTTATGCGTTCGCCAGATGGAAGGGTCACCGGCTGCCAACAGAAACAGAATGGGAAAAGGCTGGACGCGGATCGGATGGACGCCGATTTCCTTGGGGAACGGACATGCTTGCGAATGCGGCTAACTTGCTTGGAGCGCTGCAGGCGGGTCCAGGTTGGACCGAAGTAGGTGTCTGGAGACAGGATCGTAGTCCATACGGTGTTTACGATATGGCCGGCAATGTCTCGGAATGGACTGCCAGTGACGACGGCCAAGGCAACCCCGTCGTTCGTGGAGGGAACTTCAGATCAAACAGCGGCGAACTGACTCGTAGAATCCTCCACCTCTCTCCAGAGACTAAAGACGAACGCATCGGCTTCCGGACAGTGCTAGACGATCCGCGCTTCGCGAATAGCCGATAGCCGATAAAGGACAAAGCACTTGAACGACGTATTCTGAAATCTATTGGCTATCGGCTATTGGCTATCGGCTATTCGCGAAGCGCAGCGCATCCCTACCGAATCACAAAAAAACATTCGACGGAAGCGTTAGGATATAGATAATTTTGACCCGATGTCCTTCATTAACTTCGTAAGCGGAGAGGTCGAGTTTAAAATCGTCTACTATGGCTGCGCTCTTGGCGGAAAGACGTCTTCCTTGGGATACATTCACGAGCGGGTCGACGCCCAAGACAGAGGGAATCTGGTTTTGTTGCCGACGCAGAACGATCGGACACTCTTCTTCGACTTCTTGCCGGTAGATGGCGGGAAAATCAAAGGCTTCAAAGTACGTTTCAAACTTTGGACGGTTCCAGGTCAAGTGATGTACAATGCCACACGCCAGCTTGTTCTCCGCGGCGTGGACGGGATCGTTTTCGTTGTGGACTCGCAATGGGATCGCATGGAGGCAAACTTCGAAAGCCTGAGGAACCTCGAGCAGAACCTCGCGGGAATGGATTCGAGCTTAGACAAAGTGAGTCTCGTTTTTTTTTATAACAAACGCGACCTGCCAGAGGATAACATCGCGCCAATCGAAGCGATCGATCTGCTTCTCCGGCACAGACTTAGGAAATCCAATCGGTTTGCCGGCGATTGCCTCGGCGGCAAGCACGTGTTCAACGCGCTTAATCAAGTGACGCAAAGCGTCTTGCGCGAGTTTCTGGTCAAGGACGATCTGGAGAACTATGAAGCCTACCGTTAATGGCAAGAGACACTGTCAATTCCGGTTAGCGCCGAAAGCCGGCTTCTCCCTGGTTGAGATCTTGGTAGTATTGGCGATCATCGCGGTTGCTGCCGGCTTCATTGCTATCTCGATTTTGAGTGCACTCAAGCAACAGAATAGTCGGGTTTGTCTGACTAACATGGTGACAATCGAAGCGGCTAAAGATGAATATGCGCGTGATCATCCGGGCGCAACTACGATACCGAGTGTCACTGATTTTGCGCCTTATTTTCGATTCGGCATCCCTCGTTGCCCGGACAACAATGGAACCGACTATGCCAATCTACTCGATCTAAAGAGCCCGGTGAACTGTTCCGTGCATCCGGAGAACACCGCAAAATTGAATATCGGAAAGTGAAAATGCTAGGGACGGCGGTACAGCAGAGTTGGAAAACCGTTGTGGACTTCGTCCAGAAAAACGAAGTCAGCGATGTTTCGCTGTTCCGTAATAATGTTTCGGCTCGACTCGCCGGTCAAATTGTACCGCTAGCGGAGCCCGGTGCTCTTTCGAAAGACGAAGTCCAGCTGATGATAGCCGAATTGGCCAAAGACAGGCCTGATCTACGCGAACAGCTTGCTGTACGGCAAAGGTCGGTCGATTTCACGACGGCTCTCTATTCCAAGCGCTTTCGGGTCAACATTGCTCTCGCGCAAGGAGAGCTTTTTGCATCATTGCGGCCACTTCCTGATTCACCCCCAGCGCCGAGTGAAGTAGGTCTCACTAGCCAAACTATAAAACTCGTCACATCGCTCCGTGAAGGCCTGATCCTGATTTCTGGTCCTACCGGATCTGGAAAAACTACGACGATTGCGTGTCTGGTCGAAGCGATTAACCAAAGCCAGCAACACAAGATTGTGACCATCGAAGATCCGGTCGAATTCGTCTTCTCAGGAAAACAATCGGAGATCATTCAGCGTGAGGTCGGAGTCGATGTGGAATCATATTCCACGGGGTTGCGGGAGGCCCTGCGACAGAATCCAGATGTGATCGTGGTCGGTGAAATTCGCAATGCAGAGACTGCGATGGTTGCGCTCCAAGCCGCCGAGACTGGACATTTGGTAATTGGATCGATGCATGCCAGAAGCGTGGTGGAAACTGTCACCCGCTTTGTGTTGTTGGCTGCCGAAAGAGGCTCGGAGGAGATCCGATACGTTCTCGGAACCGCCATGCGCATGATCGCGAACCAACGGCTCCTCAGGAAAAGACAGGGAGGACGAGTGGTGGTGCGAGAAATCTGTGTCCACGCGCCGAAGGTCGAATCGGTAATTCTGTCCGGTAACGAGCAGGAATTGGAAAACTATATGTTGAGCGGCCGAGATGCGGGCATGATCGATTTCCAAACGGCGCTCCGACAGGTCCAGCGCCAATTGGAACCTTCCGAGTTCCAAACACACTCTCGGGCTCGTTGAGGATTGCGACCTGGGACCAGCAAAGCGGCGCTATCGTCCATTCCAAAGAGGCACCAAGATGATTCCAATTTGTTGCTGCGGTAGCAGTGTACCCCGCGACGATTCCGCGATGAGCAAGCCGAATACCCCGCCCAACAGCGACCGAGTGCCTAAAAAAGGACACAGAATGGCTGTTCACTTTTTATGACTTACCGGCATTTGGAGCACTGTTCGCTTCTGCGCGGCACTGATTCCGTTGTCGTACATCATAAAAATCAGCATCCAAATTGGCCTAAGCACAAGGCAATACTGCAGGGTTGGAAATTGATGGGCAAAGAGGGGCTAAAGCCGGAATCCGGAATTTTCGGGCCTTACTGTAATTTCCCAAGAATAATCTAAGTCAGAGTGCATCTCAGAAATTTAGTCCTTTGAGATAGTCGGGCACTCTGCAACTTTTTTCTTCGCTGTTTGGAGTTGGTCTGCATATTTGAGCAAGAGAGTTTCTGCTAACATATCTTGTTTCAAGAGTGTTGAATGCAGTCTTTGGAACTAGCTCCCACAAGTGTTAGTGCATACTAACATTACGCAAAAAGGTAATGGTTAATTAGATGCTTTTGTTTGTCATTTTTTTTTGCTTTTGTTTAAAAAAAGCCATCGTGACAATCAGATTTTAAATTTGTTCGAATTTTCTTTGTAAAACTCTTGACGCGCTCCTGTTTTTGATCAAAGTCGCGACCCATCTACGAGATCAAAGCGGCACAACTGTGGGAGCACCAAGGGCGTTCGCCAGCGCTTTGATAATGCCAACCTAGAACCTTTAACAATTTAACCGCTTGCGACTCTTTGGCTTCGATGGAACGCGAGGTTCGCGTTGCAAGCTGGAATGGAAGAAACAAATGAAATTCAAGTTTGGTAGCGCCAGGCTGCCTGTAATCTTGGCGGCAGCGTTGATGCCACCGGCCGTTGTCCTGGCGCAAGCGCCAACAAGTCCTTCCGCCGGAACGGACACCGGCGGACAACTCCAACAAATGACAGTCACAGGTTATGTCATTCCTCGCGTAGGCGAGGGTCCGCAACCAGTGGTGTCGTACGATCGGGATTTTATTGAGAAGCAGGCGAACCAGACAGCTAGCGATGTTCTCCGCTCACTCCCGTACGCCAATGGTACTCTGACCACATTCACCAACGCGGGTATCAACTCTTCGCCAGCTTCAGCCGCCGTCAACCTGAGAGGGTTAGGGGTCAATCGTACCCTGACGCTGGTCGATGGCCATCGCTTTCCGGATTTTCCAATTCCGTTGGGTGCTGCATTCTCTTTTGTTGACCTGAACTCTATTCCGTTGGCTGCTATTGACCGCATTGAGGTCCTTAAGGACGGAGCTAGCGCCGTTTATGGCGACGACGCTGTGGCTGGGGTGGTCAACATCATTATGAAAAATGACTACAATGGGGCCGACATCTACAATTACTATGGTATCAGCCAGCGCGACGATTATGAAATCTTTCACAGCCAAGTTACCGGCGGCGTGTCCCATAAGCTCTGGTCCGATGACTCCAAACTGAGCATCGTTGCATCATTCGATTACTATTCTCAATCGCCCATCGACTCGCTCGACCGAGGGTTCGCTTTCGGTGACAAGAGCAAGCTTGCGGCTAAATTTCCGGATACCTCGACAGCCTTCTTTTCTCCTTTTGGTTCATTCAGCGGGTTTAGGGCTGGAACCGGAGGCCGCCCGAGTGTGGGACCTCCTGGAACACTATTCCCGGTTCAGACTGGATCTACGTTCTTTACACCTCCAGGTTCTACAAGTCCCACGATAGCTCCGGGGAACGCCCCGGCCGACTCCTTTATACCGTTTAATTCCGAGCTAGCTGCACGGGAGGAGCGATACGGAGGATCACTGAAAGTAAACTTTAGCCCGACTGACTGGCTCAATTTCTACGATCTTCTCGTCGTTAACCGAACCGAGGAAGTAGGTGTTACGCCTAACCAAGGGATGAGCTCTGGTGATCAGGTTGGCAACACAGTCCTATTTATTCCGGCTAATAATCCGTTTAATCCGACGCATCAGGATCTCCAGCCAAACGGGCAGGGCATGAACGAGTTTGGTCCATGGCAAGAAGATACGATCACACGGACGGTCTTTAACGTTGTCGGTGCGACGTTGCAATTACCAAAAGGCTGGATTGTCGACGCGAGCCTCGCCTATGGGGAAAGCGATTCGACGCAGACTTACTTCAATGCAGCTAAAACCGATGCGCTCCAATTAGCTCTTGAGGGTCGGTTGCCCGGCCACATTGGGCAGTTCTATGATCCCTTCACTGACCAATCAAAATCGGGCAAGATCAACGGCTCATTAGTAGACGCAATTCGGACTCAACAGTTCCAGAACGCCCGTACTAATATCGCTACGTGGAATATCCATGCTGGTGGTCCGATCCTTGATGTGCCCAGCGGCCAAGTCTTACTGGCTGGGGGCTTGGAATATCGTGATCAAACCTTGATTATCTCAAATGACCAGAACAGCACAAACCGCAATATCATTGCCGGAAACTTTCTGGGTAAGGGAACCGATGGACGCCGATGGGTTCGAAGCGGTTATATTCAAGCCACCATTCCCATCTTTGGTGAGAAATGGTCCTGGCCTGGAATGCGTCAGCTACAGGTAGTGATTTCAGAACGATACGATGATTATTCGCTGTTTCACAGCGCGGCCAAACCGCAGATAGCGATAATGTACAAGCCGTTCGACGACATCACCGTTCGTGGTACGTACTCGGAAGCTTTCGTAGCGCCTTCCTTGTCGCAACTTTTTGCGACACCGCCGGAGTTCCAGACATTGGTCACCAATCCCAAGCTCGGTGACAGAGAAACTGTTCTTTTGGTGAATCCGGGTAACGCAAACCTCAAGCCGGAAACCGCCTACGAATATTATGCGGAGCTATTGTGGACGCCCGGAGCCAAGGATCCGGAGCACAGTTGGTGGGGTTGGCTAAATGGGTTTACGGCTTACGTGGACTGGTTTCAGGTTGATTTGCGTAATGTGATCAATACGCTGCCGAACCAGACCGTGGTGAATAACCCTTCGGTGTTCCCTGGTACCGCAGTTTCCTTTAATCCCAATGGCACAATTCGTTTAGTTACGAATCCCTTCTTGAACACCGGGAACACCTTGGCGGACTACATTGATTTTGGAGGATCCTACATCACCAAGGAATTCAACTGGGGCAAACTGGATTTAGAGGCTAATGCCACTTATAACTACAATTACGCGGCCAAGACATTGGTCGGGGTTTTTCCGGCTGGCAGTAAAAAGGCCGGTCAGCCTCAGTTCCAGGTCTTCACGGCGGATGACCAATTTAACACCGGAACGACGCAATCGGGAGGTCCGGATTTCAAGCTGGTCGCCAGTGCTTTTTATTCAAAGACGCTGTTTGGCGTCGATGCTTTCCGTACTGGGTTTATACTGAATTACAGCGATTCAGAGGCTGACAGGAATAACAATCGGAAAGGCTCGGCTCCGAACCTCAATAATGGATTGGATTCTCCGGGATTCGTGCACCTGATTGGCAGCTGGACGACGGTTGATTGGCAGGTTTCTTATGCCTTTGGAAAGGCTGCTACTATTACGCCAGAAACGCCGAAGCCGGGTTACGACAAGGAAGGCAAGCCGATTGTGGGCGAGAAAGCGATTGCGCCAGCGCCGGAGACCCTTCATTGGGGATGGCGCTCATTGTTGGCGGATACTACCTTTACGTTTGGTATCAAAAATATTTTTGACACTCGTCCGCCGCTGTCGATCGACCAGCTAAGCGGCATCGGCTTCGATTTCTCGAATGCGGATCCGATCCAGCGGTACTTTTATGTGTCGGTAGAAAAGAAGTTCTAGTTTAACCTGTTATAACGGTAGATCAAAGAGCACAAGCGAGGGAGAGTTCTGGCCTCCCTCGCTTTTTTTACCGAGACGAGGATTGGGGTCTGGAACCGGCCAAGCCGCGCTATCGTCCATAGAAAAGAGGCGCCAGGATGATTCCAATCGCGTCGATTAACGAGTGCATGACCATGGCGATCACGAGATTACCTCGTAAAAGGTAAAGCAGAGTTAGGAATGCTCCCAATAGGAATGGGAAGATCAGTTGTGTAGTCCAGCCAACTAATCCAGCATGGGCAATTCCAAAAAAGAACAGGGTGAGGAGGCCGGCCACCCACCGATCTTTGGTAAACCGGGCAAGAACTGCAATGCCATAACCGCGAAAAAGAAATTCTTCGCAGATCCCAGCGGTAACGACTAGCAGAATTCGAATTGGCAGATGCAGACTGGAAAGCTGATTTACGGCCGATCGTGAATTTTCGGCGCCAGGAAACAACTTGGAAACTAATCCTACTGAGACCACGGAAATCATCAGTACAATGGCCATTGCCAGCCAATCCATGAGCCGAGGAACGCGGATTCCTAGGTCGCCAAAATCTAGTCCCAGTCCCCGAAACGCAATCAAAGCCACGACCAGGGTAGTGAACCATTGAAACGCTACGCCACTCAAGGCTCGCGCTGAAAGTTCTCGCAGAACCAGACCGGGGATCGATTCAAGCAGAATGAAGCCGAATGCCAGCGCTAACCCAATCCCCGCCAGTAAGCGTTGATGCGGAGTCCAAGCAATGCTGCCGCCCATTTTTCTGTCTATACTGTTTGCTGGCGCGTAGTGCGGAAGCTATTGGCTATTGGCTATCGGCTATCGGATGTGCCCACCTACTCCTTCTGCGTACCAGGTTCGAATTTCTCCAACTCGGCGAATACGTATCCGACAAAGATATCCGCTTCAACTCGCAGCGGGATTCGATAGTTATCGTCTGAAATCCATCCCCGGCCACTCTTGAAACGTTTATAGGTCTTGAGCTGTAAATGTTGATCGATCGATTTGAAATTGAGGTTAACTCTGATCGCATTGCGTTCAGTGTCGCCGATTCGAATCTTTTCTCGTCCGACGACCTCAACGGTAGCCAGGTAAGCGGCATTATTTGCGTAGACAACCATCACTTCTTTCTCGCCCTCGGTGAGGGGCTGACTCCGCAGCCAGAAGTATGCCGTCTCAAAACTAAATATCGGCGCAAATTCTATCGTTCGCGATTTGGGCGGCTCTTTTGCTGGAGTAACATCCCGCACACTGGTGGTTCCCTTGGCACCGAAATCAATTGTTGTTTTGACATCTAGCGACGCATATTTTTCGTTCTGGACCACACGTGTCGGTAACAGAGTCGAGCGATGCGAAAGACATTCATGCTCGAGGTCTAACCGGAAGAGGGCACGTGCCAATCCGACTGTTCCGCCGTTCGCTTTGGTTTTCACCATATCGCCCTCCCGCGTCAGGTGTACGTCAGCTTGTGCCGCAGTAACGCCGCTCCATCCAAAACGATAGGTGAGACGGGCGTTGGATGGGAACGGAAAATTTCCAGGGCCTTTGCCGGTCGTTACGGAATCGGCCCACGGCGGCGTCTCCAGTGCCCAACTCACCGACAGGAAAATGACGAAGTAAAATGGAAGGAGGATCTTCATTTGGGTATGATGCGCTCGGTACTCTGAGTATGAATCCAGCCACTCAAGCCATTATCTAAATGGCAAAAGGTCCAGTCACCCCGTTCCGTTAACAGCTTCAGTTCCTGGCCGGCACCCAGTGTCACCACTATGCGCGAACTAGCCGCCGGGCCGAATCGAACATCCGAACTTTGATCGACGACTACCGCAAGATTCGGATCTTTCATTCCGTCGCCAACCCAAAGAGTCACTGCCAGACTTAAAACGAAAATCGGGGCAAAAACTAGCAACGCGATTTTGCCGGTAGTACGAAGGCGCTGACTGGCTCTCCACAACAATGCCGCGATTGCGGTGAGCCAAAAAAGGATAGCAGTTAAGGCGAACCAAAAATCGGAACGCAGCCTTAGCCATTGATAAAAAGGATGCGCTTCGGGGTTGCCAATCGAACGAAGGACGGAGTCGAGATTCCGTTGAGCGGGAGTAAAGTTCGGATCCAAGACTAGTGAACGGCGGAAATTAAGGATCGCTCGCCCTTGCTCTCCATCCATTAGCCAGATGTTGCCCAAATTATAAAAAAGCGCCGGAGCCGCTGCGCCGGTGGAGATCAGTTGTAAATAGTTGGCTCTCGCTTCTTCGTACTTTCCTTCGCGGTAGGCCTGATTCCCTTTCTCCAGTGTGAGCAATTCGGCGCCTCCGCTGAACGAGTACGCGACTAAAGTCCAGGCGCTGGCCGCAATCAATGCGCGTTTTATGACGCCTTTTCCCATGCGTCGATCAATTCTTTGATTTCCGTGCGCTCAGTCGAAGAAAGTGTGTACGCCTGGTTAGCGTACACGCAGTTCGCCCGTTTCTCGATCACTCGATTCAAACCATTTCGGAGATCCTCCGGTACCTGCTTTTGTTGCAGTGCGTCTTCCGCCGTGATGTGGCGAAGTGCCCCCTTGGCGCGGACCAGTTGATCAAGCTGAATGAGCCGGACGGCCGCGGAGAGTGCGACTTCGGCCTTGGGAGAGTCGAGTTTTCGCCGCTGGGCGCGTCGATCGGCTAAGAACGTTCGAAGCGGTGCCCGCTCTTGAAACCACCGTTTTCCCCCATAGTTGATAGCTAAACCGAGCACGATCACGGCTGGGATGAGTTGGATTAGCCAAAAACCGGGCTCTCGGGTGACCGGCTCAAATGAGCCCCTGGGTTCGCCTTTGGCCACGAGGTCGGTCACACCCGAATTTGGGTTCCGGGAAGGGCTCGTCGATTGGGAAAGGTTTGGGGTTTGCTGTGGACTTGGCTGTGATAGTTGCTGACCCTCCACATTGATTTCTTTGGGAGCAAGATCCAACGTCACATACTTTTCCTGCTCCGGATCAAAATAGGAGAAACTTGCCGCCGGAGTCCCGTGAACCGGTGCACTGGCCACGATCGGATAATGGAAAGTCTTGACTGCGATTAAGCCGATGTCGTCCTGCGCCTCAATTTCGGAAGTTACCTGATGTACGCGCCAAACGGGAGTCGCAGCCAGGACCGGTCCCTGAACCCGATCGAAGTTGCCGTTTCCGGAAATCTGGATCCGCAGATCGAGAGGATCGCCAACGCCGGCGTGAGTCGGTTGAATCGATCCTGTCATCGTAAATGCTCCGACCGCTCCGTTGAAGTTCCCTGGACGACCGTCGGTGGGTAAAGCCTTGATTTGAATCGTCGCGCCGTTGGTCGCGATCGATGCTTCTTTCCGTTCGTATCCGCTGAAGCCATTACTGAATGGTGACTGATCGAAGTCATCATCAAAACCGGGCGGAGTGTTTCGTAGTACCGGAACATGTAACAGAAATTCTTGCGTGGCTGAGCGAAGATCGAGTTGTCCGGCGCGGACTCCGGTTATGGCGGTCTTGTAAATAAGTACTCGATACCAGCGGCCATTCATCTGGACCTCTTTCTCGGCCGGATCCGGGTACTTAGCCGTGACAAACCCATCTCCATCTATGATCGGAAGCTGTCCCTGCGGGTATGGCTGATACCAGATTCGACGGTCAAAATAATATCGAAGTTCCACCGGAATCGCTTCGCCGACGTAAGCGGAATCTTTTGGAACAACCAACTCACCAAAATATGACTTGTTCGGTTCGGCCGGTTTATTCGGTTCCTCTTTAAGGACGGTTAGCGTTAAAGGCGCACTTTGAATTTCCCGGCCGTTGAGATTCAGTTTCACCGGCGGAATCGAAAATGTACCTTCCCGTTGCGGAGTGATCACGTACGTGAAATTCACACTGAACGTGGTGTCGCCATTCAACGTCTGCATTCGCGTCGATTGGCTGGCAAATCGAATTGAAAGGCCATCGGCCGAAATATTTGGAGGCTCTGCCATTCTGACGTTTCGGACTTCTACTTGCAGCTGAACCGGTTGGGCGACGGTAGTATGGTCGCTGGACAAAGTAGCTTGGACCTTTAATTCACCCGGATCGGTCCGCGCGACGACACAAAGCAGGAAAAGAAGAGCCAACTTCATCTCACCAATCCTTGAGTACTGGTCGATCAGTTTTTTTGCGGCGAGACAGATCAACGTGGTCCTCGTCGTCCCGGAACGAATCGAGCAATCCGTTCGCTTCCTCCGGAGTCATCTTTTGCCCACTCGGCATCTCGCTCTCCGGCTTCTCTTTGGTCGAGTCGTTCGGTTCGATTGCACGTAAATCTCCTTGCTTCTTCTTTTCCGGGCCGGAATCTGCGTCCGGCGGGGGCGTTTGGCCGTTTCTGGACCGGTCCTGAGAAGGATCAGACCCTTGGTTTGATTGTTGGCCGCTATTTCCTTGAGATTGGCCCTGTCCGGACGGAGAGCCCTTTGATTGTTGTTTCCCGCTCGAACTGCGCGCTCCTCCTTGCTGTTGCTTTCGTTTTTTCAGTTCTTCGATACGACGTTTCACCAGAGCTAGATTCTTTTTTGCCGCCTCGTCATTTGGATCGATCGCCAGCGCTTGTTCATACGAGTATTCCGCGTCTTGGTAACTGGTCAGCTGCCGCTCAATATCTTCCTGCCAATCGCCCTCTTTAAAAAGAGCGTTTCCACCATTGTAGTAGGCCTTCTCGCGCAGACTCGCATTAGGACTTTGCAAGACCTCAGAAAAATTTTCGAAGGCCTGGTCGTATTTTCCCATCCGGTAGGCGGCAGTGCCGGCATTGAAATTTAGTATCGGATCGTGTGGCGAGCGATCCAACTCCTGTCGCCACTGCCGCAGAGCCTCATTGTAATCTCCTTGTTCATACAGTTCGAAAGCGCTTGATGCCTTGGCCAATGTGCCGGTGCCGAATGCGAAAATGAACAATGATGCGACCGCCGCCTTTTGAAATCGCTGACGTTCGCTAAGAATCGAAGAAATCACCAGCAAGAGCAACCCAAAGGCAAGGGGCCAGCGATAGCGTTCGATCGGGGTGCGGAAAGTGCGTTGGCCAAATCTAGACTCACCCAGACGATTGATGCCGTCGCGAACCAGACGCGAAACTGTGTCCGGTTGCAGTCGGAGATAAAAGCCACCGGTCGCTTGCGCAATGCCTTTCAGGCGAGCCTCATCCAGTTTGGTTCTCACGAGCTTTCCGCTACTGTCACGGAGCAGTTGGCCATTTGGCAACGGAATCGTCGCTCCGTCCGGAGAACCGATGCCGAGGGTGAAAATTCGAATTCCGTTTTTGGCGGCCCGTTCAGCTTCGGCGACACCATCTTCGTCGAGTTCCTCACCATCCGTCAACAGAACCAAAGCTTTGTAGCTCTCGCCGTTGCGGCCAAGGATTAGTTCACCGGCCCGGATGGCGGCGGCAATATCGGTGCCGCCGCGGGCCACCGTGTTGGTATTGAGCTCGTTGAGAGTGCCGATCACTGTGTCGTAATCAATCGTGAGTGGAGCTTCAACCTGGGCTTCGCCAGCAAATGCCAGCAGCCCAAATCGATCGCCCGGCATTGATGCAATCAAATCTTCGGCCGCCAATTTGGCGCGGGCCAGCCGACTAGGCGGTAGATCGCTACTGAGCATGCTTTTCGAAGTGTCGATCGCCAGGAGGATATCGCGTCCTCGAAAATTCTGAGTTTCCTGGGCCTCGCCCCATTGCGGCTGGGCGAGCGCGAACACAAAACAAGCCAAAGCGATAAGGAAAAGGACGCGCCGCCAGAGCCGGAGACGGTGATCAACCGTGTCAGTCAAAGAGGGTAACAACCTGAAAGCAACAATTCGTTCGAGGCGTTGG
>WNFR01004018.1_pt1 | contig 17394 bp, 18 predicted proteins | sample 5400221 | NCBI WGS metagenome assembly WNFR01 (sample SAMN13153357, study PRJNA577476) | soil metagenome | isolation source: 40 cm soil under Madrone tree | place: USA:California | collected 2016-06-14
GCCACGTTTCCCTCATCCAGGACGGACCCCAATGCCGCTGCGGCAATCGCGGCTGCTGGGAAGTTCTCGCCTCCAACTCCGCCGCCGCTCGCTATTACGCCCAATCCGCTTCCGTCCGCAAAGGCGAAGTCGGTTCCAAGAGCGACATGGCCACCGTCGGTTTCGGTGACATCCTTCGGTTGGTCCAACAGGGCGATGCCAAAGCCTGCAAAGCCCTCGACCAAATGGCCCACTTTCTCGGTGTCGGTATCGCCATGCTCATCACCGGCCTCGCTCCCGATGTGCTGGTCGTTGTCGGAGAGGTTACCCGCGCCTGGGACCGCGTCGGCCCGATTGTCGCCGAGGCGGTCAAACAGCGTTCCTTTACCCACGCCGGCACTCACATCCTGCCGACCGACCCGGAGGCCCAGCCACGCCTGCGCGGCACCATTGCCCTGGTCCTCCAGAAACACTTCGGCGCCCCCTTTATCGCCTAAACTTTCCCTGGCCGGTGTAGCCGCCGACGTCAGTCGGCGCTGAGCTCATTCGCTTGGCAATCAGCGCCGACTGACGTCGGCGGCTGCGCAAGGTGTGAAATATCGGGTTAAGTCCCGCTCACGCCGCGACCGCCGGCTTTTGGCCGTCGCTCATGAAACTAAGGTATTCAACGAGGCGGGGCTTGATTTCTTTGCGGGGCACAATCGCATCAATCAGCCCGTGATCGAGCAGAAACTCTGCGGTTTGGAAGCCGGGCGGCAGTTCAGCCTGAGTCGTGTCCTTGATGACGCGCGGGCCGGCGAAACCGATCATCGCGCCAGGCTCGGCCAGTATGAGATCCCCCACGCTGGCGTAGCTGGCCATCACGCCGGCGGTGGTCGGATGAGTCAGCACGCTGAGGTAAGGCAGCCGGGCTTTCGCATGGTACGCCAGGGCGGCGCACGTTTTCGCCATTTGCATCAGGCTGAACATGCCCTCGTACATCCGGGCTCCGCCGCTCGTCGAGATAATGATCAGCGGCAGCGCTGTTTCGGTCGCCCGCTCGATCAACCGCGCCAGCTTCTCCCCGACCACCGAACCCATCGAACCTCCCAGAAAACTGAAGTCCATCACGCCCAGCCCCGCCCGGTGCTCCCCGATTTTGCCGATCCCGGTGACCACCGCGTCCTTCAGGCCAGTGGATTTTTGATATTCCTCGAGCTTCGAGGTGTAGGAAGCCACGCCGGTGAAATTGAGCACGTCCACGCTGACCATGTCTGCGTCCATTTCTTCGAAGGTGCAGGTTTCGACCAGGGAATGAATTCGCTCGCGCGAGCCGACCGGAAAGTGATGCTGGCAATGGGGGCAGACCTTCAGGTTCTCGTCCAACTCCTTGTCGAAAACCATCGTCGCGCACTTGGGACATTTCGTCCAGAGTCCTTCGGGGATCTCCCGCTTTTTCGATTTGGAGCGGGGCCTTGGCTTTTTCGCGAACGAGGTCGTATTGTTGCTCACCGGTGGAGGGGTGACCGCCGGCTCGGCAGTGTCCAGGCCGAGCGTCTTTTTGGTGAAGGAGGAAGTAGCCATGTTTAGAGAGTTGTCAATTGATAGTTGCTGGTCGAAACCTTGTCCATAATATTCAGATTCCTCGGGCCGCTGTCCAGACGCAAACCTCAGCCGCACCGCCCGCCAGCAGCACCTTGGCGCAGGCGCTGGTCGTCGCGCCGGTAGTAAGCACATCATCCAACAGCACAATCCGTTCCCCATTCAGGCGCGCGTTTCGCTTCATGGCAAAGGCCCGGCGGACGTTCGCGATGCGTTCCCGGCGGCTCAGACGCGTTTGCGTGCGCGTCGGAACCACGCGCCGGAGGAGCTGCGTGTTCATGGGAATCTGCGTCGCGGCGCTGAGCCGGCTGGCCAGACGCTCGGCCTGGTTGAATTCGCGTTCCCGCTTTTTGGCAGCATAGAGCGGGACGGGCACGATCCAGTCGCATTGTTCCAGCGCCAACACCGGTTTGGCCTGGCTGATGAGCAAACCCGCCAAAAACTGCTCAAACCAGAGAGCGCGCTGATATTTGTAGCGATGGATCGCCTCGAGCATCTGGTCGCGCGCAATCACCGCGGAACGCGCCGAGCGGAAGTGCCATTCGGCGTCGCGGCAGTTGGCGCATTCGAACTGGGTCGTGATTTCTCCTTCGTAAGGCAGTCCACACCGCTCGCAGAACGGCCGCTCGATGAAACGCACCCGAGCGCGGCAACCCGAACAGACGAAGCTCTCCGCGGGAGTAGCGCGCGCCTCGCCGCAAAGTTGGCAGTTCTCCGGGTAGAAGAAACCCAAACCGGCATTGAGCCAACCTGCCACCCACCCCGCCAGATTTGCCAGCGGCTGCATCGCCGGAATGGTAACCCACCCTGCCTCCGAGCCAAGCAGGAAAAGTCATCAGGTTTTAGCAGTGGCAGCAGACCCAGGGGCATGTTAAATAAGGCTGGTGTTCAATTCAGCGAAGCAGGCGGGCAGCGATGCCGCGCCCGCGCCCGGACCATTCGGACGTTTCTATTTGCAGGAGCTGATCAACAGCGGCGGCATGGCCGACATCTGGCTCGCCACCGATGCCAACAGCAAGGCCTTTGCGCTCCGCCGATTGCACGAGGGGCTCCGCTTCAATTTCGCCGCCCGCCGCCGCTTCCTGCGCGGCTGCCAGATTCTCGAAAAAATCCACGACCACCGAGGCATTATCGGCTACGTGGAGCACGGCAAAATCGGCGGGCTGCTCTACCTGCTCATGGAGTATATCGAGGCGGACAATCTTAAGGAACTCTACACCCGGCACGATCCGGTGTTGCTGGAGAACGTGGCCCAGATCCTGATTGATATGGCCGCCGCCCTGGAGCACGTCCATGAAAACGGCTACATGCACCTGGACTTCAAGCCGGAGAACGTGCTGGTGACCCGAAACGGCCAGGTGCGCCTGGTGGACTTCGATCTGGCACAGCCGATCCCGGAGAAGCCGAAAAAACTGACCAAAAAAAATCCGGGCACGCCCGCTTACATGGCGCCCGAGCAATTGCTCGGCGAGCCAATTTCGCAACGCGTGGATATTTTTTCGTTCGGTGTCGCCGCGTACGAATTGCTGACCAACCAGAAACCTTTTCCGGGCGAGACGCCGGGGGAGATTTTGAAAAAACAACTCGACCGCTCCGACTTTGCCCCGCCCCGCCAATACAATCCCGACCTGCCGGCGAATCTGGAGAAGGTGATCCTGAAGTGCCTGGAGCGCGAGCCGGAGCGGAGATACCCGTTCATGGGGGTGATGTCGCGGGAGTTGCAGGCCGCGCTGTATGTTTAGTTGAGGGTTGAGAGTTAAGACCGCGGATTTCGCGGATTCCGGGGATAAAGTAAAGATTCTCGCGCTGCTTAGTTGTCCTCGGCTTCGAAGGTAGCGACGAGCGGCCGATGGTCCGAGCCAAGCCCCCAGTTTGGAATCGTGAGCACGTAGGTTTCGCTGGCCACCCACTCCCGCGCCATGCCGGGGCTGAGGAGGATGTAATCAATCCTGCTGTACAAGTCTTCCTTGGCGTAATAATGCGTCCACGTAACGTTGCGCTGCTCCAAAGTGCGGCTCCCGAAAAGCTCATCACCGTTTCGCTCTGCTGGGCGGGTGTCCACCAGTTTATGTTTGCCGCGGCCGATCACCTCCTTTGTTGAAGCGGCATCCTTCGTGTCGTTTAAGTCCCCCAGCACCACCAGGTTCACGTTGGGGTTGGCGGCGAAACGCGCTTCGATTTTTTCGCGCAGGACCTTGGCCTCTTCCTGGCGCAGATCGCCTTCGTCCGCCTCCGGAATCGGGCGTTTGGATTTCAGGTGCGCCGTAATGAGCGTGAAGGAATAATTAGTGTTCACTTGGACGTCCGCCTCGGCGAAGCCGCGGCTCACGTGGAACCGGCGGCCACCCAGCAGGAAATCGTCATTGGTGTGTGGTCGGCGGGCCGTGAATGGGAATTTGCTCAGGATGGCCAGGTGAATATTGGTATCGAAACCGGTCACGTGGCTCGAGTAGGGCAGGTCGAGGCCTTCGGCTTTGAGCGAGGCGCGCAGTTCCTGCAGGGCCGCGACACTGCCCATCTCTTGCAACGCAAGCACATCAGGTTTGAGAGCAAGAATGCTTTCGCGCACTTTCGCTTTGGCTTCGGGCGATTTGGCGTGGCGTGTTTGGGTGGGCGCGTCAAGATAATTTTCCACATTGTAAGTCGCCACGCGGAAGGTTTCGCTGGCCGCCAGAGTCAAAGAAAGCAGGAAAGCAGTCAGCACGGTGGCGTGAAGGAAAAGGCGTGAGCGAGGTTTCATGCGGGTGGTGATAACAAGTTCCGCCATTGGGGTCAAATAAAGGGCGTCTGGGCCGGGGGTTGACGAAAACGCAAGTTTGATGTAATGACATATCTGTATGGAAGACACCTTTCAACTAAGAATGACGCGCCAGGAGCGCCAGTTGTTCGAGCGATCGGCGCGCAGCTGCAAGGTGTCCGTGGCTGCGTTTCTTCGGGAAGCGGGGCGGGAGAAAGCCGCCCGGATCGGTCAGCGGGCAGCCTGCCTGGACTATCCTGACCAAGTCAACCTCTCGAAAGAGGCTGAAAAAGATCCGAAGACCTTTATTCGTTCCAGGCTCAAGGGGCGCAATGGACTGCATCGCTGATACGGGGTTTATCGTTTCGCGCTGGTCCAAAACCCCTGTTCGGAAACAATGGGCCATTCGACTTTGGGAAAGAGCAGCGCTGCCGATGCTCACCAGCGGGGCCAATCTTCAGGAGGCCGGCTGGCTGTTGGAGAATCATGAGATCGTTCTGCGGATGGTCAAAGACGGGGATTTGAGGCCGGTGCTGGATTTTGAGCGAGAAGCTAGAGCATTGCACTACCTGGCCGAGACCTACGCGCCGCGAATGGATATAGCGGATGCAGCGATCGTACGGTTGTCTGAGCTTTTCCCTGCTCATCAGGTTCTGACAGTGGATAAAGCCGACTTTCAGATTTACCGGCGCAACCGGACCCACGTCATACGCTGCGTATTCCCGCCGGACTGAACTCCTAATGCACCGCGGGAGGCGCGGCGCCCCTTATCGCTGACGAGAACCCTCGAGCGCGCGATTTCATGCGGTCGCTAATACGCCGTCGGTCGCAGCAAAGTCAAAGCCAATGGTCAACGGCCAAATGGCCAAATGGTCAAGAGACCGGTTGCAAACTCATCGTTCGCTGCTAGGTTTCCAGCATGTTTAAACCAAGTGAGATGGGATCAACGCGCTCGCGCCGCCAGGCAACCAAACCGGCCAGGCTTCACGATAAGCAGAGCGAGCGCGATCACCGGGAGTTGCGCATTGACAAAGTCGGTGTCCGGGGGTTGCGCTTCCCTATCCAGGTGCGCGACAAGGCCCGCGCCGTGCAAAACACGGTGGCCACCATCGGCATGTTTGTGGACCTGCCAAAAGAGTTTAAGGGCACCCACATGAGCCGCTTCATTGAAGTGCTCAACGCCCACGGCAACATCGTCCACGTCGAGAACATCCCCGACATACTCCACGCCATGCAAAAGAAGTTCCAGGCCGCGACCTCGCATCTGGAAATGGCGTTTCCCTACTTCATGGTCAAGCGGGCCCCCGTTTCGGGCATGGAAGGCGTGATGGATTACTCGGCCCGCTTCGACGCTACCGCCTGCCACAACGACATAGACTTCGTGCTCACGGTCAAGGCGATGGTAACCACCCTTTGCCCCTGCTCCAAGGCCATCGCGGCCTACGGCGCCCACAATCAGCGCGGCGAAGTGACGGTCCAGATCCGCTTTCGCAAAGCAGTATGGATTGAAGATCTGATTGGCGTCATCGAAGGCTCCGCTAGTTCCGAGCTCTATGCCCTGCTCAAGCGGCAGGATGAGAAAGCCGTGACCGAGCGCGCCTACGACAACCCAGTGTTCGTCGAGGACCTGGTCCGCAACGTAGCCCTCAAACTCAATGCCCATTCGGACGTAACCTGGTACAAGGTGGAGGCCGAGAACCACGAAAGCATCCACAACCACAATGCCTACGCCTGCCTTGAAAAGGGCTGAAAATTTTTGAAGATTGTTGTGGCGCATTCAATTTCTTTTGCTACATTCCCGAACCCTCAAAGGAATGCAAGGCATGGCCGGATGAGGAAACAAAAACCAAGTTCCGAAAGAACCAAGCAGTTAGACTTGTGATAACGAAGAAAAAAAGCATCAAGAGAGCCGCGGGCCACAGCAAGCCCCATGGCGCTGCCACGGCCGCGGCCATCCTGGGCAATCCCGGTGTCAAAGTGCGGAAAAACGGCGAAGTGAAAATCAAAGCCCAATGGGCCAAGTTTTACCATCGCCTCCTGGAGTTGCGCGACCAACTCCTCCGCCAGATGAACGGCCTCGCCAAGGAATCCGCCCAGGAAATGGCCGGCTACAGCCTCCACATGGCAGATTCGGGCACCGACAACTTCGATCGCGACTTTGCCCTCAGCCTGCTCTCCTCCGATCAGGACGCCATTTACGAAATCGAGGAGGCCCTCAAGCGCATTGAAAAAAACACCTACGGAATTTGCGAATTGACCGGCAAAACTATTCCCAGAAGCCGCCTGGAGGCCATTCCCTGGACCCGCTTTACCGTCCAGGCCCAGGCCCAACTCGAACGCGATGGCGCCCTTCGCCAGCGGCGCCTTGGCGCCCTTGGCACCGTAGATGCCGTCGGCGTCACCGAGGTCGAAGAGGAAGAGGAGCCCGAAGAGAAGCCCAAGGAAAAAGAGTAGTCATGCCCCGCGAAATCATCACCATCGAATGCACCGAAGCCCGCAAAGAAGGCAAATCTCCCTCCCGCTACACCACCACCCGCAACAAAAAGCTCAAAACCGAAAAACTCGAACTCAAGAAATACAATCCTGCTTTGCGCCGCCACACTCTCCACCGGGAAGTCAAATAGCCTATGCCCCGCAAAACCCGTCCCGATAAACCAGACAGACACGGAGGCCGTGGGCGTTCGTCCATGGTCGAAAGGCGCACCCCGCGCCCCAAACCCAAAATTGACTTCACCGCCGATGCCCTCGAGTTCAAAAATGTCACCCTTCTCCGCCAGTTTGTAACCGACCAGGGCCGCATCCTGCCCCGTAAATACACCGGCCTCCCCGCCCATTACCAGCGCCGCCTCAACCGCGCCATCAAGCGCGCCCGCCAGATGCTCCTCATGAAATAGTTTCCAGGAACTATACAGTTGCAATCAGGAGCACACGCTCCTTCGCGTGCGTGCTTCGCGCCTCGCGGAACCGTCGAGACTGCTCGATTCTTCGGCATCCGCCCAGATGCCAATGGAATTTCAATGATTCAAGGCTGCAGACTGGGCCGGTTTAGACTCGCCTCCGGTGCCATCCAATCCCCCAAATGCAGGTACTCCTTGATTTTTCTTCGCTCATAGCGGTGCTTTTGCGGTTTCTTCGGCTGGTTGTCCACCTTGCGGAACGGATGTTTAGGGTTGTTTACGGCTTCGCTGATGACTTCCAACGATTTAGTCATAATGATCCCTTGTTCGGTTTGACGAGGCATGAAGGATGCCAACGGCCTTTCCTTGAGCGGGCCACCGTGCGTCACGCTTGGCATCGGTTGCTTCAAGCAATCTAAGTATATGACCCCGCGCAAAAATGTCCATTCAAAAATTTCGCAAAAAGAATATACGCCAAAAAAAAGCGCGAACACCGAAAGACGAAGAAATCCGAACAATCACAGAAGGAAGGCGCGGTTAGTGCGTGCCGCCAGTGTCCCGTTTCCAGGCAAAAGCGCCGGAGCGCCATTCCTTTCCGCTCCTGCTCGCGATCAATCGCAGCCCTTCGGCCTCGTATGCCTTCTGTAATTGCCGGAATTCCGTTCTCAATATCCCGGCCACAACCAGAACGCCATTCTTGTCCAGTTGCGCCACAATGCGGCGCCGCTCCGCCAGGAGGATCGGTGCCTCCAAATTGGCGCACACAACCCCGTACTTTCTTGCCGGCTCCTGCGGCAGTTCCGCAACGTCCGCTTGCCGGAAACGGACCTTGTGGGAAACACGATTTCTCCGGGCATTCACCGCTGCGATTCCGACCGCTTCGGCCTCCCAATCAATCGCCTGCACCGGCGCATAGCCCAGTTTCGCGCCTGCTATCGCCAGAATCCCCGAACCTGCCCCCAGGTCTAGCAGCGATTGTGATTTCCCACGCGCGCGCCGGACCACCAACTGCTCCAGACAGAATGCTGTAGTGGGATGCTGGCCCGTGCCGAAACTCAGTCCGGGATCGAGCACGACCGTCGCTTGGCCTTTGCGCCCGCGCCGCTGGCTCCAACCAGGCCGAATCAACAGCGCCGAACCGATCTCCATCGGCTTGAAGTGCCGCTTCCACGATTCCGCCCAATCCTGCCGCCGCAGCCTTTCCAGCGCGATTTGGCAAGGTAGGTCGCGCAGTCCACTGCGCGCCCTGCCAGACCTGCGTAATCTCCGGCCAAGGATTCGTTGCAGCCCCGCCGCGAGTTCCCCTAGCCGGGACCGACCCCAGTCTGGTTTTCGCGCCAAATACAACGACACGGTCGTCCGGCCATCCTCGAAGTCCGTGTACGAGACAGGGTCCTGGCCGAAAACCTCGGCCAGGAAATGCCCCACCGCTTCCGCTGCTGCCGGTGTGGTCCTTGCCGAAAGCCTCCAAAGGCCGGCTCTGCTCATTCGGGGCCGTCGCGCCAGGGCGCAAAGTTGAGCAACTGGACCTGCGCTCGGTCCGGCAGCAGGACTACTCGCGTCAGGCTGGCATACTCGATCTCAAATGCCGCCATCCTGGAAAGCGGCAATCCCAGCAGAATCGCCAGTAACATTCGAATCACGCCGCCGTGGCAGAAGACCGCCACGTCTTGTCCTCCATGGTCCCGCATGATTTGGCCCAGGCACGGTTCCACTCGCGCCCGCAGCGTCGCGGCGCTTTCCGCGTTGGGAATTGCCGCCCGCTCCAACTGTGTCAGCCATTCCTCCGCGCTGACCCCAAGTTTAGCGGGCACTTCCTCGTAACGCAGCCCCGTCCAGTCGCCCATGTCCACTTCTCGCAGGTCCGCCAGGATCACCGGCTTGGGTGCGCCGTTGACGATTACCGGCGCCAGCGTTTGCTGGACCCGCTTCATGGGACTGGCGTATATGGCGTGAAAGGATTTTTGGCGCAGATACGCGGCCAGCGTCGCGGCTTGCTCGTGGCCGCGCGACGAAAGCTCCACATCCACCCGCCCTCCAAACACACCCTGATAGCCGGCTTCGACCTCAGCGTGGCGGACGAGCCAAAGGCACGTGTTGCGAGTAGGCAGAGTTGCGTCTTGGGACTCAGGTGGCTTCAAGGACTTTGCAGTGCGATAGTTCAAAATCGATCATTTTCGCGAAGATCTTAACCGCGGATAACTCGGATGTCTCGGATAAAGAAAAAATCCGCGTCATCCGCGCTATCCGCGGTTAATTCCCCTTTTGGTTTGGACTCTATACCGGACGACAGAATTGTTTGCGCCACACGGCTAGCTTAAGGACCTGGAGATCAAGAAGGGGCAGGACCTCTATGACCATGCGGCTAACCAAATGATTGCAGCAATACAAATCAGGCATATCGAGCAACTGACCGAGAGCATTTACAAAATTGAGAAAGCGGTCGTGGCGTCGGCTCGGGATCGCTCCTCCTATTCCCGGCAGCTTCTCCCTTCCTTTTCCTGCGCCGCCTCCTTCATGCCTGCCACCTTCAGCGTAAATGGCAAAAGCCCAGCGGCAGTTGAGTGGGCCTGTCCTCCAAAGTGCTTTTGCGAGAGGAGGAGGTCTGGGGGAGCTTGCCCAGACTTCTGACCTTGCGTATAGTCGCGATAGATGGGCTCAACCAACAAAAAGATCTTCGGCACCGATGGCGTTCGCGGCACGGCGAATATCGAGCCGGTCACCGCCGAAACCGCGCTCAAGCTGGGCCGCGCAGCCGGCCATGTTTTCAAAAACCTTCAAAGCCAGTCTCGTGGCCGCGGCCGGCACAAAATTGTGCTCGGCAAAGACACCCGCCTCTCGGGTTACATGCTCGAGAACGCTCTTTCCTCCGGCATCCTTTCCATGGGCGTGGATGTGCTCTTCATCGGCCCGCTGCCAACCCCCGGTGTCGCTTACGTCACGCGCAGCCTGCGCGCCGATGCCGGCATCGTCATCACCGCCTCGCATAATCCCTACGATGACAATGGCATCAAATTCTTCCGCGCCGACGGCTACAAACTCGACGACAAGATCGAATATCAAATCGAGAGCCTGGTGTTCAGCGGCGACATCGAAAACATCCGGCCGACCGCCGGGGACATCGGCAAAGCCGTGCGCATTGATGACGCGCTGGGCCGCTTTATCGAACACGCCAAAGCCTCCTTCCCGCGCGGCATGACGCTCGAAGGCATGCGCATCGTCGTGGATTGCGCCCACGGCGCCGGCTACAAATCCACTCCCTGCGTGCTGCGCGAATTGGGCGCGGACGTGATCGTTTTCGGCAATGCCCCCGACGGCAAGAACATCAACAAAGAGTGCGGCTCGATGCATCCCGCTCTCCTATGCCAGAAGATTTGGGAGTATCGAGCTGACGTCGGCATCGCCCACGACGGCGACGCCGACCGCGTGCTGCTGTGCGACGAAGCCGGCCGGCTGATTGACGGGGACGACGTCATGGCCATCGCGGGGCTGGATTTGCTCGCCCAGGGCGCTCTTCGCGAAAACACTCTCGTAGCCACCGTAATGAGCAATGCCGGGCTGGATGCGGCCGTGCAAGCCGCCGGCGGGCGCGTGGTCCGCACCGCGGTCGGCGACAAAAACGTCATTGATGAGATGTTGCGCCACGACTTCAATTTCGGCGGCGAGCAGAGCGGCCACCTCATCTTCCGCGACCACGGCACCACCGGCGACGGCCTGGTCGCTGCCTTGCAAGTCCTGCGCATCATGAAAGCCAAAGGCGCTCCGCTTTCACAAGTCGCCCGATGTTGGACGCGCTTCCCCCAGGTCGTTACCAACATTGTCGTGCGCGAAAAGCGCCCCTTCGATGAGTTGGACAACGTGCCCAAACTCGTGGCCAGCGCCGAAGAGGAACTCAAAGCCCAGGGCGGCCGCGTCTTTCTGCGCTACTCCGGCACCGAACCCAAAGCCCGCCTCCTCCTCGAAGGCCGCGACGCTGCCACTCTCGAAAAGTGGACCCAGCAGATTTCCGAGGCCATCAAGAAGCAGGTCGGCGCCTGAACTAGTTCCCTCGGTTGTGTCCCTCGACAGCCTGATGAATCGCCCGGGTATGTTCCGGAGTGCTGCCGCAGCATGAGCCAATGATATTCGCGCCGGCGGCCAACACCTCCGGCACACCGCTCCCCATTTCGGCGGGAGTCTGTTTGTAAACCGCTTTACCGCCCTCCAGCACCGGCAGACCGGCGTTGGGCTGAACCATCGTGGGCAGCTTGCAGCTCTTGCGGTAGAGCTTCACCACCGTGGCCGCCCCCGCCATGTCCATCCCGGTGCCGCAGTTCAGCGCCACGATATGGGCGCCCTTCTTCTCGGCGAACTTGGCCGCTTTTTCAGGCGAAACTCCCATCATCGTCTTGAAAAAGGTGCCATCGGTGGACAGGTCATAGGCCAGCGAGCCGATGATACAAGGCGCTCCGGCGGCTTTGGCGGCATCAATCGCCAAACCCAGCTCCTCCAGGGCGGTTTGCGTTTCGATAATAATCGCGTCGGCGCCGGCTTCCACCAGCGCGGCGGCCTGCTCTTCAAAAGCGGCTCGGGCGTCCTTCGCCGGCAGATCACCATAGGGCTCCAGAATCGCGCCCAGCGGCCCGATGTCGCCCAGCACATAACCCGTCCGTTCCCCAAAAGCCTCGCGGGCGACGCGGACTCCGGCCTGATTGATTTCGCGCAACTGGTCAGCATGGCCGTGCCGGGTGAGCATGGTGCGGCTGCCGCCGAAGGTGTTCGTGATCAAACAATCGGCTCCGGCTTCGACGTAGCGGCGCTGGATGGCAAGCACGCGTTCGGGATGAGTGAGGTTCCAGAGCTCGCCGCAGCCGCCCTGTTCGAGTCCGGCCAGCATCAATTGGGTGCCCATCGCGCCATCGCAGACCAGGCGGCGTTCCAGCACAGCTTCGTGGAGCGGCTTATTCACGGGTTATTCATAGTCTCTTCCTAGTTTGGCAAGGCTGGTGGCTGGGGGCGGAATTGAACCGCCGACACAAGGATTTTCAGTCCTCTGCTCTACCAACTGAGCTACCCAGCCAACCGTTGAAAACGAAGCAGTTACGGAGATTCTGCAAATCCCAAGTTGACCCGTGTTCTACTTTTTGTTCTACTTCCGACAAAAGCAATACCGAGACAACCCGATGAAACACAAAGTAAACGGCTTCCAGAAGGTATTCGATTCCCGCAACCGCCGTGTGCGTGGACTCTGGGTGCGCAACGGCACCTACTATGCCCAGATGCGAACGTTGCCGGGTCAGCCAGCCACCAAAGTTCCACTTCATCGCACCCAAACTGTGCCACGGGCCATCACCGAAATGCAAGCTCTCAAACAAAAGCGGCAGGAGGGCGACCTGAGACTGGAAAGAAACGCGGCGCGCCGGGCTTCGCCGGCTGGGAAAAGGTCAGCGGCCGAGCCATTGACTTGGATATCATTGCCCTGCGTCACGTCATGGACAAGGCGTTGGAACTGCAGCAGGTCCGGACCAACCCCATCACCAAGTGGAAAAAGCTGGCCGAAGACCCGAAAGAAGTGCGCCTGTTGACCACCGAGGAAGTGAACAGCCTCATCGAGACATCGGAAAAGGAGATCGTATGCGGCAAACAATTCGCCGATTATCTTCGCGTGCTCGCTGCCAGCGGCGGCCGCGAGCAGGAAACCTTGCGCCTGTGTTGGAGCCTCAATGTTGACTGGGTAAACTCGCGACTGGGGTTCGGTCAGGACGGAAGATCCAAATTCGGCAAGTCGCGCTGGGTCCAGTTCAAACCAGCCCGTCACTCGGGAGCGCCCGATTGATTTGAGCCATTGCTCAAACCTCATTCCGCCAGCTTCAAACTCTGCCATATTTACAGGGATCCGTGTCACCTCCGAGGTGAACGAAGTCTCCCCTCAAAATAAACCGGCAGGAGACGGTGAAAAGAATTATGTTTGCGAATTGCTGATACTGCAATTAGTGAAAACCAGGCCCCCCTCTATGCAAAAAACCTCCATCCATCCCGAAATCCTGCAGCCCGTGTTCGAGTCCGCCGCCAACGCCGCCGACAAAGGCCAAAGCCAGTTCTTCACCCCGCTGCCCTTCGGCCGCGCGCTGGCTCGGGCCCTGCCTAAGATCCGGCCCACGATCGTGGACTTGAACTGCGGCGCCGGCCATCGACTACTACAGACGTCTGCACTCGCCCAAACTCAGCGCCTGCTGGGGGCCGACATTGACCCCTGCCGCGGCGGCCAATCCGTGGAGGGCGGCGCCCTGCTGCGTCCGGTCCAAAGACTACGTCGAAGGCGCAGCGGCAGACTTCGACTGGTACAACGACTGGCTCCAAATCCTCGTCTTCGATCAACAGGACGACCCGGCGCTCCATGTCCGCCTCAATCCCGACGGCACCATCGCCGAAATCCTGGTCCGCGAACGGAATTGCTCTGCAAAATGGTGGTCGAATCCGAAGCGCGCATCGTCTCCGATTGGGAGAAGGAGAGGCGAATGACCTACACAGTCCTCCTCCTCTATTCTGACCTCGCCCGGGCCGCCCTCAAGGACGGCCAACAGGTGGCAGACATTGGTGAAGGAGGGGATTTGCTTGCTGGGCGTCGGCAAACGATGCACTAGTGCACTGTAACATATGAACTTGATACAGGCCGAATGCAGATCAGGTCGCGTGGTAGTGGCGTGGGCTAGAAATAAAGTGCATCAGAACCAAATGTTACAGTGCACTAGCGTCACCATGTTCGCCTGCATGCGCCTCAGAGAAAGCCCCCCCCGAGTTGTTAGCCCGGTGGAATGGACAAAGGCCTTGCCGGAGGCTGCTACGGTCCACAAAGGGCTGAATAAAACAACCGCATTCTTGTGAAATCCTAGCCAAACGGGAGTTTTTGGACAGTGGGGATGCGAAGTGTTTCACCGTTTCGGCTTCCACAAATCGTGCGGCTTCTTCGCGTCCGTTTTGAACGGCAGCTCCACTTTGCAGCCAGTGCGCGCGGATTCGTAGGCCGCGAAAATGACTTCCAGAACGGCGCGTCCGTCGTCGCCAGTGACGAGTGGTTGTTTGTCGTTTTGGACACAATCAACGAAATGCGCCATTTCCTGCGGGAAACCATAGTTCCATTCCTCTTCGTAGATCGTGAATGACCAGCCCTGGGTCGAGCCGGCCTTCTCGACCGCGTAATCGTAGCCCGCCGCGCTGTAGGTTTGGATGGCATTGCCGTGAAGGAGATCGGCGTACGCGACGCCTTTGGAGCCGTGGACTTCGGCACGGTCGTCCATGCCGCCGAGCTTCGTCCAACTTTCTTCGGCCAGCGCGATCACGCCGCTGACAAATTCGAGAATTATGAGCGCGTTGTCGTCGCCTTCGGTTTTGTGCTTGTGAACCCGAGTGCCCATCTGCGCATAGACCGATTTTATGGGCGGGCGCCCGAGCATCCAGCGGAAGAATTCAATGGCGTGGCAGCCCATATCCATCGTTACGCCACCGCCGGAGCGGTTCACGTCCCAGAAATGCGGCGCGTGCGGGCCGCTGTGCTTTTCCGACTGCTTCACCATGGTCGGCTCGCCGAGCGCCCCACTGTCGAGAAGATGTTTCAAACGGACGTACTTGGGCGTGAAACAAAGTTCCTCGGCATACATCAACTTCACCTTCGCTTGGCGGCACGCGTCAATCATCCGGTCAGCCTCCGCGAGATTCAGGCAGAGCGGCTTTTCCATGACAACGTGTTTGCCTGCGGCTGCCGCATCAAGAGCGACTGCGCAATGGACATCATTCGGCGTGCCCACGACGACCAGGTCCAATTCCGGCATCGCGAGCATTTTGCGGTAATCGGTGAAGTGGTGAGGAATGTCATGCTTCGTGGCGAAGGTTCTCGCGTTGCCGGGGGTAGGCGACGCAACAGCAAACACCTCCGCCTCAGCGCAACGTTTGAATGAGAGGGCGTGGATGTGGGAAATGAATTGCGAACCAATGATTCCGGCTTTGATTTTCTTATTCATTGAAGTGCCAGACATGCAGGGCCAATGACGCCTGCGACATTACCTGCGACCTGTGGAGTGCGGCTCACGATTTCAGGTTCAATCCCTTTGCCGAGTCACGGTCACAGAGCAAAGACCAGTTCGGATGCAGCCAGAGAAACGACGCGGGAAATTCCGTTGTAATTTCGCGTCGCATAAGTTTCTGCAATGTCTCGCGCTTGTTCGCTCCACTGACAAGGAGGAGAATCTCTCGTGACGCCAGGATCTCCGCCATGCCGAGTGTCAGGCCAAACGTTGGTTTGGATCGGGAGTTCGCCAGCATGGGATGACGGAGTGTCACCTCGGCCAAACGCGCGACGTGTGCTTCCGGTTGCAGGCTCGGCGCGGGTTCATTCATGGCGATATGGCCGTTCATTCCCAATCCCAGCACGGCTAAATCAATCGGGCCTTCGGAGGCGAGACGGCATCGAATTCTTTCACATTCGGTCTGAGGATGGGCAGGATTGCTGATGAAACCAAAGTAGCGTTCGTCCTTGATGCCGAGCGGGGCAATCAAGAGAGATTGGATTTGGCTTTCGCAAGTGCCCTTATCGTCCATCGCGAGGCCGCCCCACTCATCGAGCTTCACCAGGCGCAGCGATTGAAAAGCATCTGGTTTGAGCGCGCGCTGTTCCGCCAACAACTGATAGGTCCTCAACGGCGTCGAACCGCCGGCCGCGCATAAGAGTAAATCCAGTTTGCCAGCGAGCGCGTCCGAGACGCGCTTTGCGGCCTTCTGGCCAATAGACTCAGCGTCATCGCACACATGGATGAAAGGTTTCATCAGTTTTTCATTCCTGGGTCACCGAGGCGAACAGCCCCAATCACCTCGAAAAATCCTTCGGCGGCTTCGTCCGCAGTTATACACCTTCGATCCGGGAATTCTGGCGTCGGTCCCTGTAGGTCTGGAGATCCTCGGGTCGTGCAAATTCGTCGGACCAGACCAGCGACGACTGCGCGCCAAAGCTGCCGACGTCAATGCTGCGGCTCCCGCGGCAACAAGGGCCGCCCGAAATCCGTAGATCAAAAGTGGGGTCATACTGCTGGCGGAACCGGTTCTTGCGGGCAGGTGCCTCGGCAGCCGCCGTTCGCGGCTTTCGAACTGTATCCGGTCGATTGCTGCCGCCCGGTTCGCGCGCCTAGCTCACGATCGGCCATTTGAACGTGGAGGTAAGCTCGATTCGCTTGCCGGTCTTTTGCGATTCGCGCGCAGAGGTGATGATTTCCAATACGTGCAAGGCTTGTTCCGGCGTGACGAGCAACTCCTTCCCGGTGGCGAGACATTCCGCCGCCAGCGCCGCGCCTTGCTGCCAGATGTAGCCTTTTGCGTCGGTGACGTGCCGCTCAAGTTTTGGATTTTCGTGTGTTGCCAGGTCCACTCCAAGCGGTTCCCAATCGTAGCCGACCAACCCCATGTAACCACCCGAGCCGACAATCGAGATGGTATGGCGCTGTTCCTTGCTCCCATCGTGACCGTGTGGGTTGAAGTAGTTGAAGCCGGATTGCACATGGGAGATTATGCCCTTGCCGTGATCGAGCAGCACCATGGCATTGTCCTCTTCGGTCACTTTGATTTTGCCCTTGTCAGTGATGTCCCGCTCCGGCGTGACGATGCTTAACATGGCGCTGACGTGTTTCGCGGGACCCAGCAAGCCGGTGAGCGAAGTGAGGTTGTAAACCATCAGGTCGGGCATGCTGCCGCCGCCTACCTCGTAAAAAAAAGAGGACCAATTGGGCCCTTCGTGCCCGTAGTCCGCGTGTGCCGCGGCCACGCGGCCGAGCGCGCCTTGGCCGAGCGTCTGTGCCATGAACGCGAATTGCGGGCTTTGCACAGTGATAGGAGCGCCCCAGAGACGCAGTTTTTTTTCCCGCGCCGTGGCCAAGAGCTGTTGTCCGGCAGCCAGAGTGTTGGCGATGGGTTTTTCGCTCCAGACATTTTTGCCCGCCGCGATCCCCTGCCGGTTCAGGTGCTCGTGCTCCTGCATGTCTGTAAGGTTAATGAGAAAATCAAACGGCTCGCCTGCGAGCATGGCATCGATGTGCGGATAATGATGCGCCACGTTGAACTTCTCCGCCTGTTTGCGCGCGCGTTCGGGCCGGATGTCGCACAGGCTCACCACTTCGACGTACGCGCACTTGGTCAGCACCGGCAGGTAGGCGTTTGACACGCTGCCGCAGCCAATGA
>WNFR01020664.1_pt1 | contig 17392 bp, 22 predicted proteins | sample 5400221 | NCBI WGS metagenome assembly WNFR01 (sample SAMN13153357, study PRJNA577476) | soil metagenome | isolation source: 40 cm soil under Madrone tree | place: USA:California | collected 2016-06-14
CCGGCTTCGTAACTCCACACCGTGTCCGGATCGAACAGCGAAGGTGCCGATTCGCGACCGATCGCCTGCAGGTTGGCCAGGCACACCGACCCGATTTGTCCGGTCGTCGGCACGGGAAAGTTGCCTCCGCCCTCGCGAAAGCCTTTGGCTGCGATGGCGTACAGGAGTAGGTCAGATAGCGGCTCGTAGGAGACGTCGACTTTCGGACTGACGCCCGAGGCGGAAGCCGACGCCGAGGCGAGGACCGGCGTTTCGCCGCCATACGCAAAGCCCTTTGACGAGGAGGTCACCGCGCTCTGGTAGGCAAAGTAGCGCGCGCCTGCGGCAATCTTCCAGGAATCGGACACGTGGTACGTGACGTTCGCGAATCCCGCCTGTTGCTTCACGACCAACGGAATGGAGACGTCGAACAGGTCAGTCGTTCCGATGGCTCCCCCCAGCGCGGTTGCCAGCCCGGGAATCGTCGAGCCACCGCGGAACGTGTCCGAAAAACGGCTGAAGAAGGCGCCCACCAGCCAGTCCAATTTGTCATGTCCCGTCGACGCCAGCCGAATCTCCTGCGAGGCTTCGTTGGTCGTGTCCGTCTCGTAGGACTGAGCGGCACCGATGCCCCCATCGACAGTACTGAACGCCGGAAGGCCGAGGCCATCCTGGACGGCCTCGCTCGCATCCTCGAACTGGGAGGTAACCCTCGTCCAGTAGCTGGTAGCGGAAGTCAGCGCCACACGCTCAAAGGCGTAGTTGACCGTGAGGCTGTAGACGGTGAACCGGTCGGAGAATGGCTCAGCCACGTCAAAAGGTTGGTAGTGCGCCAGGGTTCCCGGCACGCTATCGTAGGTGTTCAAACCGCCCTGCGATATGTTTTGATAGAAGATCATCGGCGTGATGCTCAACGCGTTGTTCGGCTGAATCAGCAGTGAGGCGCGAGCGCCCCGAACGTCCGCATCGTTGACGCCGTGGTGTATCGCCGACGCCGGAAGTCCCAGCACGTTGCCGCGCGTGAGCCCCCCGTTGGTCTCGATCGGGAAATTCGGAACGACGATGCGACCGATCCAACCGCTATCGTGGCCGTAATTGCCGACGATACGCAGCGCAATCTCATTGTCGACCAGCGGTATGTTGACCATACCCTTCTGCGCGTAATTCAGACCGCCGCCGCCGGTGCCCGACACGGAGGTTTCGGTACTGCCATACGTGGACGCAAGATCAGGAGGGTTCGTCACCAGTTTGACCGTCCCTCCCATCGACGCCGACCCGTAGAGAGTTCCCTGAGGTCCTCGCAGCACTTCAACACGGTTCAGGTCGTAAAGATCCGGATCGATTGCCGACTTTCCAGTGGTAGCGCTCGCCGGCGGTGTGATCGGCGCTTCGTTCAGGTAGAAGCCGATCGTCGGCGATTCGCCGCCGTCACTCGACAACCCGCGGATTTCATACTTGGCTTGTCCGGGACCCGCGGAGGCGATCGCTATACCCGGCACCGCCTGCACGATCTGTTGAGCGCTGCTCAGACCCCGCGCTGCGAGGTCCTCACCCTTAAGGGCGCTAATGCTCAACGGGGTCGTCTGTACGGTTGAGGATCGCTTCTCCGCAGTGACCACGATCTCAGCCAGTTCGCCGCTGGCGGAGTCGCTAGGCCGCGTCACTGCAGTGGATTGGCTGAGCGCAGTGACAGGTATCGCGAGGGCGAGCGCTCCGCAGACCATGGCCGCGACAACCCACGACACCGGGCCACTGCCGATCGGGGAAACACCGTGAACCCTGCGTCGCGCTGCTGTTTCGGTCATCTCGCCCCCTTGGTCTCGTGGTTCGGCTCATTTCCTCTTTGGCAAGGATCAAATCACATTTCTTGCGTATCCGCAAGTCTTTGCCGTGCATCATCGCCCCTTCGGATCGACTTCAGAGTGTCGCGGAAGCCGATACGGAAGCAGCCATTGCAGCAATATAGGCCATTCCTACAGGCAATGAGGCTGGCGCACCGTGTCCCGTGTCAAAGCGCTCGCCTCAAGATAGCGTGTCTTCTTGACTTGCGTATCCGCAAGATGTGTACTTACACCTGAATGAAGACGGACGTCGGAAAAAGACGTACATGTGGATTGCGACGAACAACCGCCGCGATCGGCGACGGCCAACGGGCCCTACCGAGGAGTCGATGTGTTCCAATATTTCCAAGACGGGTACTCGTGGAATCTCTCCGTTGCGGCATCGATTGCGATGGGCGCCCAGATCTCGGAGGTGGATGAGGCACTCCAACCGCTGATACCGCTACTTCAGGCGACCGACAAACACGCGGCCGACGAAGCGTGGTTTCAAAATTGGATGAAGCTCGGCGAGAAGCTGGCCGCCCTGGCCGACGCCGATGCCGAACGCGGAAACGGCTTTAGTGCTTCCTCGAAGTTCTTGAGAGCGGCAAACTATTTCCTCATCGCAGAGCGGATTGCGTCGTGGACGGATTCCCGTCGGTTGAATGCTTATGGACTAGCGCTCCAAGCCTTCCAAAAGGGGCTCACTTTATCCGGCGCCAATGTGGAGCGCGTCGAGGTGCAGTACGAAGGAGCGACGCTGTCGGGCTGGCTGCGACTACCCGACAAGGCCAAGCGTTCGCCCGCCATTGTCTTCTACAATGGATTCGATTCAATCAAGGAAATGCACTACCTGATGTTCGCCGATATTTCAGCGCGGCGAGGAATTGCAACGCTCTTTGTGGATCAGGAAGGGACCGGCGAGGCCATTCGGTATCACGGCCTTGCGAAGCGGCACGACACCGAAGTATCGGCCGGTCAGTTCTTCGACGCCCTGGCGGCGCATTTCGCCATTGATAGCGACCGGATCGGGATTGTCGGCCTCAGTATGGGCGGATATTGCGCGCCTCGAGCGGCGGCCTTCGATCCACGCTTCAAATGCGTCGGCTGCTTCGGCGCATTCTACGAGTTGGACGAAGACTGGCAACGGATTCTGTCTGGTGGACAGGCGGGCTCCGTATCCGATGGCCTGCCGGAAAGCGGTCGTCATGCGATGTGGGTCACGGCGACGACGTCGATCGGCGATGCCATCGCCGCCCTTAAGCGGCGTTCACTCGAGGGCATACTTGATCGAATCAGGTGTCCGCTGCTGGTGGTTCATGGGGAGAATGACCGACAGGTTGCACTCTCTCACGCCAGAAAGATCATTTCCGGCGCCATTAACAGTATCGATGCCGAATTGCGGGTGTTCTCGCTGCGCGAGGGCGCCGCGGAGCACTGCGGCATCGATGTGATGTCGATGCAGGCGGAGTACGTCTTCGACTCGGAGAACACACAGGGAATTCTCCAATGGCTCAATTCGTTGTTCGCGACCTGGAAGACGAGGTCAAGGCGCGCTTGAAGCGACGCGCTGAGCATCACGGCCTCAGTATGGAGAAGTAAATTCGCCACATCCTGCGGAATGCGGTCAATGACTCAGGTCGACCGCTTGCTTCACTCGGCTCGCGCATTGCAGCGCGGTTTGCCGGCACTGGATTGACGTCTGACCTACCGGCAAATATCTGCTTGTGCTGGCACAAAAGTGGCCACAGTGAACGCGTTACTCGGGGCGGCGAGAACCCCGTCCCTCAAACGACTGGGCATCCCCGCTGGGTGAATAAGCCACGCCCAGCACAGACCCCAAAACGATGATCGCCAGCACAAGCATCGCAATGGCACTGAAGAGGAAGTCGCGCTCGCGGACGAAGACGACCAACATCAGAAAGACCCGCAGCACCGGCAGGATTATTAAAAGCGCGATGCCGGCGGTGACGATCCGAGTGCACGTCATTGCGGATGAAGCTCCCGACCATCCAGCCATCGGTTGGGTCAATCCGAGTGCGATGACGCTCCATCCGAGCCAAGTGCCTCGATACAGGACACTTGCGAGGAGTTGGTCTAGTTCAGGGCGTCCTGCGAGATCGATCCTCACACTGTAATACCAGTCAGGTGAATCCCGAGAGCAGACAACATCATCTGAGCAGCCAGTGCGACGAGCACCACGACGAAGAACAGGCGCAATTTGTCGCCAGACACCGTCATCAGAAAGTGCGTGCCGAGCACCGCGCCCAAGACAGAGCCAAGCGCGACCGGTCCAGCGATTACCGGATCAATATCGCCACGCGCGAAATAGGCGACGCCGCTGGCTGCCGCCGTCGCCCCGATCATGAAGTTCGATGTGGCGGAGGACACCTTGATGGGCAAGCGCAAGGCGGTGTCCATCGCGGAAGACGCAGCACAGTCGCCCAATCCCGGAGATTGGTCTCTTCCGTTTCGCCCAAGATCTCATGTCGTCGGGTCATCATCTGCGAAGCCGAAACCAGTAGCACCGTGGCGAAGAGGAAGTACAGGAACGACGCCGACAGGATGCCTGCCAGCACCACCCCCGTCAGAGCACCCAGCGTCGTGGCGACCTCCAGCACGATCGCGATGCGTATGTTCGTCAGTCCACTTTTGAGGAACGGCGCGGCACTACCGCAAGAGCAGGCGATGACCGATACGATGCTGGCGGCGACGGCGGCATGGATGTCTAGCCCGCCGAACAGGGTCAAAACCGGCACGATGAAAATGCCGCTCGCCATTCCCAAAGCGCCGCCCAGTGCGCTCGCACCAATCGACACCAGGAAGAGCCACACGGCGGACCCGGCGTGCATATCTCCTACCCTTAGATGCCGGCCGACTTGCGGCGTGCCAAACGCGTCCTGAACCGGATAAGGTCTCCCCGATAGTGGAGCTTCTCGTAATCGACGGGTCGGTTGCCGACGCTGTAGGAGGTGCGCTCGATCCGGAAGATCGGGCTTCCAGCCTCCACTCCCAGGGCCGCTGCGACATCCCGATCGGCGGAAATTGCCTCAAGCTTATATTCCGCCTCGAGGAGCGGAATGTCGTATCGCTGCTCCAGCAGTGTGAAGATGGGTTCGAGTTCGAGATCGTGCGTGACGATCTTCTCTCCGATCTCAAGCGGCAAGTACGTCTCGTCAAGCGACATGCCGACGCCGTTTGCGAGTCGAACGCGCCGGATTCGTATCACGCGCGTGCCCACCGCCAGACCGAGATGCTGGGCCACATGTACATCAGCCGCGACCACGTTCCGGTCGATTAAGCGGGCGGTGGCTGCATGGCCGAGGGCGGCCATGTCTTCGACAAAGCCAGTCAGTTCGGTCAGGTCCTGAGTAATCCTTGGTTGTGCGACGAAAGTGCCGGTTCCACGTCGGATTTCGATGAGCCCGCGGCTTGAGAGATTTTGGATAGCTTTGCGGACCGTCGTGCGGCTGACCGCGAAACGTTGAATCAGGTTGTCCTCCGTTGGCAGTTGGCTGCCTACCGGGAATTCACCGCCGGCGATGCCAGCCGCGATCTGCGTTTCGAGCACTGCGTAGAGCGGGGTCGGGTCGGCTAGGTGTCCTGTCATAATTACATGATGACATCATGTCATCACTATGTCTATAATTGTTCAGATTTCCGGTCAACCCAGGCCCGTAACCTCTCGGCGCCTCAAGCAAAGGATCCCTTATGAATAATTTCATAGCCCGCTGCTCCCACCTATTCCCGTCTCTGCGACAGGCTTGGTACGCGATTCCAATCCGTTTGATCGTCGGCTACGGCTTCATGGAACACGGCTATGCGAAACTTGCTCGAGGTCCGGACAACTTTGCCAATATTTTGCATGCTCTCGGAATGCCCGCTTCCACGTTGTTGGCGTGGGCGACGGTTCTTGTCGAGTTGCTTGGCGGACTGGCCGTGTTTCTCGGAGCATTTATCCCCCTCGCCAGTGTGCCAATGGCGTTCGTACTGCTCGTTGCCATATTCACCGTGCATCTGCCGTACGGCTTCAGCTCCATCAAGCTCCAATCGGTGACCGCCGCTGGAGCCCACTTCGGACAGCCGGGATACGCGACGGACCTGCTATACCTCTTGGGCTTAGCCGCGCTGGTGTTGGGAGGATCGGGACCCTACTCCCTGGATCAGCTTTTGACACGGCGCAGTGACAACGAGTCGCCAAGCTGAAAGTTGCGCCGACCGTCATCAGGCATATAATGACCATAAATTGTGGTCACTTGCGAGAAGCAAATGGATATCCCCGCGGCAGTTTTCAAGGCCGAGTGCCTAAAATTGATGGATGAGGTCGCTCGAACCGGACAGCCCGTGGTGATTACCAAACACGGCAAGCCCGTTGCACAATTAGTGCCAATTCCGGCGCAATCTCGCACCTTATTCGGGTATATGAAGAATACGGTAAAGATCAATGGGGATGTCATCGCCCCGATCGACGAAGAATGGAGCGCATTGTCCGGTGATGAGAATCATTTATTTGCCGTCGCACCGAAAAAATCGCGTACACGTCGTGGCACCAGAAAGAAATGAGCGCTTTGCTTCTCGATACACATATATGGCTCTGGTACGCGGAAGGCATCACAGATCGACTGCGGCCGGCGAGCGTCAAGAAGCTGGATGCGGCTCGAACAGGCGGCGGGCTTTTGGTGTCGGCAATATCCGTGTGGGAGATTGGGGCGCAGAGCGCCAAAGGCAGAATTCAACTGTCTATACCGTTACGGGATTGGACCGAGAGAGCACTGAGCGTTCCCGGTATCCATTTTGCGCCGCTAGATGCAGCTGCGGCAGCAGAAAGTACTTTGCTCCCGGGCAAACCTCACGGCGATCCTGCGGACCGGTTCCTCATCGCGACCGCGCGGACACGCGGCGTGGCACTGGCGACACGCGATGAACACATCATCGAGTATGGAAAGCTAGGGTTTTTGCGCGTAGTTGAGTTGTAGCCCGACTCTGTCCGCGGAACAGCTGGTTCGTAGCTCGCAACGCGGGGGCGAAAACGGAAGTACTGTCACTTAGCGTGGAATTTCAAATAGACCCTCACTCCTGGATGTCGGCGCGGCCCGCACAAGACAACCGCCAATCACCAACAAAGTCCCGCAAAACTCCCGCATAGAAAAATATGGCTGTAAAATACGGCAAATTCTTCGTTAGATATTCTTGGTCGGCGTTGAATTCTTGCGTTTCCCCTGCATTTAGACACTTCGGCGGCACCTGGCTATTTTCCCGTCGCTCGATTTTTGGTAGTCTCTTGAGGACGTCGAAACGCCAACTAATTGATCATGAAAAGGTTTTTTAGTGCGCCCGGACGGATTCGAACCGCCGACCACCTGGTTCGAAGCCAGGTGCTCTATCCAGCTGAGCTACGGGCGCAGGCGCGCAGTTTAGCGTCCGAAGGGCGTTTCTGGAAACCTAATTCAGGCGTCCAACGGCTTGAGGGCGTCTTTCAGGCGCTCGCCGACCCCACCCGGAGAGCGATGCTGCGCCGCCTCTCGAAGAGCGAGCAGAGCATCGGCGAACTGGCGGCCCCGTTTCGGATGACGTTTGCCGCCGCGTCCAAGCACGTCAAAGTGCTCGAGCGCGCCCGGCTTCTGCGCCGCCGGGTCGTGGGCCGGTCACACTTCTGCCGGCTCGAACCGGCGCCCCTGGCGGCGGCAAACGGATGGCTGCGCTTCTATGAGCGCTTCTGGACCGATCAACTTGACGCCCTCGACGCCGCCTTGCGCGCCGAGGATGCGGAAGCGGCAATCTCTTCCGGCAAGAAAGGAGCAAACACGTGACCTCTGACACCCGACCCACCGTGCGAGTCACACGCCGCTTCGACGCCCCGGCCGAGCGCGTTTTCGACGCTTGGCTCGATCCGAAGACCGCCGGCCGATGGCTGTTCGCCACGGCGACGGGCCAGATGGTGCGCGTCGAGATCGATGCACGGATCGGAGGCCGGTTCATCTTTGTGGATCGGCGCGACGGGGAAGATGTCGAGCATTGCGGCGAGTATGTCGACATCGACCGGCCGCGCCGCCTGGTCTTTACCTTCGGTGTTCCAAAATACTCCACTGAGAGAACCCGTGTGTGCATTGACATCGTTCCACGGGAGAGCGGGTGCGAGCTCACGTTGACGCACGAGGGAGTGCTTCCCGAGTATGCAGAGCGTACCCAGGCAGGCTGGACGGAAATTCTCGGGCGGCTGGCCGCCGGTCTGGCGCAGGGTTAGCCATCCCACACGCGGCACGGAAATGCCGGTAACATGGCGCCACCTCCAGCACTCTAGAGGACTCGCATCATGTCAACGAATCAAGCTGACCTCGATCGCCTTCAATCAGCGGTGGCCAATTCCTTGCATGCGCATTGGCGTCTCTTTCTGGCTGAGGGAATCATTCTATTTATACTGGGGATCTTGGCCATCGTGGTCCCGCCGATTGCGACGATCGCGGTCGAGGTCCTGATCGGCTGGCTGCTGCTCATGAGCGGAATCGTCGGCCTGATTTCCACGTTCCGCACGCGCGGCGCGCCCGGGTTTGGGTGGTCTCTGCTCTCTGCCGTCATCGGCACCGTGGCCGGCATCGTGCTGCTCGCATGGCCGCTGTCGGGCGCATTGTCCCTCACCTTGATCCTGACGGTGTTTCTGGTTCTTGAAGGCGTGGTATCGATCCTGTATGCGCTCGAGCACAAACGCGAGCTTTCGGGGCGTTGGAGCATGATGCTGTTCAGCGGTGTGGTCGATCTCTTCCTCGCGGCGATCATATTCGCGGGACTTCCCGGCACGGCTGCTTGGGCGATTGGCCTGCTCGTCGGCATCAACTTGGTGTTCGGCGGCTCAGCCCTCATCGCGATGGCACTGCACGCGCGCAACATCGCTCCGGCGGACCATTCCTGAGCTCAAACCCCGGCGGGCAATCCGTCGATGCCCTCGATCAGCGCCTTCAGCAGGCGGCGCTCGGGCTCGAGCGTGGCGAGGGCCAACGCCGAGCGGTAGGCTTCGCGGGCCTCGCGCGGGCGCCCGAGTTGCTGCAGAAATCGCCCTCGCGCCGCGTGGAGCAAGTGATAGTCGCTCACTTGTCCGCGCGCCGTTAGCGAATCGACGAGATCGAGTGCGCGCGCCGCACCGTCCACCATGGAGACGGCTACCGCGTGATTCAGCTCGATGACGGGACTCGGTTGCAGCCGCAGCAGCACCTCGTAGAGTCCGACAATCTGAGGCCAATCCGTGTCCTCTTTCTTCCGCGCCCGCACGTGCAAGGCGGCGATCGCCGCTTGAACGGCATAGGGGCTCAACGGTCCCGGAGTGCTCAACGCCCGGTCGACCAGCGCCAGTCCCTCGGCGATCTTCGCCTGATCCCACAGCGTCCGGTCTTGATCCTCCAGCAAAATCACATCGCCGTCTTGCGAGACGCGGGCCGGTCGCCGCGCGTCGTGCAACAGCATCAAGGCGAGCAAGCCCATCACGGCAGGATTGACCGGCAGCAGCTCATCGAGCAAACGGCCCAGGCGGATGGCCTCCGCGCACAATTCGGCGTCGACGAGTCGGGTTCCCGTCGTCACCGCGTACCCTTCGGTGAACACTCCGTAGACCACCGCGAGCACGCCGTGGATTCGCTGATTGAACAGGGGCGGCTCCGGAGTTTCATAGGGAATTCCGGCGTCGCGGATTTTTTTCTTGGCGCGAACCAGGCGCTGCGCCATGGTTTCCTCGCTCACCAGGAAGGCACGGGCTACGGCTTGCGTGGTGAGTCCGCACACTTCGCGCAGCGTCAATGCCACATGCGCCTCAGCGCTGAGCGCAGGATGGCAGCAGGTAAATATCAGACGCAGCCGGTCATCCCCGAAGGTGCTGTCGTCCTCGTCTTCGGGCACGGCTGCCGCATCCGCCTCGGCGCTGGCGGTCTCACAATCGATGATTTTGGTCCGAAAGACCACGTCGCGGCGAATACGATCGACCGCTTTGTTGCGGCCGGCCTTGATCAGCCAAGCACGTGGATTGGCCGGCACCCCGGTCGACTCCCATTGTTCAATGGCGGCGGTGAACGCCTCCTGGCGCGCCTCTTCCGCCAAATCGAAATCGCCGAGCAGGCGGATCAATGTTGCGAGAACACGACCCGCCTCTCGGCGAAAGACCTCGTCGACTACTCGATCGATGGGGCCCACGCTCATGGACTGCGCGGCAACCGAGCGCCTACGCCTCGACCGGCCAGATCGGCCGTACCTCGATGCTGCCATATTTGGCGCCGGGGATGCGCGCCGCGATGGCGGTGGCTTCGTCGAGGTTCTTCGCCTCGACCTGGTAGTACCCGCCCAATTGCTCGCGGGTCTCGGCAAATGGTCCATCGGTCACGGCCACTTGGCCGTTGCGGACTCTCACGGTGGTGGCCGCGGACGTGGGCCGCAGCCGGTCGGCCGCCTTGAAATGGCCGGCCTGGATGATTCCCTTGGTAAACTCTGTATATTCCGCCGTCATTGACGCCACTGCGGACGCGGTCCTCGCCGCCATCTCCGCTTCGTTCGAATAGATAAGTAATAGATACTGCATTTCAAACTCCGTTGTCGGCGTGATTCGCCGTTGAACAGTCGAACGGCACGGGCTCAATTCGACATCATTGCCTTGAGGAAGCCCTTCGGGGCGCCGCCGCCGGTGGCGCACCGCGGCGGCAAATCCCAGGCGAGACGCCTGTCCTAAGGGCTCCGCCGCAACGATCCCACGTAACTCTACAACCTTAATCCCTCGCGGAGATGACAGATTGAGGGAACCAAACACCGTCCGCACGCTCTAATTCGACTACAAAATCAGCGACTTACGGTTGCGACGTTGAATGCTGGCGGCTCTTCGCCCTTGGCCGTAAGATCGCAATCGCTCTGATTAACTCATTCCTACCGAATAAAAGAGGATTCCCGATGAAGGCTTGGATACCGCTCACGTTGGTTTTCGCACTTGGCACCGCCGCACACGCACAGGCAACGTGCACTTATCCCCGCTCCCCGGACGCGCCCCCCGACGGAAATACCGCAACCAAGGACCAGATGATTGCCGCGAAGCATGACTTCGACCGGTTCAACGGCGAGATGAACACCTATCTGGATTGTCTCAAGCTCGAGATGGACGCCGCCACCCCCAAGGATCCCAAGAAGCTGACGCCTGACGAAAAGAAAAAGGCGGATGAGCAGCAAAAGATATTGGTGCAGAAAAACAACGCCGCCGTCGATGAACTGCAGGCCGTTGTCGGACGATTTAATGAACAACTGAAGATTTTCAAGGCCAAACAGAAGTCGTAACTTTGAGCGCGGCGGAGCAACTCCGCCGCAACTTTACTATGCAGGCTGGAACGCTCATTACTCCGCGTCTGGCCGAAGAGGCCATCTACTCTCGGCTGACGTGTCTGCCCATCGAATCACTGCCGCTGACGCAGTGTGTCGGTGCGACGCTGCGCGAGAATATTTATGCGGAGCGCGATCAACCGCCCTTCGACCGCGTCGCCATGGACGGGATGGCGGTGGACAGCGACGCATTGCGGAGAGGCCTCAAGCGCTTCCGCGTCCAGGGCATTCAGGCGGCGGGCGCGCCGCCCATGAAGCTGGGCGGCGGCGACGCCGCGATCGAAGTGATGACCGGTGCGATTTTGCCTCCGGGCAGCGACTGCGTGATTCCGGTCGAGCAGCTCGAGGTCGCGGAAGGCTACGCGTCGCTGAGCGCCGCCGTGGTGAATTCGCCCTACCACAACGTGCATCGGCGCGGCAGCGACAGCCGTCAGGGAACGCTGTTGCTGGAGGCAGGCACTCTGCTGCGCGCGCCGGAAATCGCGGTTGCCGCATCGGCCGGCATGGCGCGGGTGCGAGTGAGCAGTCAACCCGCCGTGATGATCATCTCGACCGGCGATGAGCTGATCGAACCGGGAGATCCGATCGCGGACTATCAGGTGCGCCGCTCCAACGCGTACGCCGTCGCCGCTACCTTGCGCACGCGCGGCTTCGGCCGGGTCGGCGACGATCACGTGCCCGACGATGAGGTCCTGATGCGCAAACGGTTGGGCCTGCACCTCACCACCCATGAGGTCGTGGTATTGAGCGGCGGTGTCTCCATGGGCAAGTTCGACCTGGTGCCCAAGGTGCTGCAGCAGCTCGGGGTGCAACAGGTGTTTCACAATATTGCACAGCGGCCCGGCAAACCCATGTGGTTCGGCATCGGACCCCAGGGTCAAGCGGTGTTTGGATTGCCCGGCAACCCAGTCTCCACTCTGGTCTGTCTGATCCGTTATGTCATTCCGGCCATCGCTGAAGCCATGGGCACCAAGCGCGCACCACCCGAACGCCTGGCTCTGGCGGCGCCCGTGAGTGTCCAGCCTGCGCTCACGTATTTCTTGCCGGTGGCCATCGAGCACGACGATTGGGGGCGCCCCTGGGCCAATCCGCGGCGGCCGAATGGGTCCGGAGATTTCTTGAGCCTGACCGGCACGGACGGCTTCGTCGAACTTCCTCCGGGCCCCAATACCTACCCGAAGGGTTTCGTCACCACTGTGTACCGCTGGTAAAGGGTTATGAGCTCCACCGTTCACCACATTCGTGGGCCGCAAAATCCGCTCGATCGTCTCGGCCGGCCGCTGCACGATCTACGCATCTCGGTGATGGACCGATGCAACTTCCGCTGCCCCTACTGCATGCCGAAAGAGCAATTTCACGAGCATTATCGATTTTTGAAATCGCAGGAGCGATTGTCGTTCGAAGAAATCGTGCGTCTTGCGGGGTTGTTCGCGAGCTTGGGCGTGCGCAAGTTGCGTCTCACCGGCGGCGAACCGCTGCTGCGGACGAATCTCGCGGACCTGGTCGGCGATCTCACCGACGTCCCGGGCATCGACGACATCGCGCTGACCACGAATGGAGTGCTGCTGGGGCAGCACGCGGTCGATCTGCATGCCAACGGCCTCAAACGCGTGACCGTGAGCTTGGACACCTTGGATCGGGAAGTTTTCACGCGCATGAGCGGCGGATTCGGCGCCCTCGAACAAGTCCTGGCCGGCATCGAGGCCGCCATCGCCGCCGGCCTGACCCCGGTCAAGATCAACGCCGTCGTCGAACGAGGCTTGAACGATCACACGGCGCTGGATCTCGTCGAGCGCTTCCGCGGATCGCCCGTGATCGTACGCTTCATCGAGTTCATGGATGTCGGCAACCGCAATCAGTGGCGGCCCGACTTGGTGGTGCCTTCGCGCGAGCTCGCCGCCCGCATCCATGAGCGGTGGCCCATGCGGCCGATTTCAGAGAACTACAAGGGCGAAGTGGCGCAGCGATGGCGTTTTGACGATGGCGGCGGCGAAGTGGGTTTCATTTCGTCGGTATCGCAGCCATTTTGCGGTGCCTGCAGCCGGGCGCGTCTGTCCTCGGAAGGCAAATTCTACACCTGCCTGTTCGCGACTCACGGTCTCGATCTGCGCGCACCGCTGCGTGCCGGCACCAGCGATGCGGACATTCTTCAATTGATCCGCGGCGTCTGGCATGGCCGTACTGACCGCTACAGCGAGCTGCGCGAGCAATTGCGGGGCACCGTGCCCGAGGCGAAGAAAATCGAGATGAACTACATCGGCGGTTGAACTCATGACCTTTACTCATTTGGATGCCGGGCACCACCCGGCCATGGTCGATGTCAGCGACAAGAAGCCGACCAAGCGGACGGCCACGGCCGAAGCGCGGGTGCGCTTCCCGCCCCGTTCTGTCACCCGCTTGGGCTGGAAAATTGCCGCATTACCATCGATCTCGACGGCGACACCGCGGTGATTCGCTGCACGGTGAGTGTGCATCACAAGACGGGCGTCGAAATGGAGGCTCTCACCGGCGCCGGCATTTCCGCCCTGACCGTGTACGACATGTGTAAGGCGCTATCGCACGACATCGTCATCGGCGACTTGCGCCTGCTCGCGAAGGACGGCGGGAGAAGCAGTTATGCCTTGAAGGCAGCGCCATGACGCGGATGGACGTCAATCCCGATCGCCCCGAAAGCCCGGCGGCGCCCGTGTACGGCCTGATCCTCGCCGGCGGCTCGAGTTCGCGCATGCATCGCGACAAGGCCGCGCTTCAGTATCGGGGCAAGAGCCAGTTGGATCGCGCCTTCGAGTTGGCGAGCCGGCATGTCTCGACGGTTTTTGTCTCGGTCCGCGCCAACCAAACCGCCGACCCGACGCGGGCGCAGCGCCCGATGATCGTGGATTCCGTCGCGGGCGAAGGGCCCATCGTCGGTATCCGTTCGGCGCTCGCCGCGCACCCCCAAGCTGCCTGGTTGGTACTGGCATGCGATTTGCCGTTTCTGTCGGACGCGGCGCTGTCTCAGCTCTTGCGTGAGCGCGATCTCGCCGGCCTGGCCACCGCGTACCGCAGCGCCCACGATGGATTGCCCGAACCCTTGTGCGCCATTTGGGAACCGGGGGCAGCGGCCGCGCTCGAGTCCTATCAGGCCGGCGGCGGTCATTGCCCGCGCAAATTTCTGATTCGTCACGCGGTGCGGCTGCTGGAGCCGCAGGACCGTCGCGCTCTCGACAATATCAACACGCCCGAGGAATATGCAGAGGCATTGGCGGCGCTGGACGCCGCTTCTTAGGTCAATAATCCCATGCAATTGAAAATCCAATACTATGCTCTGATGCGTGAACAAGCCGGCCGTTCCGAGGAGACCCTCGAAACCTCCTCCGCCACGCCTGCGGACCTGTACGGGGAACTCTCCACCCGGTACCGGTTCACGCTCACCCGCGAACAATTGAAAGTCGCGGTCAACGCCGAGTTCAGCGACTGGTCCCGCAGGCTCACCGCCGGCGACGCCGTCGTCTTCATCCCACCGGTGGCGGGCGGATGATGCGCTTTCGCTTTACTCAAACGGCCATCGATACCATCGAAGCGCGGCGCGAGCTCCTCGACTTGGGCGCAGGCGGCTATGTCAGCTTCGAGGGGTGGGTTCGGGATCACAATGAGGGGCAAGAAGTCACTCGCTTGGAATACGAAGCGTTCCAGGAGCTCGCGGTGAAGGAAGGCGAGCGCATCGTCGCCGACGCCTTGCGGCGCTTTCCGGTCAAGCACGCTCTCTGCATCCACCGTATCGGCTCGCTGGCCTTGAGCGATATGGCCGTGTGGGTCGGTGTCAGTTCCGCGCATCGCGGAGAGGCCTTCGACGCCTGCCGCTTCATCATCGACGAAGTGAAGCATCGCGTGCCGATCTGGAAGAAAGAACACTATCGAAGCGGCGATTCCGGCTGGGTGAACTGCGAGCGCTGCGCGGCGCCGCCGGGTCACACTCACGGGCACGAGCACGAGCATGATCATGAACTCGAGCATCATGACGAGCCCGCCGCCAGCCATTCATGAGTCGGGCGCGATGCAGCCCGACTATTCACGGCAAACGTTACTCAAGGAGATCGGCGCGCATGGCCAGGCGGCGCTGGCACGCGGCCGGGTGCTCATCGTCGGTGCGGGAGGACTCGGCAGCCCGGTGCTGCAATACCTGGCCGGCGCCGGGGTTGGTCACCTCGGGATAGTCGACGCCGACACCCTGGACGCCAGCAATTTGCATCGCCAACCCATCTTCGCTCTGGCGGATGTCGGTGAACGAAAAGTTGAGCTGGCGCGGGCCGCGGTCGGGCGAATCAACCCCACCGTGCAGGTCGAATTGCATTCCATGCGGCTCGACGCCGACAACGCGGTCGCGCTGATTGGCGGCTACGACGTCGTGGTCGACTGCAGCGACAATTTTCGCACCAAGTACCTGATCAACGACGCCGCCGTGCTCGCACACCGGCCGGCGGTCTTCGCCAGCGTCTATCAATACGAAGGCCAGCTGCAAGTCTACAAACCGGAGCAGCGCCACGCCTGCCTGCGCTGCCTTTGGCCCGATGCCGTCGCGGACGGCGTGGTGGGCAACTGTGCCGAAGCGGGGGTCTTGGGTCCGGTTCCCGGAACCTTGGGTACGCTGCAGGCCCTGTTGACGATCAAGATTCTTCTCGGCATGTCCGGTCAACTCGATGGAGAATTGCTGCTGTTGGATTTCACGAATTTCTCCAGCCTCAAGATCAAGGCGCCGCGCCGGGCCGAGTGCCGCGCCCCCGATTGTGCGCACATTCGCGAGATTCCCCGCGAGGATCTTGGGATCGAGATCGTCCTGCGCTCGCTCGCCGATGCGGCGCAGCGCGGCCTGGAAGTGATCGATATCCGCACCCAGGATGAAGTTGCGGCGCGGCCGGCCGCGGCGCGCCATGTCGCCATGCCCGATCTGCTGGCGGATCCCGGGCTGCTCTCGCCCGGGCGGGAGTATTTGCTGGTATGCGCGTCGGGCAAGCGGAGTTTGGCGGCGGCGCGCGAGCTGCGCAGGCTTGGGGTTGCCGTGCGCTCGCTCGCCGGCGGACTGCAGGCCCTGGAGGGCTGATCCTTGCGCTTCAACAGTAAATTGCCCGACGTCGGCACCACTATTTTTACGGTGATGTCGCGCCGCGCGCTGGAAGAGGGCGCCCTCAACATCGGCCAGGGATTTCCGGACTATGCCATCGATCCGCGATTGGCGAACCTCTTGGTGGAGGTGGTCGGCGAAGGACGCAATCAGTATGCGCCGATGGAGGGCGTGGTCGAGTTGCGCGAACAGATTTCGGCAAAACTGCACGCGAGCTACGGCCGCCGCATCGATCCGCACACCGAGATCACCGTGACCTGCGGCGGCACCGAGGCGCTGTACGATGCGATTCAAGCCGTCGTGGGCCCCGGCGATGAAGCCATCATTTTCGATCCCGCCTACGATGCCTACGAGCCCGCCGTGCGGCTGGCGGGCGGCCGTTGCGTCCGCATCGCGTTGACGCCGCCGGCTTTTCGCTTCGATTGGGACGAGGTGCGGCAGCGCATGAGCGATCGCACCCGATTGATCATCATCAACAGCCCGCAAAATCCCAGCTGCACCGTGGCGGATGGCGCCGATTTGGATGCGCTCGCGGCCTTGATCCGTGATCGGCCGATCACCGTGCTCGCCGACGAAGTGTACGAACATGTGCTCTATGACGGCCGGCGCCATGCGTCGGTGCTGGCGCACTCCGAATTGCGCGAGCGCAGCTTTGCGGTATTTTCGTTCGGGAAGACGCTGCATGCCACCGGATGGCGCGTCGGGTATTGCGTCGCTCCGCCGGCGTTGACCCGCGAACTTCGCAAGGTGCATCAGTTCAATACATTCAGCATCGTCTCGCCGCTGCAATACGCCATTGCGCGCTATCTCGCGGCGCACTCCGATGCGTGGACCGGGCTGTCGGCGTTTTTTCAAGCCAAGCGGGACCTGCTCGCCGGGCTTCTGCGGGGCTCGGGCTTCGAACCCATCCCGGCCGCCGGTACGTATTTCCAGCTGGTCGATTACGGCGCTCTCAGCGCCGACAGCGACGTGGATTTCGCCGACCGCCTGATCCGAGAGGCCAAAATCGCGACCATTCCGCTGTCTCCCTTTTATGCAGTGCCGCCGGCAATGACGCTGCTGCGCCTCTGCGTCGCCAAGCACGATGCAACGCTCGAGTCGGCGGCCGAGCGGCTCTGCGCCTTCGCCGCCGCCCCGCGCATGAGGAAGAACC
>WNFR01003047.1_pt1 | contig 17389 bp, 15 predicted proteins | sample 5400221 | NCBI WGS metagenome assembly WNFR01 (sample SAMN13153357, study PRJNA577476) | soil metagenome | isolation source: 40 cm soil under Madrone tree | place: USA:California | collected 2016-06-14
TTGCAAAAGGTGAGAAAATCACTCGAGGAAGGCAAGTCGCTCACCGAGCCTTTGAAAGAATCCGAAGTGTTTCCGGGCATGGTCACTCAGATGATTGCCGTCGGCGAACAGACGGGCGCAATGGACGCCATGCTCCAGAAAATCGCTGATTTCTATGAAGAAGAAGTTGACGCGGCGGTGAAAGACTTGCTGACCGCTCTCGAGCCCATCATGATCGTTGTTCTCGGCGTGGTGGTCGGCGGCGTGGTCATTTCCATGTACTTGCCCCTGTTCTCGCTCATCGGCAAGCTGAGCTCGATGCACTAATCGGGCTTCCGTCCGCTCGTCATAATCCTCTTTGCGGAAGGCGGGGAAGGTCCTCTCCGTCTTCCGCTATTCCTGCCTGGACTTGGGGATGCCCGGATGCCGGGATGAAGGCGCGGGCTTGCAATGGATAAGAGCTTCGCAACAAGGGAATGGCTGGACTGGTTGACGCGTGTTCGTCTTCTGACGATCACCCTCATCCTGACCATTGGAGTGGTCTGGCCGCAGTATATCCCGGGCTTCAGCACCAATCGCTTTTTCCTGCCGCTCATCATCTTCTGGATCACTCTCGGAATCCTCCACCTCATCCTTTTGCGCTGGCTCCCGCAAGCGCGGTGGCATGGCGGATTGCAGGTCGCCGGGGATGTAGTGATGATTTCGCTGCTGGTGTATTCCACCGGCCTGCAGGAGAGTTATTTCATTTTGCTCTATCTGCTGGTGATCATTGTCGCGAGTATCTTGTTCTCCCGGCGGATCGCTTTTCTAACTGCGGCAACCTGTTTTCTGCTCCTTGCGGGGATGACGGCGCTGGCCTATGCGGAGAAGATTCCGCGCACCTTCTCCAGCCTGCCGATGATGGAGAGCCTTCGCACCTGGCTCGTCATGAATCTTCTGGGGTTTCTTGCGGTGGCCTATCTGGCCAGCCTCCTGGCCCAGTCTCTTCGCAAGAAGGGCGTGGAGCTCGAAGAGAAGCGCGAGGAACTTCTCAGCCTTCAGGATTTCACCGAAGACATCATTCACTCGATGCGCGGTGGTTTGATCACCACGGACCTCGGTGGTCACATTCTTCTGCTGAATCGTACCGGCGAGGAAATCCTCGGACATCGCTTTGCTGATTTGCGCGGCAAGAAGCTGCAGGAACTGAATGTCGATTTCTGGCTCCCCGGTCAATACGAAAATAGCGAGAGGCTTTCGCTCAGGAAGGAGATTGACTTCCGTACGCCTTCCGGGGATATCCGCTATCTCGGCATCAGTATTTCGCCGCTGCGTTCGCGCGACTCGGAACGCGATGGTTACGTTTTCAACTTCCAGGATCTGACGGATCTACGTCGGCTGGAGCAGGAAGTGGCGACCAAGGAGCGCATGGCCGCCCTGGGGCGTCTTTCCGCGGCCATCGCCCACGAAATTCGGCAGCCTTTGACGGCCATGGCCGGCGCGGTCAAGGAACTGGCGCGTCTCGTACCGCTCGAAGAAGACGAGAAGCATCTCGTCAATATTGTGAGCAGGGAATCCGAGCGGCTCAACAATATCATCACCGACTTTCTCAACTATTCTCGAGAGAAGACCTACGAATTTCAGCATGCCGATGTTCGCGACCTGTTGGATGAAACGCTGATGCTGATGGAGAAGAAGCCGGAGATAGGCTCCAAGTATCAGATTGTCCGCGCATTCAATGGAAAGGAATTGCATGCGCGCGTGGATGCCAACAAAATCAAGCAGGTCTTCTGGAATCTCTGCGACAACGCCCTCCGCGCGATGCCCGATGGCGGCACCCTGACCGTGAAGCTGGAACAACGCCCGTTCTGGCTGCGCATCGCCTTTCAAGACACGGGTATCGGCCTCGACCCAAGGCAAAGGGCCAAGATTTTTGAGCCTCTACAATCGGGTTTCGAGGGCGGCACCGGGCTGGGGCTGTCCATTGTCTATCAAATTGTGCAGGCTCACAGTGGAAAGATTAGCGTGATCTCCGAGAAAGACCGCGGTGCTGAGTTTATCGTCGAATTGCCGCGAGTTGCGTGAGGCGCCATGCAAGGAACCAAAGCCGCAGTCAAGGAAACGTCCCGAGAAATGCCCCACATCCTCGTTGTCGACGATGAGAAATCGATCGGCGAGCTGCTGGAGATTACCTTCCGCAAGGAAGGTCACCGGGTTGAAGTGGTGCACAGCGTGGAGGCCGCGAAGCGCAAACTTGAATCGCAGATCTTCGACATCATCATTTCGGATGTCCGTATGCCTGGGGAGAGTGGAGTGGATCTCCTAAAATTCGCGAAGGAAATCTCCCCGGGTTCATTCTTCCTGCTGATGACGGCGCTGCCTGCCCTGGATACCGCCATCGCGGCACTCAATTCCGGCGCCGACCGTTACGTCATCAAGGGCCACTCGCTAGTCGATCAATTGCGCCTCGCTGTGCATGAAGTCACCGAGAGCCTGAAATGGAGGAAAGAAGCCGGATATCTGCGTCGGGAGCTCCGGCGGCTCACCGGGCTCGACAATATTATCGGACAGAGCCCGAACATGCGCGCGATCTTCGACATGATTCAAACCGTAGCTCCTCAAACGAGCCGCGTTCTCATCACCGGCGAGAGTGGGACCGGCAAAGAACTGGTCGCCCGCGCCATTCATGAAAACAGCGTTCGGTCCCAGGCCCCTTTTATCACCATTAACTGTGGTGCGTTTCCGGAGACTCTCCTGGAGTCCGAACTTTTCGGTTATATGAAAGGAGCTTTTACCGGGGCTAACGAAAACCGCCAGGGCCTCTTCCAGGCCGCTCACGGCGGCACGCTCTTCATGGACGAGATCGGAAATATGAGCCTGACCATGCAGGTGAAGCTCTATCGAGTCCTCCAGGAAGGTAAGGTCCGCCCGATCGGCAGTACGGAAGAATCGGATGTGGATGTCCGCATCATTGCCGCTACGAACAAGGAGTTCGAAAAGGAAATTGCCGAAGGCCGCTTCCGCGAGGACCTCTATTATCGCCTCAGCGTGATTCCCATACAGGTGCCCCCCTTGCGCGACCGCCGGGACGACATTCCACTCCTCGCGCGCCACTTTCTCGAGCGCTTCTGTAAGACGATGGAAAAACCCATCGAGGGGATCTCCCCGGAAGCGATGACGCGCCTAGAATCCTACGATTGGCCTGGAAACGTTCGCGAGCTCGAAAACACGATGGAACGCGCCGTCGCCCTGGAGACTGGCAGGGAGATCTCTTTGAAAGTGTTGCCGGATCGGATCGCCGGATATTCAGGATCTTCCATTGGGGTGCCGGAGGGCCAGGCGGCAGGGTTTCCCGTCGACGGCATAGATTTCGAGAAGGAAATTGCGGCGGCGGAACGGCGGTATCTGCAAGCCGCTCTAGAGAAGGCGGGCGGGGTTCGGACCCGAGCGTCGGAGCTCCTGAAGATTAGTTACCGCTCCTTCCGTCATTACGCCAAGAAACATAACCTTTAGGCCGAAACAGAGGAATACTTCACAGAGTTGAAGAACTTCAATCGTTGGGCCAGGGGAGCATATTCTAGTGACGATAAATGCCTCTAGCGATGGACAAAAAAGGGCAATCTCAGAAGGTTTTGCCCATTTTTGGGCGGCGGCGTATTCAAAGGCTCAGTCGGGATAAACCCATTAAACCTTTTATTGTCAATGCGCTACGAAAGAGGGACCGAGAGGCAGACGCAGTCTTAGGATTGGTCCCTGGCTTGCCATAGGTATAGCGTGCTCTGGCATCATAAAATTTCTCAAGGAGATCTAGCATCATGAAGAAGCAAAAGGGTTTCTCTCTTATCGAGTTGCTGATCGTCGTGGCGATCATTCTGATCATCGCGGCCATCGCAATTCCCAACCTCCTCCGGTCCCGTATGGCTGCGAACGAGGCTTCGGCAGTCGGTTCTCTCCGCACCATCAATACGGCGGAAGTGACGTACTCGACGACGTATACCTCGATTGGTTTCGCGGCTCTTGGAGCCCTCGGCGGCGCGGCGCCTTGCACCACCGCAACGTCTGCCGGAGCTTGCTTACTTGACGACGTCCTCTCAAACACAAAGGTGAAGAGCGGTTATAACTTCGCGGTCGCCAACTTGACGGGAAGTCCGGTGGTCGTGACGTACTCCGCGACAGCCGTCCCGACCGTGGTTGGCCAGAGCGGCCAGCGCGGATTCTTCACTGACCAGTCTGGCGTCATCCGTTACACTCTTGACGGTACCGCCCCGACAAACGCGAGCCCGGCACTCTAAGAACCTCTGCATGTGGCCTGTTCTTGTCCACAGCGAGAATAAAAAGGCACGGGACGCGAGTCCCGTGCCTTTATTATCGGGTGGCTCACAAGTCCAGTCAAGGCCGCCGAAAGCGGTCATTTTGGAGGCTGGTCCATCGAAACCTATCGAACTCTCCCGGTGGCCTGACCTTATTTCGTTCAGTTAGAGTATTAATTGTCAGGTCGATACGCCGGGGAAGGGCCGTTATAGATTTTTTCTAGATTTTCACCTGACTTGCATGTTTTGAAGGTATGCTGTTAAACCATACAATTTCTCAAGGAGATTTAGAATCATGAAGAAGCAAAAGGGTTTCTCTCTTATCGAGTTGCTGATCGTCGTAGCGATCATTCTGATCATCGCGGCCATCGCCATTCCGAACCTCCTCCGGTCCCGTATGGCCGCGAACGAAGCTTCGGCAGTCGGTTCTCTCCGCACCATCAATACGGCGGAAGTGACGTACTCGACGACGTATTCGACGATTGGTTTCGCGGATCTGCCAGCCCTCGGCGGTACGGCACCTTGCACCACCGCAACGTCTGCCGGAGCTTGCTTGCTTGACGACGTCCTCTCAAACACAAAGGTGAAGAGCGGTTATAACTTCGCGGTCGCCAACTTGACGGGAAGTCCGGTGATCGTGACGTACAACGTGACCGCCGTCCCGACCGTGGTTGGCCAGAGCGGCCAGCGCGGATTCTTCACTGACCAGTCTGGCGTCATCCGTTACACTCTTGACGGTACCGCCCCGACAAACGCGAGTCCGGCACTGTAAATCCGACAATCTTCGGCTTGCCTTTGTTGCCAGCCGGAATTACGAGGCACGGGACGCAAGTCCCGTGCTTTTTCTTGCTCGTTTTAAATGCTTGCCAAATTGGGAGTGAAAGCCCTTTCCGGAGCCGCCCGGACTGGTCTCAGGGGGCACCGCCGGACTAACGGTTATCACGCCTAAAATCGCCACTTTGTGTCAAAACCTGGCCTCCACTGCCATTTTCCGTCCTCGCGCCCTGCTGTCCCTGTCGGATTGGTCGATTCGCTGTTCTATAGGCCGGAAAACAAAAGAGTTACACAACTTGCGTTTGCGGGAATTTGGCCCACAACTTGCCCATCTCTTGATAGGGACTGACTTGCTTTGATGGCCCCGGAATAAGGTCTAGCTGTTGCGGGATCTACTATGAAGAGAAAACAAGCAGGCTTCTCTCTTATCGAGCTTCTGATTGTTGTGGCGATCATCTTGATCATTTCGGCCATTGCATTGCCGAGTCTGATGCTTGCACGCATGTCTGCCAATGAGGCTTCTGCGGTTCAGAGCCTGCGCACCATCCAGTCGGCTGAAACGGCTTACGCTACGACCTTTCCGTCTGTAGGTTTTTCCGCCACGCTGTTGAATCTCGGCGGCGGCAACGGCGCTGGCTGCTCGGCTACTCCCGCGCAAGCCTGTTTGATCGACAGCGTCCTTGCCAGCGGCAACAAGAGCGGCTACACCATTACCTGGACGGGTGACGGTCTCACGCCCTCTGTGGGCTATAACATCAACGCCGATCCAAGCATTCGTGGTTCGAGTGGCCGCCGGAGCTTCTTCACCAATTATCCGGGTGTTATCCGTTACAACGACGCGGCCGCATCTACGCCGAACGATCCAACCATTTAAGCGTATCTCTCCGCGCTTGCCTGCTGTGGAAACACCGAAGTTCCTCGCTTGGCAGTCCAACACAGCTTGACAATCTTGCTAGACTGGCGCCATGCTTCTCCACCTGCACTCCCTGCTGTTTCTGCTTCTCACGGTCACTGGGCCCGCTGAGGTGAAGCTCCTAGTGCAGCGGATGGAATCCAGATACCGGTCGGCCCGGACGTTACAGGCCACCTTTCTCGAGCGTTACCTCGAAAACGGGAACGTCGTCCGCGTCGAGGCCGGCATCGCTTATTTCCGGCGCCCCGGCAAAATGCGCTGGGAATACCAATCGCCCGAAAAAAACCTGTTTCTGGTGGACGGCAAGTCCGCCTGGTTTTACGTTCCGGCAGACCACACCGTGACTCGCGTTCCCGCGAAGGACAGCTCGGATTGGAGGACCCCGCTGGCTTTGCTCGCTGGAGAGATGAAGATATCGCGTCTGTGTGCCCGGATAATTTCCTCCGCCAAAGAAAAGCCGGAAGCGGCGGGCAACGTGGTGCTGGCTTGCGAACTCCGGGGTGCGGCGTCCGCAAAGCGGGAGCAAAGCGCGCAGCAGCCTTCTTTCCCGAGCAGTGCACCTGCGGAGTCCGTTTTCTTTGAGGTCGCCAAAGATTCTGGAGCTCTCGTCAAGGTTTCAGTTCGTGACCCAGGAGGCGTGGGCGTTGAATTTCATTTTGCAAACTGGCAGTTCGACCCTCCTCTCGCTGATGCGCTTTTCCAGTTCGATCCTCCTCCTGGAGTGGCCATCGTAAACGGAGAATTGTCCGTCCCCGATGCCGGGACAAAGCCGTAGAGAATCTTACTATCCCAAAGATTCCCAACCTCATTCGGGGCTTCTGGTAACTGGAACGGCCAGGCCCTCCTGGTTGACCAAGAGGAACAACTCACCCGAACCTTAGATTAGATGTACGGCCGGGAATGGTAATCTTCCCCAGGTGTCGCGATGGAAAGTACAATCTGGCACACCGCGATTGATAGCCAAGCTGCTATGGGGGGCAGGACATGCGCGCTGCTATTTCGTCCATTGTGCAATGGGCCGCCGCTGTGATCGCTCTGTTCATCGCGCCTTACTACTCGATTCGAACGTGGGCCTCGGTCGTGGATCCGGACATTTGGTGGCACATCCGTACCGGGGATTGGATCTTCGCGCACCATACTGTGCCGCGCTATGCCATATTCTCCCAGCATCTTGATCGCCCGTGGATTGCTTACAGTTGGCTTTTTGACCTGCTCGTTTCCGCCGTGCAGCATCGCTGCGGCCTGGCCGGGATTCCCGGGTTCCTCATCTGCTTTCAGGTCTTTCTCTCTCTGATATTTCTCCTCGCCATCCGGCACTTTGCTCGAAACTTCTGGTGGTCGTGGATCATCGCCACGCTGGCTATCTATGCCTTTTACGTGAATCCGCTGCGCTCCCTGTTGTTTACCTTGCTTTTCTTCACTCTTGAGATGTTTCTGATCTTCGAAACCGAGCGAAGGAAGGATGACAAGCTGCTCTTCTGGACCGTGCCCCTTTTTCTCCTGTGGGCCAATTTTCACATTCAATTCATCCACGGACTTTTCGTCCTCGGCCTGTACGTTGGGACTCGAATCTTCCAACTCGCCGCGCGAAGCTGGCTGCCATGCGAGTCGCCCCAGACTTCTCCGGTCAGGCTCCTTGCCACCCTTGCCGCCGCTTTCGCTGCTTCCTGTCTCGGACCAAATTGGGCATACCCCTTTCAAGTAGCTGCCGGGTACGCGCTCAACACCGCGCAGTACCAATTCAATCAAGAAATGCTGGCGATGAACTTTCGCCGGCCAGAACACTTCGCCGAGCTTCTCCTGCTGGTGGCTGCCTGCTATGTTGCCGGACGCTTCCGTAGCAGGGAGGTTTTCAGGCCACTGCTGCTTCTCGTGACGGCGTTTGCTGCGTTTCGCTCTTTGCGCGATGCCTGGTTCGTTTCCATCGCCGCGGCGTTTGTGTTGGCGGAAGCTGTGGGCCGGGCCCAGGCGCAGGCAACCGCAGATCTCGAGACCCAACGCCGCAGTCGTCTCGCAACAAATTTGAATTACGCTTTGGCAGCCGCTGCGGCTCTTATTTTGTCCTTCGGCATGGCCATCCGCCAGGGCATGAATGCTCCGGCACTGATGACTATCATTGACCGGATATATCCGATCCGGGCGACAGAGTTCGTGCGGGACGCTCATCTAGCCGGGCCGATGTACAATAGCTACAACTGGGGTGGGTTCCTGATCTTCAACCTGCGTGAGCATCCGGTCTCGATTGATCCCCGCGTGGACGCCTATGGAGACGAGTTGGCGACTAACTCGCTGAACACCATCAATGCTATACGCTGGCAGGACGACCCCGATCTTGCCCGCGCCAACTTTGTGCTGCTTGAGCGCTCTGTTCCTCTTGCTTCCAAACTCGAGAACGATCCGAAATACCGGCTTGCCTACCAGGACCATCTCGCAGCCGTCTTTGTCCGAGCGCAAGGCAGGTAATAATTACGACTTGGTGCGCACTCTTTCCTTTCTCTTGTTTGGCGATATGCTCTCGCCTATAAGGGCACGGACAGTGATTCAGCCAGGCATTCCGGCCCCCTTTCCTCCGGGGAACAGCCAACCTCCAGGGCCTTCCCCGCATATCAACTAGATGAGGTAAACTAAAGAGGCTATGGATCAATTTCACTGCCGCGTGGCGGATGCCGATGGTCGTGTCTTTTCGCACGTCGAACCCGCGAGTTCACTGGAAGAAGCGCGCCAGAAGCTCGTTGACCGGGGATTGTACGTCTATTCGGTGGAATCCCGCGGCGGCCGCCTCGCCGGGCTGGTTCGCCAAAAAAGCGGACGCCAGATTGGCGGTTCGGAATTCCTCATTCTTAACCAGCAATTCAACACCCTCATCAAAGCCGGTTTGCCGATTTTGAAATCCCTGGATCTTCTCGCCACCCGTGCCTCCGCGCCCAAACTTCGCCCGGTGATCTCTCAGATACGGGACCGCGTCCGGGAAGGAAAGTCGCTTTCGGAGGCGGTCGCGGAAGCCGGAGTGTTTTCCAAGGTCTATTCGACGGCCATCCTTGCGGGAGAGAAGAGCGGGAATTTGCCGGGTGTCCTGGACTACTACATTGCCTATCAACGTGTGAGCACGGGCGTCCGCAAAAAGATTCTGGCCACGCTGGTCTACCCCGTTTTATTGATCAGCGTAGCGACCGTTATCGTGACCTACCTGGTCACCGCGGTGATTCCAAAGTTTGCTCTGCTCTACCACGACCTAAACGTGGAGCTCCCCACGCCCACTCGATTGTTGATTGCCCTGACGGTCGACTATCGCTTTGTTTTTCTAGGAGTCGTCGCGCTGATGGCGGTGGCGGCAGCCGCCATTTTTCTTTGGTCCCGTTCCGAAGAAGGCGGAACGGCTTTCGATCGGTTCAAGTTCCGTTTGCCGGTGATTGGCGACACGCTCCTCAAATTTCAAGTCGCGCAGTTCTCCCGCACGCTTTCGACACTACTGACGGGCGGCACGCCGCTGGTGGCTGGACTCCAGACCGCAAGCGATGCCATCACCAGCAAATTGCTGCGCTCCACGATCGGCCAGGCTACCCAGATGGTACGCGAAGGGGAATCCCTGCACGCGGCCCTGGCCTCCAAGGGTGTCATGCCGGAACTGGCGCTGGATATGATTGAGGTGGGCGAATCGAGCGGTGCCCTTTCTCCCATGCTGAACAGCGTGGCAGAGTTTTATGAGGAAGAGGTCAGCTTGCGCCTGTCCGCGCTCGTTTCCCTCATCGAGCCAATTCTATTAATCTTCATGGGCTTGTTAGTTGCGTTTATTCTGATTTCACTGTATCTGCCCATCTTTTCTTTCTCCATGACGGGGGCGGTAAAGTAAGGGATTATGGCCACCATAGAACAACTTCCTCCTGCGCCCGGGCTGCCGGGTGACGGTGACGAACAGCACGAACGCGAGTTTGCGCGCAAACTTGCGGACAGATACCGCTACGCTTTCATCGATCTCCGGGAACAGCGGATCGATGCGGAATTGTTTCGTACCATCCCCGCAGATTTGATGTTTCGCTACAACTTCGTGCCGCTCGAACTCCAGAACAATGTCTTGGCCATCGCGGCAGCGGACCCCGGCCAGGTGCAGATGAGCGATGAACTGCCCCTCCTGCTCGGCAAGAAACTTTTGATTCGCGTCGCTACCGCCCGCCAGATCGGCGACCTTCTGAAACGCACCGAGCAGTCGCAGCGTGTGCTCGAGCAAGCGACTGAAGCTTTCACTCTCCAAACTTCGAAACAGGATGATGAGGGCGACGAGACGATTTCCGGCGACCGTTTGACTCGCGATAGCACCGCCAGCCCGGTCGTGCGCCTCGTGGAGACCATTATCTTCACCGCACTCGAGCGCCGCGCCAGCGACGTCCACATCGAAGCGCGCGACTCCGAAGTCGCCGTCAAATACCGTATCGATGGCGTGTTGCAACATGCCATGCAGCCCATCGCCAAGGAGTGGCATTCCACGGTGCTCTCGCGCATCAAAGTGTTGAGCGAGCTGGACATTGCCGAGCGCCGCGTTCCCCAGGACGGGCGCTTCCGCGTGAAATACAAGGGGCGCTTTATTGATTTGCGCGTTTCCATCATGCCCGCCAGTCATGGTGAAGACGCGGTTCTCCGCGTCCTGGACAAAGAAACCCTTTCGGAAAAATTCCAGAGCCTGACTCTGGACGTTGTCGGTTTCTCCCCGGAAGAAACCCGCCGCTTCCGGCGCTACATTCGAGAGCCCTATGGCATGGTCCTGGTGACCGGTCCCACAGGTTCCGGCAAGACGACCACGCTCTATGCGGCCATCAACGAGATCAAGACCGACGAAGACAAAATCGTCACCATCGAAGATCCGGTGGAGTATCAGCTCCGCGGCATCACGCAGATTCCGGTGAACGAGAAGAAGGGCCTCACCTTCGCGCGCGGCTTGCGCTCCATCCTGCGACACGACCCCGACAAGATCATGGTCGGAGAAATCCGCGACCAGGAAACCGCCCAAATCGCCATTCAGTCGGCCCTTACTGGCCACCTGGTCTTCACCACTGTCCATGCCAACAACGTGACTGACGTCATCGGCCGCTTCATCAATATGGGTGTCGAGCCTTACAACTTTGTCTCCGCCCTAAACTGCATCATGGCGCAGCGCCTCGTTCGCGTGATCTGTACAAACTGCAAGAAGCCCAAGAGATATTCTCCCGAGGAATTGAAGGAAGCAGGCCTCGATCCTGCCGTGTGGGGGAACGTCACGTTTGCCGAGGGCGCCGGGTGCCTGGAATGCTCGGGAACCGGTTATCATGGCCGGACGGCGATTTGCGAATTGCTGGACTTGACCGACCGCATCCGGGAAATGATTGTGGATCGCCGGCCGACTTCGGAGATCAAGCGCGTCGCGTGCGAGGAAGGCATGATCACTCTTCGCGAAAGCGGGCTGGCCAAGATTCGCGCGGGCCTCACGACCGTGAAAGAAATTAACAAGGTGACTTTCGTTGAGTAGCGGCACTGCATTCCGGCAGGGAATTTACCAGTTCGAGTGGGTGCGCCGGATTGCGCGCTGGCTCGATGCCATGCCCAATGTCGCCTTGGCCATCGAAGTCGCTGCGGACCGCGTGGCTGCAGCCCGCTGGGGCCGCACTGGTTCGCTAGATGGGTATGCTGTCGAATCGCTGCCCGTTGGATCCCTTGTTCCCTCGGCCGTCGAGGCCAACATCGCGAACAGCGCCGCCGTCAAAGCCGCGCTCGCCAGCGTCTGCGAACGATTGCGTTCGCGGGATGAAGACGTTGCCATGATTCTTCCCGACACTGTGATTCGCGTCTTCGTGCAGCACTTTGAAGAGTTTCCGCGCTCGGCAGCCGAAGCCGAGCCGATGTTGCGATGGAAGCTGAAGAAAAGCGTGCCCTTCGAAGCCGATGAAACGCTCATCTCTTATATGCGTCAGGCGCCTCGCGAATCAGGCATCGATGTTGTCACCGCGCTTGCCCGTCTTCGCATCATTCGGGAATACGAATCTCTTGTGGAGGGTATCGGGCTGCGCCCGGGCGTGGTGATGAGCTCGTCGCTTGCCGCCATTTCCCTCCTTGAAGATGAGAAGCCGACGCTTTTTGCGCGCGTCTCGGGTTCCGCCCTGACCACCGCGATCGTGCGCCGCGGCGTCTTATGCGGCTATCGTTGCACGGAACTCCCGGCACAGGGCGCAAACCTCACCCCGCAGATGCTTCTCGAAGAGATTTTTCCTGTGGCGGCTTATTATCAAGACACCTGGCAGGAGACCATTCAATCCGTACGAGTCGCCGGGCTTGGCACGCGCCTCCCCGAATTTGCGCGGCCTCTCGAGAATGAATTCCATTGCGACGTACGTTCGTTGCTGCACTCTGTGGTTTCTGATGGACGCCTCAAAGAAGATGCCCGTCCGCTGGCGGATCGCGAATTGGAAGGTTTGATCGGTTGGAACCTGCAACGCGGCTAGAATTGGATATTCTGTATTGAAGCAAAAGAGGGTATGAAAGTTCGGCTTAACTTAGCGACCAAAGCACTGGAAACCCACCGGCGGTTCCTGGTGGGTGCTGGTCTCACCGCTGCCCTTGCGGGGTTCGCTTTTCTCGGGCTGGGATGGCACGTGTATTCTGCCCGCAAAGTCGATGCTGAGCTGCGTGCCCGTACGGAAAGAACGCGCCAGGAGATGGCCAAGCTCGAAACGCAGCGCAAGGACCTGGAACGTTATTTCAGCCAGAAAGATATCGCCAATTTGCACGATCGCGCCGCCTTCATCAATACCATCCTCGACGCGCGCAGCTTCAACTGGACGTTGATGTTCATGGATTTGGAGCGCATCCTTCCGGGCGGCGTGCGCGTCATCAGCATCGAGCCCAGGCAGGTTGCCGGACACGTCGAAGTGAAATTGACCGTGGGCGCCAACAGCGACGAAGCAGAACTGAAATTCGAGCATGCCCTCGAAGAATCGAACGAATTTGCGGAAGTTCAAATACAGTCTGTTACTTTGGCCAGTGCGGCCGGTAACCAGGGCGGCGATCAGAAGGTCATCCAGTTGACGACGGTCTATTCGAGGACTTGATGCGGCGCGATTTCACATTTCGGAAACGGATAATTCTCGCCGGCGTGATTCTTCTCGTGCTCGCGGACGTCGCCCTGGCTGCTTACAGTTGGCAGCTTTCCTCTGCCCCGCGCGCGCCCCAGCAGCAGCTTGCCGTGGAATTAAAGCAGCATGAACTTTTGAAGGCCGATATCAAGCGCGCCCAGGCCATCCGCGATAGCATTCCCGCCATCCAGAAGGATTGCGATCACTTCGAGCAATCGCTCTTTCCGGCAAGCTCCGGCTATTCCGCCGTCAGGTCTGAACTCGGCGGCATTGCCGGAAAGAGCGGAATTCAGCTCGATGCTCTCACTTTCAAGGAGACGAAAATTGCGAACCGTGGTATGACTGAAGTATCCATGAATATAACAGTTAATGGTGACTATAAGAACGTGATTGGGTTTCTGAACGGCTTGCAGCGCTCCGCCAATCTGTATGAAGTGGACTCTTTAACGCTCGCTTCTGAGAACTCCAATCAAGGATCCGCAAATGTTATCAGGGTCGCGCTGCACCTCAAGACTTTCTTCAGGACGGCAGCATGAAGCAAAAGAAACAACTCGCCGTGCTCGTCGCACTCTTGCTGATCGCCGGCGTTATATGGTTTTTGTATTTTGATTTTGACAAGCCCATTGCGACGGCCTCTGCCGGGGCCGCCGCACAGAGCACGCAGTTGCTTTCCGTCGAAAACCCGCAGCTCCATACCTATGGGGTTGACAAGGCCCGCAACACCGAATACAAGAGCGGGAGGCGCAACATCTTCAGTCGAGAGCTTCCCCCTCCGCCGCCCATACATCCTGATCCAGGTCCTACAGTGCCGATCGTTCCGCAGCCACCGGTTGTCGTCACTCCGACGGTGTCGCCGCTGCCCGTGAAGTTTTTCGGCTTCGGAACCGTTCCTAACGGCACGTCACGCCGGGCCTTCTTGACCGATGGCGAGAACGTTTACGTCGTGGCGGAAGGCGAGATCTTGCTGAACCGTTTTCGCATTCTCAAGATTGGCAACGCGAATCTCGAATACGAAGAGGTTTCCTCCGGGCTGCGGGGTACGGCAAACCTTGAGGAGCAGGGGGCGCCGCCATCCGCATGAGCGCCGCACGCACACAAACGGCAGGAAAGCACAGCGAGCGTGGATATGCTTTGCTCGTGGTCATCTTTCTCGTTTCCGTCTTGCTTATTTCCACGATGGTGGTCGCTCCGAACATCCTGACCGAGGGCCGGCGCGAAAAAGAAAAAGAGATGATCTGGCGCGGGAAGCAATACACCCGCGGTGTGAAGCTCTACTACCGCAAGTTGGGGCGGTTTCCAACTTCCCTCGACGACCTCACCAAGCCGAAGATAGGTTCACTCCGCTTCATGCGCCAGGCCTACAAAGACCCCATGAACAAAGAAGACGGTTCCTGGAGGTTTATCTATGTAGGGCCCGCGGGTCAGTTGATTGGAAGCCTCAAACCCCAGCAAAATGTTCAGCTTTTCCAGGGCGGCGGAATCGGCACTCCCGCGAATGCATTGAATGGACCAGGCGCCCCGGCACAGCCCGGCGCGATTGGTCAGCAAGCACCGGGTGGGACACAGCCCGGTGGAACGAATCCACCGGCTGCCCCGGGAACGCCCGTAGGGACCGACCAAAGCGACGCGGGATCCAATCCGCAGTCTATCCCTTCCGGCGATGCTCCCACGATTATCGGGGGCAACATCATCGGCGTCGGCAGCAAGGTCAACAAGTCTTCTATTATCGTCTACGATAAAGCCAGGAACTATCATCTTTTCGAATTCATCTGGGATCCCTCGAAGGACACTTTCGGAGTGGGACAGCCGGGCATGCAAACGGGAACAGGATTGGGAGGCCAGATGAACGGTAGTCCTGGCATGCAACCCGGACAGAATCCAATTACCCCGCAGCAGAGTCCGCCACCCCAGCAGTAGTTTTTAGGGAGACTGACCGGTCCGACGCTGGGAAGTCGCTGCCATTGCTCCAGGCGGAGCAGGCTTTTTCGCGGAAGTTTTGGATTTGCTCTTCTCATAGCTGCGCTTGACGCGGCGCACGTACGAGAGCGTCTCCGGAAAGGGCGGCACGTGGCCGTATTGCTGCACACGCTCGGGCCCCGCATTGTAGGCGGCTAGCGTCAGCACCAGGTCGTTGTTGTACTTTTGGAGCAGTTCGCGCAGGTAGCGCGTCCCCGCGTCGATGTTCTCCTGCGGGTCGTAAATATTTTGCACTCCCAGCCGTGCCGCCGTTTCCGGCAACAATTGCATCAGCCCGCGCGCATTCTTGCGCGACAAGGCTTTTGGATCGAAGTTGGACTCCACCGCAATGACGCTGGTGATGAGGTCGGCATCCACGCTATAGCGCGCCGCCGCTGCTTCGACCAATTCACGAAACGGCGGCTTTATGATCGGCTTGGCAGGCACAGGCGTAAAAACGTCTTCCGGCTCGATCGCCACAACGTCTTCGGCGGCCACCTCCACCGAGCCTCCAGCTATCTGCAAGCGGTACTTGTCTCCTAGAAGCTGGTAGCCGGTTACCCTCAGGCGCTGGCCGCTGCGAAGCACGACGTATTCGGCGCGCAGCGACGGTGCTGCCAACACGGCAAACGAGAGCAGAAGCGCGGCTCGTTTCAAACGCAAGGCGCAGCCTCCCGCAATGCAAATTGTTCAATCGCCAAAGCCACACCGTTCTCGTCGTTCGTGCCGGTTTCATGCCAGCCGTAGGCTTTCAGCGCCGGCACGCCGTTTCCCATCACCACCGGAATGCCTGCGAACGAGAGCATTTCCAGGTCGTTGTGGTTGTCCCCGATGGCCATTACTTCTTCGCGCGCGAATCCGCGCAGTCCAGCCCATTCCGCCAGGGACGATCCTTTCGAGCACACTGGATTGATCACATCAATCATCGCGAAGTCTTTGCTTTCGTAGCACGTCACCGCCAGCGCAAAGCTTTCCGCGAACGGCGCGCCGCGCAGAGCAGCCTCCGACTTGCGCATCGGGTCGACTTTGCCGGAGAGCATCACTTGAATCGGATCTTCCGTCAGGCAGCTTTCCAGAGGCTTCGCCAGCCCAATGAACTCCAAGTTTCGTGAGTAGTAGGCGTAGCGCATCGAATCGTCCGGGTCCAGCACTTCCAGCATAAGCTGATTCTCGAGCTGCCGGTCGAAAATCACCGCCGCGCCTTGGCGCCACGGCCGGGTCAGTTCGAGAACTTGTTCTGCCGTGCTCCGCGGCAGGAGATGCCGCAGATGCGTCCGGCCTTCTTTCGAGCGGATCAGCGCGCCGTTGTTCACGATCATAGTCAGGGGCGAATCCAGCTGGCGCGCCACCGGCATGGCAAAATCATAGCGCCGCCCGGTGACCAGCGCCACCTCGATACCCCGGCGCGTCACCTCGGCGATTGCCGCGCGGTTGGCCTCGGGAAGCTGCCACCGGCTGTCCAGCAGCGTGCCGTCAATATCCAGCGCAATGAGTCGCACAGCCATCCCTCAATTGTACCGTGGAATTAGGATGCACTTTCGCCGAGCAGGTGGTTGTGTTCATGAGGGCTCCTGGGATTTTGGGATCTCAAGGGTTGGGTGAAGCCATGACGTGTCGGGCTGACTAGGAGGGACGGGGTCGGGCCAGTCGCGCTGGGGGCGAGGCATATCGTTGATGATTCGGATGGGCTCTTCGTCGGGGGCAGTCGTTGTGTGGCGGCTGGGAGACGGCGGAGATCAGGGCGGAGTGTGACGGAAACAGAGATTGGTCCGGGTAATTGGTAGAGCTGGGTTTAGCGGATGCGAGGGTCATTTTTTGTTCCTTTCTTTGGAGAGGGGGGGCTCACCCGGGGGCTCACCCTCCGTCGAGACAAAAAGAGTGTGTAACGGATTGATTGCAAAGGGGTTGAGGAGCGGCCGTTGCGGAGAGTAGTGCGTAAGGAGTTGGAAGTAGAGGAGATAGATGAGGTAAAAGAAACAAAGGAGCGGAGGGTAGGGCGAACAGGGCGGCTGGGGGGGGGTGCTGCCGATTAATCACGACCTATGTTACCATTAAATATATTATATGTAAAGTAATTATATAGTACTAGTATTTAGCGAGTTGAACTATTTGTTCGAACGATTTTGCAAGGAGAAGAAAACAAAGGGGTAGAGCTCACTGTGTATGGGTGCAATGGTTCAGGAACTATGGAACACGGAGGGCGAGTGCGGCCAGCCGACCGGGGGAAGCGAAGAGTTTTCGGTTCTTAGCAAGCAACCCGCGATACGCGGGTCAAACCAGGTAAGGAACTGAGCCGGGGGCTTCGTTGCGATAACATGAGCGGGCCCATGCGCGCCGGCAAGTAGGCCGAAATGATCAATGGTGCATCCTTCGGGAGCCCG
>WNFR01011814.1_pt1 | contig 17384 bp, 13 predicted proteins | sample 5400221 | NCBI WGS metagenome assembly WNFR01 (sample SAMN13153357, study PRJNA577476) | soil metagenome | isolation source: 40 cm soil under Madrone tree | place: USA:California | collected 2016-06-14
TTCGCACTCAGGACGTGTAGATAAACTCGGCTCTTCTGGTAGAGATCGGTTGGCGGCGCTCCCTCGGCAAGCTTCTGCAGTCGATTGTAGAGAAACGATCGTCCGTCGGGCATCCAAGAGCCGGCGCCAAAGCGCGCGCGATCAATGCGTTCGCCCAGGTCACGACCAGTGCTGGTTTCGAGCACACGCATCTCGCCGTTCTCTGAACCGCCCAGCGACACCGTGTAACAGACATACTTGCCGTCAAAGGACACACTGTAAGAATCGATTGAATAACGCTTGCCTGGAGAAGAGAGCTTATCGGGATCGATCAGCAAGCGCTCCGTGCCTTTAAAGCCATCGCGCACGTAGAGCCGGCGATCGTTTTCGCCCGGCGCCAGCCGGTAATAGAAATAAAGGTTGGCGGCGCGTTGAACTCCCGAGACACGTACCCCAGTTTCACTCAACTCCTCGAATCGTTTCAGTAACTGGGTGCGGAGCGGCAGATGGTCGAGATAAGTTCGCGCGTAATCGGCCTGGGCTTTCATCCACGCGGTCATTTCAGGACTTTTGTTATCCTCCATCCAGCGGTATGGATCGACGATCTTCTGTCCGAAATAAGTGTCGGTGACTCCGTGCACGGTTGCCTTGGGCGGCCCTTCCTGGGCCGAGGCGCCCGACGCGATCAGAAAAAGTAAGCCACCTGTAACGATGAATGCTATGAAGCGTTTCATGAATGATTCTCCTCTACTTGCGATGCTTGTGGTATTGACTTCGAGCGGACTTCAGCAACCATAGTCTCGACGTGAATCTTCGTTGTCCAGGATAGGATCCGTTAGTCGGCGCTCGAGGCCGAACATTACACGGCTTCTGGCCTTACTCAGCGCCCGAATTCTATCACTAAGCAACCAGTTCGGCGACGATTCTATTGACGTGTATCCTGGTTGTGTCGAGGAAGGGAATGCCATTGTGCTGCGGGTCGCGCAGGAGCAAGGGCAATTCAGTCCCACCGAGGATTACGGCCTCAATCCTGTCCGTAGCTTTCATTCGGTCGACAATGGCCGTTAAGCCGTGGCGGGTCTCTGGCAGGAAGATGTTTTTGAGAAGTTCTCCGATGTACTTTTCGTGAATATAGGCTTGTTCATCGGCGCGGGGCGTGACGATCGAAATCCCGCTTTTCGAAAACACGTCAGGATAAAATTGTCCCTGCATGGTAAAGCGGGTGCCCAACAACGCCACGCGCTCCAGTCCCAGCGCCTGCGCTTCGTCACAGGCAGCTGCCACGATGCTAACGAGGGGAATTGGCGAGCGCCGGTCAAGTTCATCAAAGACGATGTGCGGAGTGTTGGCGGTCAGCACGCCAAAATCCGCGCCTGCCCGCGCCAGCTTTTCTATTTCATTGACCAGATAATCTGTGAAGGCATCGAGTTCGTTCGCCTCAACCCAGGCGAGCAAATTAGTGAGATTGACGCTGTTGATGATGATAGATGGATAACTGCCATCTGTTTGGCGCTCACGATACGCAGCGATGATCTGACGATAGTATTCAATCGTCGATTCGGGACCGATGCCACCGATGATACCGACTGTCTTCACGGCTATCTCCTCATCCCTCGAAAGAGTTCGGCAGGAAGGGCATGGGAGATTCTTGTCGACGGCGACTTGGCGCGGCTACTGCGCCGTTCTACTGCCTCGGTTGTCCAATCCATTCATGTCTTAGCAATCCGTAAAAGAAAGCATCCTGGATCTCGCCGTTGACCTGCCAGCGCTCGCGCAGGACTCCTTCACGCTGAAACCCAAGCTTTTCAAGCGTTCGAATCGAAGCTGCGTTGCGGGGATCCACGTCAGCTTCGATCCGATGCAGATCAAGACTTTCAAACGCGTACTTCAGCAGCGTCATCAGCGCTTCGTTCATGTAACCATGGCCCCAATGTTCGCGGCCGAGGGCATAGCCGATCTCGGCCCGGCGATGATTGAAGTCCAGATTAAAGAGGGTAAGGCTGCCAATCAGCTGGTCGTCCGGTCGCAAGGCGATGCCCCACTTTAAGATTATGCGCCGTTTCCAGTCTTCCTGAATTTTCTTTATCAGACCAGCTGCGGCTTCGCGGTCAGCAAGCGGTGGCGTACTCCAATACCGCATTACTTCCGGGTTGGAGTAGACGGCATAGAACGCATCCGTATCCGCCTCGGAAATCCAACGGAGACAGATTCTGTTTGCTTCGATCGTGGGTAAACGTTCCCAGTGCATATTGTTTTCGCGGTGGATTGTATCACTGGATGTTGACTGCGGCGCGAAGTCTTTGCCGGTCGATGACGACTACGCGATCGTTCCCAATGGGAGATGGCTTTCTCCGGCGAGCACCCTCTAATCTGATTTCTATGTTCGGTTCGAGCGCGAGGAGCCATGCGACCAAGTCATTTGGAGTTACCAGCGGAAAAGCCATGCCCTCGCAAAAGACTTTTGAGTACGGTATTTGTGACACTGACGGATTTGCCAAGAGCGTGTCGATTACCTTCTTGCGGGCGCGTCTAGAATACTGGTGATGGAGTCTCCGCGCGAGAGGTGAAGCTGGGTCGGCGCTGGCAAAACCAAACTCGCCTTGTCCACCTAACTCCATCTCATGACGAATCTCATCCTGTATCTTGGCAATCTTGTTTTCCGCTGCTTTGAAAACCTCTACGCCCTTGGGATGGTTGGTGGCGTAGACTAGGAAATATTTGATTTGCTCTCTCTTCGGATCTAAGACCACCGCCGATGAAACATATTCGAACTCGCACAATTGCTTAAGGCTCTTGCAATACTCCCTCACGGCAGCGTCAGCTCGACCTTCTTTTGGAATCTTACGCAGAATCTCCAAAACCCCGTCCCGCCCAAATAAATTTCTGTAGCTGTTTGCTCGAGTGTCTTCATCCAGAAACCTAACAATATCCTTCGTCATTAGATTGATGACTACTTCCGAACTGCGGCCTTTTATAAAGGACTTCAATGCCTCCATCGGAATGTCCGCCCATCCTTTTGGATCTAGTAGTATGAATCTAAACGGTTTGTCTGCAGTCTGTTGGATCAGCTTATTTATTTCCGGGATGTTCTTAATAAATTCGCCTTCTATCGGATGTATCGGACATCGTTCGTCACTCTTGGCTGCTGCAAACTGCTCTAGCCTTTTGAACTGGCCCGGATCCTTCTCAACGAGGATGAGCCCAACCTTAAAGTTGCGGCCCTTCGCTTTAAGGCCCTCTTGGCATTCGCGCAATGTCTGCACCGCGACGCCGAAAGAAGAATCGGCATATTGTGGATCCCTCGTTTTCCACGGACCGGCAAAGCCGTCAACAAAAACCAATGCATCACGCCATGTGTTAATTTTGTAAACCAGTTCAGGGAGGTATCTCTGCAACAAGCGATGCTTAACGTATGCTTGCTCGCGGCCCTCGTAATCTGAGAGATCGATGTCAGGCATGAAGAGAGGATCGAGGAACACCGTCCCAAGTGGCGCCTTCCAATATCCGACCCGCGAGTTTCTTAGTAACGCGAATCATTCGTACGGGTCGTTCTTCTGTCATAGTCAGCAGTGTTGCGTTAAGAGTGTGATTTCCTAATTCGACTGGCACCCAATGACCCCATTGCTTAAAGTGAAACGCAACCTTGAATTGTTGACACTGTCTAAGCAGACTCGTTGGCCAATCGGGGTGCATAGGTCGAGAATTGGGACCGCTTTCCCCGCCAGCGATCACCCAGTCAATCGGGTGGAACCCCTCTCTCTTAAACCAGGACTCAAGATTAAGCGGCCCTAAGAGTGGTTCACAGGATAGGAATCGAACCGCCGCCGGTAGGCTTAACAAAAAGGGGAGACGCTTTTCGGCGAGGCTCTGGTTCTCAATACTTGCTCCGATCCAAACATTTGAAGGCCAACTGGTAGTCCATGGAACAATCCGAGCGACGTTTTGAGGACGCTTTGTAAGAAGAAGCCAATCAAGATTCGGCGTTTGTTCGATGAGTTCCCAAAGGCGATACCGTTGGACGTTTAGATCGGCTCGCCTTTCAAAGACATCCGCCATGCTTGCACAGAAAACGCGCTCGCGAGTCTCTGCGATTCGTGCTTCCTCATTCCATCTGAGTGGCTCGGCCCAATGGGCATCGCCGAAGAATCGACGCGGAGCTTTTGCTCCCCAAAGCTGGCGCCCCATTCGTCTTGCCCATAAGTCCGCGTAACAGTTATCACAGGCCGGAGAGACCTTGGTACAACCCCACCACGGGTTGAACGTGTGATGTGTCCATTCGATATGGGAGTTCTTAGCCACGTGCCGCCTAGAATGCCTTACCTAAATTGAAAAAGCAACAAGTTTAGCGAAAATCATCGAAAATCGTTATTTCTCCCCGAAAAATGGAGGTATTTAGTTTATTGTGACACCGGTGATTCATGCTTCGGCCTTCCGTTGTTTCCTCATTGAGCGACTTCGTACTCAGGCTTGGCCACTCCCATTAGCCACTTATCGAACCAGCCGACGATGTGCTCGAGGCGTTCGATGCGATGCCAGGGCTGGCCTGAGCGCGACAGTTCATGCGACTCGTTCGGAAAGCGCACCATCACGGTTGGGACCCGGCGATACTTCAGTGCGCGAAACATCTCTTCGCCGCCCGCGCCCGGGGGCGTGCGGTAGTCGGCCTCACCCAGGATCAACATCAGAGGCGTCTTCACATTGTTGATGTAAGTAATCGGTGAACGCACTTTGTAGTCTTCAGGATCTTCGAACGGCGGCTTTCGAAACCACGTCTCCTGAAAGAGCGTGAAGTCAGCGACATACCAGAAGTCGGCCCAGTTGGCGATGTCGCGTTGCGAGACCGCCGCGGCAAAACGCGTCGTCTGCCCAATGGTCCAGTTGGTCAAAAGACCGCCACCGCTGCCGCCCGTCACGCCCATCTTCTTTTCGTCGATGTAGCCTCGCTTGAGAACTTCATCGACGCCGGCCATCAAGTCTTTATAGTCGTCACCCGGATAGTGATACTGAATGATGTTGCCAAAGTCCTGTCCGTAGCTGGTGCTGCCGCGCGGATTCGGGTAGAGCACGACATAACCCTTCGCCGCCATCCACTGAAACTCATGATCAAAGACAAAGCCGTACGCTGCATGCGGCCCGCCGTGGATGTTGAGAATGAGTGGATATTTCTTATTGGCGTCAAAGTCAGGTGGCTTCTGCACCCACGCGTGAATTTTCTTACCGTCGAAGCTCTTGTACCAGATTTCTTCCGGCTCGGTAAGATTCAGTTTGGAAAACAATTCATCATTGAGATGGGTAAGTTGTTTTGGCTGGCTGCCTGGACCCTCGAGCCAGAAGATGTCACCGATTCGAGTCGGCGAGGAAATCACCAAAGCGAATTTCGTCGCGTCGGGTGTCGAGCGAAAACTGACTACCGCCTGGTTGCCGCTGGTCAGGTCGATCTCTTTCCCGCTGGTCGCATCGAAGATGCCGACGTTTGCTTTGCCTTCCTTTGCATAGACCGCGACGATGCTGTGGCCGTCAGCCCGCCAGATCGGTGGCGCATTGCCGCCGCCGCGTGGCGCGGTGTTGTCACCACCCACGCCTGAGCCAACGTCGTAATCAAAATCGCGCGTCAGATTTCGCGGTTGCGCGTTGGGTGCGAGATCCATCACCCAGAGGTCGGGTTCGGTATAAGACTGAACCGGCTTGCTCTGCGAACCATAGAACGCGATTTGTTTGCCGTCAGAGCTGACAGAAAAAGCGCCGGTGTCCATGTCAAATGAAGTGAGCCTGGCCGGCTGACCGCCGTTGACGGAGATCGAATAGATCGTCGTCGACGGCAGTTCATAGTAAGGCTCGTCAATCTGATCTGAGGCAAAGTAAATCTGCGAGTTGTCTTTCGCCCAGGTGGCGCCCTCGTCCGAATAGCGACCACTCGTGAGTTGTTTGGGCGCGACTTTCTCGTCGCCCGTTTTTGGTGCGGTCACCACCCAAATATGGTTCGGGTGCTTTGGATCCGTGTAGCCGGCGCCGTTGAAGCGATAGACGGCCCGCGTGATTACGCGCACATCACTCTCGCGGGGTTCTTCCGGCTTCCTGGCGTCCAGAGGAGTCGGACTCGGTGAAGGTTGATTTCGCGGCGCCGCCTTTGCCAGGTCCTCAGGATTTGCGCTGTTACCAAATAAGATCATCTTGCCGTCCGGAGACCATTGCGGCCCGCCCGCTCCACGCGTCATGGTCGTAAACTGAAACGAGTCGCCTCCGGCCATCGGCAGCATAAAGAGCTGCGGCATGTCGGGCCGGCCATCTTTCTCAATCACCCGCACGAAGAGCAGGAATTTTCCGTCAGGCGACCAACGCGGCGTCGAGTCTCTGGGGCCGCTGGTCAGTTGATGCGTTTCGCCCGTGGCCGGAGAGACGCTCCAGATCGCCGTGTTGTATCCATCCTTCTTTTCATTGACTGTAACGCGCACAAACGCGACCCGCGAACCATCGGGCGAAATCTGCGTATCGCCGGCCCAGACAAAATTGAATAAGTCCTTCTCAGTAATGTTCCGCTTCTGCGCCAAAACTGGACCAGCGCAGAGCGCGATAATGATAAACACAAGCAAGAGACGAGTTCGCATTAGATTTCCTTTCGGGACGGAGTGGCAACGCGGCGGTATTCTACCGGGAATGCGTCAAACGGGGAACAGCGGAGCGGGGGCAGTAAGGCGACCGTTAGGGAGCGTTACCGTTTTATCTCATTAGCACCTGGCTTCAGCCAGGTGATCACGATTGCGGATAGAAAATGCGGAACCGTTTTCAACGGTTTCAGTCGTCGCGCCATTCGAGACCGTATCTTTTCACGAAAAGCTCAAACTGCTGAGCGAAACTCTTTTTGCGATGATGCTCTTGCTGATTTGCGATGTAGGCGGCAACCTGATCGACATGTGAATGAGATACTGAAAACGCTCCATAGCCTCGTCCCCAGGAGAACCTTCCTCGCAATAGCCGATTCTCGTTGACCCAATGAGATGAACTGCCTTTTAGTAGTTTCATCACATCTTCAATAGACTTACTTGTCGGCAAGTCGATCAATGCGTGCACATGTTCTGGATTGCAGTAACTGATCCTCATGTAAATGCTCTTCTCAACCGCGTACTGTGTAAGAAAACCAGAGGCCTTTGCCGCGGCAGGTCTCGTAAGCGTTGGCTCCCGATTTAGAGTTGTCCAGATAAGGTGTAACCAACAGCGAGAGTAGGAATGTCGTGACATGGTAGAGAGTCCTTTCAATTGCTTCAACGAACTATTTGAAACCTACCACACACCGCAAGTGCGATTTGTTGCATGGAAATGAAACCGTTGAAACGGTTTCGGCCTTTGTTCGTGCGACGATCACCTGGCTGAAGCCAGGTGCTAATGAGATCGGCAGGCGGGTTCAATCCGGAAGGTCTTTCGCCGTCTTGGCGCAAGTGCTGTTTCTTGCATTGGAATGGAAACCGTTTGAAACGGTTTCGTTTCTCACCCTTTCCGTGGTCACCTGGCTGAAGCCAGGTGCTAATGAGATGGGCGCGCGGACAATCCGAGAGGCCGTTCGCTGATTGACGCGATCCGATCCTAATTCGGACACTTCGGATCCATATCGACAATCACGATAGACAAGGCCGCCAATTTGTTTTGCTTCAAAAGTTGATTTAAGCTCCGCACCGTCTCGCTATTAATCCTTCGCCAACGCACCAGATCATTCTTCAAAGCTACACAAGAAGGCGTGGCATTCTCGATTATTGATCTTGCCGGACGGATATCACCGCTTTGAATCATGGTCACGAAGCGCGCCACGTCCCGGTTGACCGCGCCAAAGCCGGGAGCGGTATTCGTTCCGTCTTGAATCTCGCCAAGTTCTTTGTCGAGCCTCTGTAACGCGTCGCTCAATTCCTTTGTCTGTGGACTCGCGGTCAGGCTCTTCTGATCGGCAAGCAATGCCGCCCTTAGAACCCCGGCTTCGTTGTAAGAGTGATAGCTGCTATCCATCCACGCATCAATCATCCTGGCGACATCGAGTTGCGCTGCCAGGTCAGCTTGAGAGACATGGACGCGGGGATCGAGCGTAACTGTCAAAAGTTGACGGTAGGTCTTGCCGTCAACTGTCAGAATAACTTCGTATGTGCCGGGCACTACCAATGGCCCCGGCGGTTGATTCACCGGCGTTTTGCCGGCGACGGCATGATCGGGAAGCGTGTATTCGACATAGTCGATGTGTCTGCCGCGAAAGTTATAAGTCAGCGTATTCGGCGCCGGCCATTGCATATTCCAAACAACTCGATTTAGCCCTTCGCCATTCGACAGCACGGTAGGCGTTTCAAACCAGTAATCGGGGACGTTTCGCGGGCGGTTGTCCGACATCGGAGAGGCATTCGTATACCGGCTGACAACTTTCCCCTGCGGATCGCGAATCTCGAGCGCGACCCGCGAGGCCACGTGTTTTTGATAATAGTAAATGATCGCGCCGTCCGGCGGATTCTCTCCGGCCGCCACGTCAGCAGACAGCGGTGTGTCCGGGTGATTGTCCCAACGCGTGCGCACAGCAGTTGCCGGCTTGAACAAGAAAGCATTCTCACTGGTCATTTGCGCGCCGGCTTGCCGCAACGGCGACAGGTCATCCAGGATCCAAAGTCCGCGTCCATAGGTCGCGACGACCAAATCGCTTCCATGAACATTCAGATCGCGGACGGAGGTTGTCGGCAAATTGAACTGCAAAGATTGCCAGTGATCGCCGCCGTCAAAAGAAACGTACACGCCCGTTTCGGTGCCGTAAACCATTGACGATCTTCTGCCAGCTCTTGCCGGCGTCATGAGTGCGGAAGATGTTGGGGTGCGTATCGCCGAAGGCCGCAGCTATGACATACGCGGTTTCCGGGTCAACCGCCGATGTTTCAATCAATCGGACTTCGCTGCGCCCAGGCAGTCCGGTGGGCGTGACATTGCTCCAGTTGGCGCCATTGTCTCGTGTCAACTGCACCAGACCGGTGCTCGTGCCCACCCAGATTTCTCCGGACGCGGCCGCCGACGGCGCGATCGCCTGAATTACTCCCTGATCATTGGGTTGCGGATTCTTTGAAGTGAGATCAGGGCTGATTTGCTGCCAGGTCAGCGCACCGTCGCTGGTCTTCATGACGTACTGCATGCCGAGGTACATCGTCTTTGGATCGCGTGGTGAAAAAACCAGCGGCGTTTCCCACGTATAACGGTACCTCGCGCCCGGCCCAAACACGGTCGCGATCTGTCCCGTGGTTCGATCCAGTCTGAACACAGAGCCATACCAGCCAACTGAATAGATCAGATTCGCGTTCAAAGGATCGGGAGCGATGTAACCACTCTCGAAGGCGCCGGTCGAGAACCAATCGCGATAAGTGATCTGGCCAAAGTCGCTGCGGCTCAACACCGCCACCGATCCGCTGTCTTGCTGCGCGGCATACAAACGATAAGGGAACGCCTTGTCGGTCGTGACGTGGTAAAACTGTCCTGTGGGCTGAGTGAACCAATCGGTCCAGGTATGACCGCCGTCGAGACTGACGATTGCCCCCTGATCCGAGCCCAGGATTATTCGCTGTGTGTCCGCAGGATCGATCCAGAGCACATGCTGGTCTTCGCCGCTCGGAGCACCTTTGTAAGATTCAAAAGTCTTGCCGCCATCAGTCGAGCGATACATCGAAGTCTGCATTACATAGACCAGGTCAGGATTGCGCGGGTCAACGTAGATCTTTCCAAAGAAGGTGCTGCCAGTGATGCGTGGATCCTTTGTGCTGCGATACCAGTTAGCACCGCCGTCATCGGATCGAAAAAGCCCTGAGTTAATGATCGCATGGACGCGTTTGCCATCAGTCCTGGGCGCTACTGCTAATCCGATCGTTCCCCGGCCTGTCTCGGGCAGACCCCTACCACTGAGTGGTTGCCAGGTCGCGCCTCCGTCAGTTGACTTGTAGATCTGCGAGTCACTGCCGAGCGCTCGTCTGAAATCAGGATCGACCTGCAGGTTATAAGTCGCGGCGTAAACAACGCTGGGATCGTCAGGTGCCGCGGCCATCTCCACGACGCTGGTCTTTTCATCTTTGAAGAATACTCTGTCCCAGGTTTTGCCTCCGTCTGTCGTCCTGAATATGCCGCGCGCCGGCCCGGGGTGGAAGTAATCGCGAGCCGAAACCAGAACAGTGTCAAGGTTTCGCGGATCGACAATTATCTGCGAAATGTAGCGTTCATCTTTAAGCCCGATGTTTATCCAGGTCTTTCCGGCATCAGTTGATTTGTAGACGCCGTTGCCAATTGTCTCTTCGCCGGTACCCACATAAATGACGTTCGGGTTTGATGGCGCCAGCGCCAAGGCTCCGATAGACGCGACGTGCGCATCGTCGAAGATGGGCTTCCAAACGCGCCCACCGTCGGTGGTCTTCCAAACGCCGCCGCCCGGCGTGCCGAAATAATAGATCGCCGGCTTACCGGGGATTCCCGCTACGCACGTGACTCGTCCCGCGCGATGCGGGCCAACGAGACGCCACTTCATGGCCGAGAATGATTCCGGATTGTATTGAGCTGGGGCGGGGGTTGCGATTAGTAGGATTGAGCAGACAAGTAAAGGAAAACGTAAGCAGCGATTCATGTCGTGGCCTCCGATGATGAAGCGCAGTTTATCATCAGAGGCCACGGGGCAGTCAGCCGGACCGTGAGGGAGGGCGCGAAGGGTCGTCGATATCACCAGTTGAACGGGCCAACGATTCGGCCTTCGACATTAGCCCCCTTCGGCATGTAATGAATCACAAATGATTTTCTGGTCAAGCTCGGATCCTTTATCTCGCTGCCGCCGTGCAGCATCATGCCGTGCCAGAAAAATACGTCACCCTTCTTTCCCAGAAACAGCCGGCGTTCATAATTTCGGGTCAAATCATTCACATGTTCACGATACGCCCGCGCGACCTCGGGGTTGGCCGTCCTTAAATTAGTTTGCGGGTAGTTATTGAACTTGCTAAACAAAGGTTCGCGGTGTGATGCGGGATAAAACATCAACGGCCCGCAATCGATCGAAATGTCTTCGCAGGCGATCCACGCGCCCACGATATGGTTCGCCGGAAAGACGTGAAAGACCGCCGTGTCCTGATGCGCGTCCTGCTTGCTGCCGTATTCAAAGTTAATGCTGCCTTGCGGTAGAGCGCGACAGTACAGGATTGAGGATGCCAGGCGTGCCATTTCGGGATGATTGAAAATCGCGTTCGCGCCGGCTGAGTATTTCTGAAAAGAATGTGTACGCCAATTGGACTGGATCCGGGCCTGCATGCGCTCAGTTGGAGTCAGCTTTAGGAGTTCTGCATGAGATGTTTTTGGTTTGGGCGCATCATTACCGATTCTCAAGTCACAGAAATCGAGTCCGGCAAACGGCTGATCATTCATCCAGAGGTCATTCAAATCCCTCATCATCACGTTGATGAGATCCTCTGGAATAATCCCTTCCGCCACACAATACCCGTCGGTGACCCAGCGCGTCAGCAGTTCGTAATCCTTATCGCTCAGGCCCCCGGTCCGGCGACGATTCTCAAGTTGTTCCAGTGCGTCGGGCCGATCAAACCAGGGGACTTGAGCAGTCTTGCTGGGCCAATGCCTGATGTGTCGCGGCGCGAGAAGCTCTCGCGCACGTTTCCGAAGCGGCGTGGGAATTACACTCCTGACTAGCGAAGAGATGGACATGGGTCTTGACTGGTCGGAGGTAAGTCTAAACCGATCACCCAAAACCCGCCAGCGATTTGCTGGGAGGGCGAGCGTGCTGGGTTCCCGGCGGGGCAGCCCCGCTACGGTGCTCGACCCGCCCGCACTGAGCGCGAAGCGCGAAAACGTTTTGTTCGCCGGTTTTCGATCCGGCATCTCTTGCAAGGAACTCCACGGGCGGAACGCCGGCGCCACAATCACTTCACATCAGTCCACGCCTGCCCTCTTTATAATGCAGAGTCACCTCAGAGATTTTAGAGAGGTCGAGGTTCTCCCATTCAATGCTGTGTTTGTTCCCGTCGGCAACCTTCAGATCCCACTTCACACTCTTCTCTTGATCGTCGAAAGTGATTTTGACACTTTCACCGGCCAGGAGCGTGTCCCGCCCCAGCACGTCTCCTCCCCATTCGTTCGAACTGTGCGGCGAAACGTAAAGCTCGTGAATCTCGACGCCTGTCTCGTTTTGCAGAACAAAATCCTGCTTTCCCCACGGGCAAACCCCGCCGCCGCGAAACACACAGCGATAACGCTCAGGCGATTAAGACGCTCGATCTCGAAATGATTTCCTTCATGTCCATAATTCCATTCCTTCCCATTTGAAATGATCTAAAGGGAGAGCGATTCGTCTGCCTACCCGGCACTTTCATGCACGCCGAGTAGTTTGCTTCAAGAATCTCAGCAGCGCTCGTTCGGCTGGATGCAAACTGGCGCCGCGATAGGACATCAGCTCGGTGACGCTTATGAAATGCCGATCTATCACCTGTCCTTTTTCAAAACTGGTCATAATCAGAGGACATATGTAAGCGCTGCGACACACCGCTGGCGTGTTACCAAGAGCCTCCGCGGTTTCTGTGACTGCTGCCACCAGGAGTCGCTTGTTGGCCTGCCGGTTTCCGTTGAGGCCGGACTGGACACGCGCCAGCGCACAAGCGCAGATCAGAGTCGCGGCCCAGGTGCGGAAATCTTTGGCGCTGAAATTCCCACCCATAACTTCCCGGATGTAGGCATTGATGTCGCGACGCTTCACATCGACAAACGAGTCGTCATCGTTCTGGTACTTGAACACGTCGCGGCCGGGCCATCGCAGCAATTCTCTGACAATCCGAGCGGTCGTGCGGTCGCGGAACTCGCGGTGCTGACGGACTGCGGACTTGCCGGGAAAATCAAATATCACCAGGTCACCCTTGACCTTGACGTGTTTCGGCCGCAGCGTGGCGAGTCCGTAGCTTCCGTTTTCATTCGCATAGACCTCGCTGCCGGGACGAATGAAGCTCAACGACAGAATTCTGAGAATGCTGGCCATCACCCGCTCTCTCGGGTAGCCACTCTGGCGTAGATCTTTGGCCACCGCCTTTCTCATCGCCGGCAACTTTTCGGCGAAATCGATCAGCCGCTGAAATTTCTTTCTTTCCCGACGGCGAACGTGGGAGTCGTGATAGATGTATTGCCAACGTCCGGCCACGTCTTTGCCCATCGCTTGCACGGCGCCCGAGGCGGTCGAATTGATGCAGACGTCGGTCCATGCGGGAGGAATCTTTAGAGCTTCGACCCGGGATAATTCCGCGCGAGTGATTTTTCGTCCTTCGGCATTCAGATAGCGGAAGCCGCGTGCGGGCGAGCCGATTCTGCGAATCCCTTTCGCACAGAGTTTTTCGATTCTGGTCATACTTGATTCTTCGAACTGATGTAAACAAACCAGGAGGTCCAAACCGGCCAGGGGGTTCTGATGCTAATCTTGCTGGGTTACGAGGTCACCCGTGTTGCGCTCGTCATCGGCCTCGGCGTGACGAATCCGCTTGAACTGCTCTTGCAGCCGATCGAGTTCTTCATCAGAGAAGGCTTCGAGATCGACGAGATGCGTGCGTGCTCCTTCTACGCCTCTGAGCAACTCATCAAGTTTCAGATGAATCGCCTTTGCATCGCGGTTCTGCGTGTTTTGGATCAGGAAAACCATCAGGAACGTGATTATCGTCGTGCCGGTATTGATGACCAGTTGCCAGGTGTCGGAATAGTGAAATAGCCGGCCGGTGGCCCCCCATACCACGATAATCAGCACTGCCAGGATAAAAGCCCATGACGAGCCGACGGTCTGTGACGTAGTTTGTGCAAATTTTCTGAATAGTTCGTTCATTGGTAATCTCGGCCCGTTGAGTAACGGAATATTCGGTCAACGCGCGTCGCCCTTCGGAAACATTACTTTGTCTGGCGTAGCCTTGAGTTCGGCGAGGAGCTTTTTGATTAGTCTGGTCTTCACTCGGCCCGCCTCCTTGGGATGAACCAGATAACGCACGATCGCATCGATCCAGGTATTTGAGTTGACCCGAAACAAGACCGCCGGACGCTCGCGCACTTCCAACTGATCGACGGGAGTCTGGGCCAGGATCTCGCGGAAGACGCGCACGTGTTGCATCATGCGCTCGCCAACTTCCTCCTCAGCGATATGCTGCATGGTCTGAGCCACGAATTCCAGGTCGCTTTCATACGCGATATTAAATTTAACTTCGTTCCAGATGTAGGGGAATAGCGGCCAGGTATAGTTGTAGACGGTGGAACTCAGCACTTTTGAGTTAGGGAATTTAATCACTCGGCCCGAAGGGTGATCGGTGGACAGAAAGTCGCCGCCAAATTCCCATAGCGTCGTGTCCAGATAACTGACGTCAATCACGTCGCCGGTAGCCTCGCCAATCTTGATACGATCACCGACCCGGTACGGTGTTCGCGCCAATAGATAAATCCAGCCGATGAAGCTGGTGATCGGTGTCTGCAAAGCAAACCCGAGGATCAGCGAGATCAATCCCAGCGAAAGGACGGCCGTGTACCAGTTCTGAAAGAGGATCGAGACGACGACAAAAGCCAGAACCAGGACCAGTGCCAACCTGGCGACGCGGCGCAGGTTGTATCGCGAGACAGGGTTGTCGAGACGCCCGATTAAATAAACCTCCACGATCTTGGCGATGGCCAGCAACAACACGATCGCCATTACGCTCAGGTCAAGCTTCTGGAGCAGATCAATGTATCTGGGATGTTTTGCGGCGAAGCCAAAGAAGCTGAATTCCAGAACTACACGAACCAGAGCCAGCGCCAACAGCATAATCACGTGCGTGCCCAGTAATAACTTATCTTTTGTCTCGGCCTTGGGAGTTGATTCAGGCTTGACGCTGCCGGTCTGCTTTAGCGCGCGCTTCACCTCTTCATTCTGTTTGACCTGTTCGACTTCGGTGCGCAGTTCGTTCGCCATTCTTACAGATTCCTAACGGTAAACTGGATTTCTTCTCGCGGAAGCTCCCGCCGACCCGGAGTTTGTACATTAGGCACCCTGCATGCCATAAAGAGGCTATGGAGCGCAGGAACGATGGGGCGCAGGCATCCTTGCCTGCGGTTCGCGAGCATCATGCTCGCACTTGATCGCGTAAAGACGAGAACCGTGAAATCATCAAACGACAAATTGGCAATCGCGGCCGCACTTCAAGAGATTGGCGCACTGTTGGAATTGAAGGGTGGCGAGTACTTCAAAGCGCGAGCCTACAAACTCGGAGCACGCGCCGTCGCCGAGTTGACCGAAGACCTAGGCAAGCTAGTCAAAGAAAATCGGCTCACCTTGGTTAAGGGGATCGGCTATGCATTGGCGAAGCAGATCCAGGATCTTTACATGACTGGTGAGTCGACCTTTCTTAATCAGTTGCGAGCGGAATTGCCGCCGGGCATTATCGAGTTAAGTAAAGTCCCCGGGCTCAGCGTGAAGAAAGTCGAACGGCTGCATGAAGAACTCGACATTTCCACCGTCGAAGAATTAAAAGCTGCTTGCGAATCCGGCCAGGTGCGGAACGTCAGGGGCTTTGGCGCGAAAACCGAACAGAAAATCCTCGAAGCGATTGCCGTGGCTGAAACTCGCTCTGAGGATCGGCAACAGCGGATTCACATTCATCATGCGTTGCGCGCCGGCGGGCGAATTTTGGAGTACCTCGCAACTGCTCCTGGATTTGTCCGTGGCGAACTCGCCGGTTCCGTGCGGCGCTGGCAAGAGACAGCTTCGCGGATAGTTGTCGTGGCTAGCGCGAAAAGGCCCAAGGCGCTTATGGATCACTTTCTACGCTTCCCGCTGGTTATCAGAGTCGACGAACAGAGCCCGCAAAGTTGCGCAGCCGTGCTCAACGAAGGATTCAAAGCCACGCTGTTTGCGGTCAAGCCTGAGGAGTTCGCAAACACACTGTTGCGCGCTTCTGGTTCGCAAGCTCATATGGACAGACTCGATCAGATCGCAATGAAACGAAAGCTGAAACTAACTGAGAGGGGAATTGAAAAGCTCAGCCCGCGGCGCTCAACAAGAACCGCTGGCCGTGCGGTTCTGTTAAAGACGGAAGCAGAAATTTATCACAGACTCGGCATGCAATACGTGCCGCCCGAGTTGCGCGAAGATCAAGGTGAGGTTGAAGCAGCACTTGAATATGCCTTACCCGAAGATTTGATCGCGGCCGCAGACATTCGTGGCATGGTCCACTGTCACACAAAATATTCCGACGGTAAGCACAGCGTGGCCGAAATGGTTCATGCCGCGGAGGCGATGGGCATGAAGTACATCACGATCACGGATCACTCGCCGACAGCGTTCTACGCCGGTGGCGTCAAGATCGATCGCCTGCAAAGGCAATGGGAAGAAATTGATCAGGTACAGGAACAAACGAAGGTCAAGATTCTAAAAGGTACTGAGTCAGACATTTTGCAGGACGGTTCGCTGGATTACCCGGATTGGATTTTGGAGCAATTTGATGTGATCGTCGCCAGCATTCATTCGCGCTACAAGATGAACGAAGATCAAATGACGCGGAGGATAGTGACGGCGATGCAGCAGCCGGTATTCAAGATCTGGGGTCATGCGTTGGGGCGTCTGATCGAAAAGCGGCCGCCCTTCGACTGTCGCGTTGAAGAGATTCTGGACGTGATCGTTGAGTCGCGCGCGGCCATAGAAATCAACGGTGATCCTTATCGCCTGGACATGGAACCACGCTGGGTGCGCGCAGCCCGCCAGCGCAAAATCAAATTCGTCATCTCAACGGACGCGCACTCTACTGGCGCGCTAAACAACCTTAAGTATGGAGTAGGAATTGCGCGCCGTGGATGGGTCAGACGTGGCGAAGTGTTGAATGCTTTGGGAGTGAAAGCGTTTCAGAAAGCCGTGCGGCCGATTTGAAGGGATTGTTCCCTCTCCCTCTGGGAGAGGGTTAGGGAGAGGGTCTTAAGGCTTATCCCACGGTTTTCATTTTCATGTGTTACGGGACGGCTCCCATTTGTCGGGAGGAGAAGCCGGCAATTCAGGATGTGTGCAGCGACCGACGCGGATCAGCGTCTTGGTCTACTTTGCAAACCCTCTCCCCGACCCTCTCCCAAAGGGAGAGAGAGATAAGACCTATCCGACCTTGCGCTTTCGGGCCGCCGCCGGTTTTGCCTTAACCAGCGTGAGCGCGGCTTTTTTCTTCGCGGCCGGCGCGGCTTTGACCATGGGCTTACGCGATGAAGCCTGCAGGCTCTTCTTCAACGCCGTCATGATATCCAGGCGCGGCACTTCGTCCACTTTTTCGAACTCGGTTACCTTCTTGCCTTTGATCTTTGAATCGATTAATTTCCGCAGGGCCTCGTGATAATGATCGACGGTATCGATGTCCTTAAACGAAGTGACCATTTGTTCGACCAGGCTC
>WNFR01003051.1_pt1 | contig 17380 bp, 19 predicted proteins | sample 5400221 | NCBI WGS metagenome assembly WNFR01 (sample SAMN13153357, study PRJNA577476) | soil metagenome | isolation source: 40 cm soil under Madrone tree | place: USA:California | collected 2016-06-14
AGCTCGTCGCGGCGGCGATCGTGGAGCTGCGTCGTGCGCGTCGAGGCGTAGTTCGCCATCGCCGCCGCATTTTCGAGCGTGCCGCCGTTCTTGAGATAGGCCGTGATGCCGGTCGCCCGGAAGCTATGATTGCCGAGCTTGGTTGCGATGCCGGCCGCGGCGCGCGCCGGCCGATCATCGCATAGGCGTTCGAGCTGTCCGGTCGTCACACGCTCTCCCGATTGAGGATATGCGTGTGTCCGTCGCACGGGTCCGGGTTAAAGCCGACCGACTCCCAGAAGGCAATACTGGCCGGCGCCGCGTTGACCGTTATGGACCGGTCGCCTTCCACGCCAGCCAAGAGTGCGGTCACCAACTGACGGCCGACACCGATGCGGCGAAAGGCTGGCCGAACATAGAACCGCCGCATGCGTAAAGCGCCGGGCACAACAGGCTCGATCGTCAATCCTCCGATGCCGGCGAGCACACCATTCAAGCGCGCGGCGAGCAGCGCCTCGCCGTCGCGATCGAACCGTGTCGTGCGTGCTTCCCAATCCGCAGCGAGCCTTTCCACCTGCCGGAACCCCTCGGCGAGCGCCTCCACCCGCAGCGCGTCAAAGCCCGCCGGCAAGGCAGCGAGCACCGGCTCGAGTTCGAGCGGATCATCCGAGGCTTTCATAACTCACCCCGCTCTCGATAGTTGTGAATTTAATACGATGCTCTGCTGACGAGATGGAATGCTTGACAGATGTACGGTTTAGCCGTACAGATGAAGGCATGAGGTTTCGGACTGTCCGACACAGAGGGCTGAAACGCTTTATCGAAGATGACGACGATCGAGGCATCCGGCGCGATTTAGTCAATCGGGTTCGGCGCATTCTCACCGCCTTGCTGAGCGTCGAGGACATCAAGGGACTGGAAGGCCCGCCTGGCTGGCGCATCCACCAGCTTACCGGCGACCGCGCCGGAACGTGGAGTGTTTCAGTTTCGGGCAACTGGCGGATCACCTTCGAAATCGACACCGACGAAATCCACAGTCTTGATTTGGAGGATTACCACTAATGAGCGAGGAAATTACAAAAGTCGGCATGAAGCCGTCACATCCGGGCGAGTTTATCCGCGAGGAAATAGTTGCGGAGCTTGGCCTGTCCGTCGCCCGTGCCGCCGAGATTTTAGGCGTCCGTCGCGCCACCTTGTCCGACCTCGTAAACTGCCATGCCGCCCTGTCTCCGGAAATGGCCTTGCGGATCGAGAAAGCTTTCGGGGTCAACATGGACATGCTGCTGCGGATGCAGGCGTGGTTCGACACCTACACGATGCGGCAGCGGGCCGGGGAAATCGACGTGAAGCCGTTCAACCCGCCGGGGCCGCGATGAGCGACGTCGGCCCCGTCGAGCGCGCGGTTGTGACCAAGCGCCGGATTTACCGCCTCGCGCCAGAGCAAGAAGGTGTGCCGGTCGAAGGCGGCATATTCCTTGTCCGAGGAAGGGGTGAACATGTCCGGCAGGGATTTGCCCAGTCTTGAGTCTTTCGCGGCGTTGCTGCTGCAACCGAGGAAGCCGAACACCGGGGGAGCATCGCCCGCAACAGGGCGACCATGGGTGAAGCGGCAGCCTCCGAGGCCCTCGTCACCATCATTTACCGATTTTTACCCAGCTTAATTAGGCCTCGCACGCAAGGCACTCCAGTTCTCTCGATGCGAGAGAGCCTACTGCGAGGATGTGATGAAGGACCTGAAAGCCGATTGGCGGAGATGGACTCGGGTCGAAAGAAGCGTCGCCGTGTTTATCGCCTTAGCGATGAGCAGCGTGGTCGCGGTTGTCCTCCTTCTCGGCGAAGGCTAGCTCCCGCCAACGTTGTGGGGCGGCGCTCTGCCGCTCTTTTTTATGCTTCAAGGAGGTAATGATGGCAACGAGGTTCAAGGTTTTTGCGGTAGTCGCCGCTCTGGCGGCGGGCACGTCGAGCGCGGCGATGGCGCAATATGCAGCCCCGGCGCCCGGATATCCGTCGAACCCGGTGTCCGGTGCTGCGGTCGGGGAGATGAACGGGGCGGCGAACGGCGCCGCAGAAGGCGGTCCCATTGGCGCAATCGTTGGTGGCGCAATCGGCACTGCTACCGGCGCCCTTGCCGGCACCGCCAATGCGCTCGCGGCCCCGCCGGCCTGTGCCTGGGGATATACGTACTACAACGGCGCCTGCTATCCGGCCCGCTAGCCTGCGAGAGGCCGGGCGGAGTTGGGCGGAGTTGGGGACTCAGCCTGTGGCGCCGGTGCAATCCCGCCGGCGAGCAGGCTGCACCCCGGCTCGCCGGTCTCGGTAGGGATCGCCGACGAAGATGAAAATCGGGCCGGTTAGGGCTCATCGCAGAATCTGTCCAAATCCTCCGCTAAAGGCCGCCGCCATCGCCGTGCCGTGGACTGCCCGGGCACGGGGTCATAATCTCGCGCTTATGAAGCACATCGCGGTCCTGACGAGTGGTGGTGACGCGCCCGGCATGAATGCGGCGATCCGCGCCGTCACGCGCAGTGCGCTCGACGAGGGCATGACGGTCTCCGGCGTGCTCCAGGGTTGGCAGGGCCTGGTCGACGGTCAGTTCCGCCAGTTGAGCGCGCGCGACGTGGGCGGCATCATTCAGGTCGGCGGGACGTTTCTCGGCAGTGCTCGGTCCGCGGAATTTCCCGAGGAGAGCGGCCGGTCCAAGGCGCTCCGCAACCTCGCCCAGCGCGGCATCGACGGTGTGGTGGTGATCGGCGGCAACGGATCTCAGGCGGGCGCCTACATGCTGAGCCAGCTCGGGGTGCACGTCGTCGGCATCGCCTCTACGATCGACAACGACCTCTTTGGGACCGACATCACCATCGGCTGCGACACCGCCATCAACGTGACACTCGAGGCGATCGACCGCTTGCGCACGACCGGTTCCTCGCACAATCGCGCTTTTCTGGTCGAAACCATGGGTCGGGACTGCGGCTATCTGGCGATAATGGCGGGTCTGGCGGGCGGCGCCGAAGTCATCTCAATTCCCGAGTTCGAGGTGTCGGCAGGCGAGATCGCGCAGCGGCTGCGCGCCGCATTCGAGCGCGGCAAGACCCATGCGATCGTCGTGATTGCCGAGGGTGTGAAAGAAAATGCCGCGAAAATCCTCGCCTATTTCGACGCCGATAAGCAGAGGGTAGGTTTTGAGCTGCGCGCCACGACACTCGGGCACGTCGTGCGCGGCGCTCCGCCCAGCGCCTTCGATCGCCTGTTGGCGACCCGGCTGGGGGTCAATGCCGTCAAGGCGCTGAGCAATGGCGAGACCGGCGTATTGGTCGGCTATCAGAAAAACGAGGTCACGCGAACCCCGCTCGCCGACATCGTCGGACGCACCAAGCCGATAGATACCGAGCTGGTCGAGCTTGCGCGCATCCTGGCGAAGTGATTGCGAGTTTGCCACCGACCGGCGCGGCCGACCCGCCCTGGATGAGACACGCCGTCATTGCGAGCACAGCGAAGCAATCTCGCGCCAGTCACGCTCAGCCGATCGAGATTGCTTCGTCGCTTTCGCTCCTCGCAATGACGCGAGGAACGGCGAGCCGAGCACCCGAAGCTTAGAGCGCCCGCCGTGCCTTCAGCGCGGCGGTGAGCGTGCCGTCGTCGAGGTAGTCGAGCTCGCCGCCGATCGGCACACCCTGAGCGAGCCGCGAGAGCTTGATCCCGCGGCCCGCGAGGCGGTCGGCGAGGTAGTGCGCGGTGGTTTGGCCCTCGACCGTGGCATTGAGCGCCAGGATAAGCTCCTGGCCGGGCCTGAGGCGCCCGACCAGGCGCTCGATGTTGAGGTCCTCGGGCCCGACCCCGTCGAGCGCCGACAGGGTGCCGCCGAGCACATGATACCGGCCCGTGAACGCTCCGGTGCGTTCCAGTGCCCAGAGGTCAGCGAGGTCTTCGACCACACAGATCGCCGTCTCGTCGCGCTCCGGGTCGCGGCAGATCGCACAGGGCAGCACCGTATCGAGATTGCCGCAAATCGGGCAGGGCCGCACCGCCTCGGCCGCCTTGGCGAGTGCGGCGGCGAGCGGCTCGAGCAGGCTCTGCCGCCGCTTGATCAGGTGCAACGCCGCGCGCCGCGACGAGCGCGGGCCAAGCCCGGGCAGCTTGGCGAGTAGACCGATCAGCGTATCGAGTTCGGACATCGGTTTGGTGCGCGGGGGGCAGCACGGCAGTGTGTGTCGGGCCGATCAGAACGGTAGCTTCAGACCGCCCGGCAATTGCAGACCGCCGGTCAGCTTTTGCATCTCCTGTTCGGCGTAAGCGGACACCTTGCGCCGGGCATCGTTGAACGCCGCGACAATCAGGTCCTCCAGCACCTCGACCTCTTCGGGGTCGACCAGCGTCTTGTCGATTGCCACTTTTTTGAGGTCGCCCTTGCCGTTCAAGGTCAGCTGAACCGAGCCGCCGCCGGCGACGCCGATCATCTCCACGGCTTCGAGCTGGGCCTGCATCTCGGCCATCTTCTCCTGCATTGCTTGCGCCTGCTTCATCAGCTGGCCGATATTTTTCATCTTTCGTCCTCTCCCATGCTCGTCTCATCGCCCGGGTCGAGCTCCGCAGACGGCTCATCCGCCTCGGACTCTTCCGCCGCGAAGCGTTCCCGCACCGCGGTGACCGTCGCCCCCGGAAAGGTCTCGAGCACCGCTTGGACCAACGGGTGTGCTGCCACCTCGTTCCGCACGTCGCGTTCGCGGCGCTCCTCTTGCTCGCGCAAGGTGGGCTCTCCTCCGGTGGAGGCTTTCGATGGGGCTGCGAGCCAGCGTTCGCCGGTCCACTCGCCGAGCAGCTGGCTGATGCGGTTGGCGAGATTGGCCGGGGCTCCCTCGACCGGGCGAAATTCGATACGGCCGGGCTCGAATGCAATCAGATGCACGCGCTCTCGCAGATGCGAGCGGATCACCGCCTCGCGCCGCTTGTCGAACAGTGCCACGACTTCGGCAAAGCTCTGTGGCATCGGTTCATGCTCGACCGAATTCGCTTGCGGCGGGCTGGTGCTCTCTTCAGGTTCGACCCGGAGTGCCGCGGCGAGCGGACTGGCGGCAGTCGTTGCGGGCACGATCCCGGCGAGAGGTGCCGGGGGTGCCGGAGCTCCGGCACCACTTACGCGATGAGCCGGCTCTGCGGCGTCCGAGCGACGGCCGGGGGTGGGTTCCGCGGCGAGAGCTCGGACGAGCTCCGCCGGGGCCGGCAGGTCGGCGACATAAGCAAGGCGCACCAGCACCATTTCCGCCGCTTGGATCGGCGAAGGTGCGGTCTGGACCTCCTCGAGCCCCTTCAGCAGCATCTGCCACACCCGGGCGAGCGCCGGCAGGGGCAGCTTTTCGGCGAGCGGACGGGCGCGCTCGCGGTCGCCTTCGACAATCGGATCGCCGAGGCCAGCCTCGGGTGCAAGCTTCAACCGGGTCAGGAAATGGCTGAGGTCGAGCAGATCCTGCAGCACCATCAGCGGGTCGGCGCCGTCCTGGTAGAGGCGGTCCAGGCGGTCGAGTGCCGCAGCCGCGTCGCCGCCCAGCACGCTCTCCAGCAGGTCGAAGACGCGGCCGCGGTCGGCCACACCCAGCATGTCGCGCGCCGCCCTTTCCGTGACCTTGCCGTCGGTCAGCGCGATCGCCTGGTCGAGCAATGACAGCCCGTCGCGCACCGACCCGTCCGCGGCGCGCGCGATCAATGCCAAGGCGGCAGGCTCGGCCTCGACCGCCTCGGCCTCGGCGATCCGGCGGTAGTGCTCGGCCAGCAGCTCGACCGGGACCCGCCGCAGCGAGAAACGCTGGCAGCGCGACAGGACCGTCAGCGGGACCTTCTGGATCTCGGTCGTCGCGAACACGAACTTGGCGTGCGGCGGCGGCTCCTCGAGGGTCTTCAGCAGGGCGTTGAAAGCACTCCGGGAGAGCATGTGAACTTCATCGATGATGTAGACCCGGTACCGCCCCAGATCCGGCTTGCGGTACAGCAGCCCCTCGGTCAGCTCGCGGATGTCGTCGACCCCGGTGCGCGAGGCGGCATCCATCTCGACCACGTCACTGTAGCGGTCCTCGGCGATCTGACGGCAATTCGCGCACATGCCGCAGGGCGCCACCGTCACGCCGCCCGAACCGTCCGGGCCGACGCAATTGAGCCCGCGCGCCAGGATCCGGGCGGTCGTCGTCTTGCCGACGCCGCGCACCCCGGTCAGGATGAAGGCGTGCGCGATCCGACCTGTCGCAAACGCGTTCGAGAGGGTGCGCACCATCGCCTCCTGACCGATCAGCTCGGCGAAGGTCGAAGGCCGATACTTGCGGGCGAGGACGCGGTAAGCGGTCGCCGAATCGCTCATGTGCGGACCATGTCGAGGCGGGAGACCGGACGGACGACCCAGGCCGGAACTCGTTACGGCTGCTTCCTTCCGGACCTGACCGGGTTGACGAGAGGCCTGTCCGCCGCCGGACTCCCGCGGTCACTATATCACCCGTCGGCGACAACGGGGCAACCGTCCCCTCGCGCGGCCGATTTTTTACTTCCACTGCGGATGATCGGCGGACCGCCAAGGCGATAGCGCCTCAAGGGCGCGTTTTCGTGTAGGCTACAGCATGGCAGATTCAACGAGCACACGGCGCGTTCACGGCTATTGCGGGCTGTGCATCGCCCGATGCGGCTGCGTCGCGGCGGTCGAGGACGGCCGCTTCACGCGTCTCGAACCGGATCCCGCACACCCGACGGGCCAGGCGCTGTGCGCCAAGGGCCGGGCAGCACCGGAGCTCGTCTATCATCCGGAGAGGCTGACCCATCCACTGCGCCGCACCCGCCCGAAAGGGGACCCCGACCCCGGCTGGGAGCGGATCTGCTGGGACGAGGCCCTGAACCTGACCGCCGCCGCGATGCGCCGGGTCGCCGAGCGCCACGGGCCAGAGGCGGTCGCCTTCACCCTGTCTTCGCCCTCCACCACGGCGATCGCGGATTCCTCCGGTTTCATTCGTCGGCTGGCGAACGCCTTCGGCACCCCGAACGCGGCAATCACCCTCGATGTCTGCGGCTGGGGCCGCGCCTTTGCCACCCGCTACACCTACGGCGTCGGCAGCGTCGGCACAGGCGCCGGTGGCGGTGCCATGCCGGACATCGAGAACAGCGGCGTTCTGATCCTGTGGGGCTACAACCCCAGCAACACCCGCCTCACCCATGCAACAGCGGTCGTCAAAGCGCTCAAGCGCGGCATGCGGCTGATCGTGATCGATCCGCGCCATGCGGGCCTCGCCAACAAGGCTGATCTCTGGCTCAGGGTGCGCCCCGGGACCGACGGCGCCCTCGCCCTCGGCCTCGCCCATCTGATGATCGAGCGCGGCTGGTACGACCGCGACTTCATCCGTCGCTGGAGTGACGGGCCGATGCTGGTGCGCGCCGATACGGGCCGCCTTCTGACGGAGCGGGACCTCGAACCGAACGGCGATCCGCGGCATAACCTCGCCTGGGACACGGCGACCGGGCATTTGGTGCGCTACGACACGTCGACCGGCCGTTACGACGGGGAGAGCGCGGGCCTCGCGCTCGAAGGGGAATACCGCGTTGCCACGCCGCAGGGCGAGGTGATGTGCCACCCCGCCTTCGAACTCTACGCGCGGCTCTGCCGGCATTATCCGCCGGAAGCCGTCGAGGCGATCTGCCGGATTCCACACGCTCAAATCGAGGAAGCCGCCCGGCTGATCTGGCACGCGCGCCCGGTATCGTATTATGCCTGGAGCGGCCACGAGCAGCACGCCAACGTCACCCAGACGGCGCGCGCGATGTCGCTGCTCTACGCGCTGACCGGCTGCTTCGATATGCCCGGCGGCAATGTGCTCTTCCCCGCGCCGCCCGCCGCGCCGATCACCGGCGAAGACCTGCCCTCGGCCAAGGGGATGGCCCGGACCTTGGGGTTCGCCGAGCACCCGCTCGGGCCGGCGCGTTGGGGCTATTTCCTCACCTGCGATCTCTACCGGGCCATTCTGGAGGGAAAGCCCTACCCGGTGCGCGCCGTGATCGGCTTCGGTGCAAACATGCTGTTGGCCCATGCCGACGGCCGGTATGGCCGCGAGGCTCTGAGCGGCCTCGAATTTTACGTGCACGCCGATCTATTCATGAGCCCGACCGCCGAGCTCGCCGATTTGGTGCTGCCGGTCGCGTCGTCCTTTGAGCGGGAGGCACTGAAAATCGGCTTCGAGATCAGCGAGGAGGCGCAATCGCTGATCCAGCTGCGCCCGGGGGTCGTTCCGCCGCCCGGCGAAGCGCGCCCCGACACCGACATTATCTTCGACCTCGCCGCCTGCCTCGGTCTCGCCGAGGAGTTCTGGAATGGCGACATCGATGCCGCCTATCGCCACCAGCTCGGCCCCACGGGCGTCACGCTCGAAGGGTTGCGGGCCGCCCCCGGCGGTGTGCGGGTCCCGTTGCAAACCCGCCATGCCAAGCATGCCGAACCGGACGCAAATGGCGCGCCGCGAGGCTTCGCGACACCCTCGCGCAAGGTCGAGTTTTATTCGCAGACCTTCCTCGATCACGGCTACGCGCCATTGCCCGATTTCGAGGAGCCGCAGATGGGCCCGGTGGCGCGACCCGACCTGGCCGCGCACTTCCCGTTGATCCTGACCAGCGCGAAGCCGACATTGTTCTGCCAAACCCAGCACCGGGCACTGCCCAGCCTGCGCAAGCGCGCCCCGCATCCCGAAGTAGAGCTTCATCCGACGGCAGCGCAGGCGCGCGGTGTGGCCAATGGCGACTGGGTGTCGATCGAAACCCCGGAGGGGAGGGTTCGTGCCCGCGCCCGGTTCAACGAGAGCCTCGATCCCCTTGTGGTTGTCGGTGAGCACGGCTGGTGGCAGGCCTGCGCTGAGCTCGGTGCGCCGGGCTATGACCCGTTCGGGCCGGACGGCGCCAATCTCAATCTGATCATCGGCACCGCGGTGCGCGATCCGGTGAGCGGAACGGCGTCGCACCGCTCCTATCTTTGCGAGATCCGCCGGGCTGCCGAGGCCGTATAGCAGGCTCGTCAGAAAATCGATTGTGCCGTCGATTCCGCCTACCTCGCGCGTCGTCTTGCTGTCGGATATCGACCATAGAGGAGAAGAGCCATGCCGGAGCTTCAGATCATCGGCGCACCGCAGAGCAATTATGTCTGCGTTGTCCGCATCGCCTGCCTCGAAAAGGGCGTGCCGTACACCCTCGTCCCCGCGATACCGCACTCGCCGGAAGTCGACGCCATCCACCCCTTCGGCAAGATCCCGGTCATGCGTCACGGTGATGTGACGCTCAGCGAATCGCGCGCCATCTGCTTTTACATCGACCATACGTTCGACGGGCCGTCCCTTGCTCCGCGGGACCCGGTGGCGGGTGCGCGGACGGAGGAATGGATTTCGCTCGTCAACACCCACATCGATCCGTTGCTGGTGCGCCAATATCTCGGGGCGCATTTTTTCCCGGGCACGCCCGACGGGAGCCCCGACCGTGCGGCGATCGAGGCGGCATTGCCAAAAATGGAGCAGCATTTCGCGGTGCTCGACCGGGTTGTCGCCAAGACGGGCTACTTGGTCGGCAACACCTTCACCCTCGCCGACATCAACCTGCTGCCGATCCTTTACTATATGAACAAGATGCCAGAGAGCAGCGCGATGTTGCGCCGCCACGCTAGCCTGCGCTCGTATTTCGATCGCCATATGAGCCGTCCCAGCGCCAGAGAGGCGACCCCGCCGCCGTTTCCGGGCCGGGGAGGCTGAATCGGGAGAATGGGCCGTGCGCTACATGTTTCTGATCTACAGCCGCGAGACCGACATGGCCGAGATGTCTGTCGCAGATATGGAACAGCTGAAGGCGGCGCATTGGGCGGTCATGGACGAGACGCGGGCAAAGGGCATCTTGCAGGGGGCCGAGCCGCTGCATCCCACCGCGACCGCGACCACGGTCCGCATCGAGGGCGGCAGGCCGCTCGTCCTCGACGGGCCGTTCGCCGAAACCAAGGAACAGCTCGCCGGCTATTACATCCTCGACTGCAAGGATCTCGACGAGGCGATTGCCTGGGCCGCCAAGATTCCGACGGCCTGCAAGGGCGGCGCGGGCTGCATCGAGATCCGCCCGATGATGGCGCTTCCGCCGAGGTAGGCTGGGGCGAGAGCCTCGATGCAGGACGCGGGCGCCTCTGTCGAAGCGGTGTTTCGCCGTGAGCACGGCCGGATCATCGCCAGCTTGATCCGGCTGTGCGGTTCTTTCGACCGCGCCGAAGAGGCGATGCAGGAGGCCTTGGCGGCGGCGCTCGCGCACTGGCCCCGCCGCGGGATTCCGGGAAATCCCGCCGCCTGGATCATGACTGCCGCGCACCGCAAGCTGATCGACATGGCGCGGCGGGAACGCACGCGAACGGAAAAGCGCGGCCTTTTGGAGCAGGACGCGGCGGTCGCGGTCTATGAGCACCCGATGCCTGCGTTCCCCGTGCTTCCCGATGACCGCTTGAGCCTGATCTTCGCTTGCTGCCACCCGGCTCTCAATCGCGAGGCGCAGGTCGCTCTCACTTTGCGTACCCTCGGCGGCCTGTCGACCGGCGAGATCGCGCGCGCCTTTCTCGTCCCCGAACCCACCTTGGCGCAGCGGCTGGTGCGCGCCAAGCGCAAGATCCACGATGCGCGCATCCCCTACGAGGTGCCGCCGGACGATGCGCTCGCCGAGCGGCGCGCTGCCGTGCAGACGGTGATCTACCTGATCTTCAACGAAGGCTATCTCGCCACCGCCGGCGAAGCGCTGATCCGCCGCGAGCTGTGCGCCGAAGCCATCCGGCTCGCCCGAATGCTGTGCGAGATCGACGCGCAGGAGCCGGAGAACATGGGCCTGCTCGCCCTTATGCTCCTGCACGATTCGCGTCGCCATGCGCGGGTCGATGGCGAAGGGGCCCTGGTGACATTGGAGGACCAGGACCGCTCGCTGTGGGATCGCGATCAGATCCGCGAGGGCTTGCCATTGATCGCGCAGGCGCTGCGCATCGGCCGGATCGGAACCTATCAACTGCAGGCGGCGATTGCCGCCCTCCATGCTGAGGCCAAGGACGCGGCGGAGACCGATTGGGCGCAAATCGCCGTGCTCTACGACGAGCTTGCCCGCATCAATCCGACCCCGGTCGTGCTGTTGAACGGTGCCGTCGCTGTCGGTATGAGCCAGGGTGCGGGCCGCGGGCTGGCCCTGATCGAGGAGGTCGGAGGCTCGGGCGCCCTCGACCGCTATCACCTCTATCATGCCGCGCGTGCCGACATGCTGCGCCGGCTCGGATCGCGGCCTGCGGCCGCCGAGGCCTATCGGCGGGCTCTTAGTCTGACCGCCAACGGCATCGAACGCAGCTTCCTGGAGCGCCGTCTCGCCGCGCTCTGAGAAGCGGCTCGCGGGTTGCGGCGGGCGCGGACGATATGCCACTCTCGCCCAATGCGAGCGCCCAATTTCTATGCCCATCCCGGGTTCGAACGCGCCGGCCTGCGCCGCCGCGACACCGCCTGGATCATCGAACGCGTCGCCGATCCGGAGAGCCTGTTCGTTCCGGTCTGGCGCAATCAGAACCTTGTCCTCGAGCTCGACGGCGGCGAGCCGCGGGCCGCGGTGCTGGCATCGGATGCCGTCGCCGCGATCCTCGGGGCGAGCTTTGCCGGCGCCGAGGAGCACCTCGCCCGCGGCGAGGTTGTCTTTCTCGGCGTCGTCGAGGAGCGGGCGCATTTTGCACTCGATCTGTCGCCGATCGAGGCACCGCTCGAAATGGTGCGTTCCCCGGCCTTGGCGGCGAGCGGGATCGACGAGGCTGAGGTGCGGTTTACCGATCTGCGCCAGCTCGGGGGACGGATCGAGCGCCGCGAGGGTGCGCTGTTGGCGCTCGCCCGGGCGATGCTGTTCTGGCACGCCCGCCATCGCTTCTGCGGATTGTGCGGCAATCCGACCCGCAGCGAGGAAGCCGGGCACATGCGCCGCTGCACCGAGTCCGCCTGCAACACGATGCATTTCCCGCGCACCGACCCCGCGGTCATCATGCTAGTCAGCGATGGCGACCGGGCCCTGATGGGACGGTCGAAGCACTTTCCTCCGGGCATGTATTCGACCCTCGCCGGCTTTGTCGAACCCGGCGAGAGCCTTGAAATGGCGGTCGCCCGCGAGGTCCGCGAGGAGACCGGGATCGAGGTCGGAACCGTCCATTATCATTCTTCCCAGCCCTGGCCCTTCCCCGCCAACATCATGCTCGGCTTCCACGCCGCGGCACTGACCACCGAGATCACGATCGACTACGGCGAATTGGAGGATGCCCGGTGGCTCGAGCGCCAATGGCTCCTTTCCCATGTCGACGACGATTCCTTCCGCATGCCGCGGCTCGATTCAATCGCCCGCCGGCTGATCGAGGACTGGCTGCACGGCCATATCAACATCGGCGCCGCGTAAGGCTCCTCGCCCCAATGGCGCACGCTGACCCGGCAGCGGGCGCACCAAAAGTTGGGTCGGCGATCGGCGATTTTCCATGTGTAGCGAATCAGCAGCAAGATCTCTCCTTGAGGTTGAATTGTCCGTCCGACGTGGTGCCCGGCGGGCTTCCCTTTTTTCGCACGGCCACCCAGCCCCAGCGCTGGCGGTTTTTGTGAAAGCCGATAGCCATCTGCGCCTTTTTCGTCGGCCTCGGTCTGTTCTCGGAATCGCTATTACCCGAACCTAGCTAGCCCGCTGATCCGATTGCGCTTTGTTGCAGAATTTTTGGTGCAAACTAGTGTAACGGGCGCGTACGGATGATTCAGGGAGCGGCGGCAGTGGCGACCCGCAATCGCAATCCAGTTCGTGCCAACAGAGCGTTTATCAAATAGACAATGACGCTTTGCTGTGATATCGTTGCGATATGTGGAATCGGCCACTCGGTGCATCAACCTGCCTCCGGCGCTATGCCCCTTTTGCGGTAACAGCGGAGAACAGCGACAGAACAGCGGACGCCACCGCTGTTCTTGCATTCGCCAAACCGTCGGCGGTCCAGGATTTCCGCGGGAGAAGGAGATGTCCACGACTGATAAATTGCCGCAAAAACAGCAAAAACAGCGAGAGGTGCATTGCGCCGTTGGTTTTGTGTAGCTTATGAATGCGTCTGAACACTAGCGCCCCGATTTGCGGCTACGCATGGGTATCGACCGACGGGCAGAGCGTCGAGGCGCAGGTTCGCCCGCTACGCGCTGGAGTCGCCGGGAAGTGGCGAGCGGGACGAACACCGACCGAGCGCAGCTTCGCCGGCTCCTTGCTCTGCTCGCCGCAGGCTGTGTGCTGATGGCGGCCCCGCTCGACCGCCACGTTAGTAGCGATCACCGGGTGGCTTGACTGCCAACTACTGTGATCGTGATATGCCCCATCGTCGAGCTGGCGTTGGCGCCGTGCCAATGGCGTTCACCGGCCTTGATATGCACGACATCCCCGACGTTGATCTCGCGCTTTTCGTGCTCCGTTGCCACCATACCGGAGCCCGAGGTCACGACCAGGATCTGGTCGCAGCTATGCGTATGCCAACCGGTGGTGCAGCCTTGGCTGAAATTTACCACGCTGCAGTTATAGTTCGTCGAATCCCCGGGCTGAATAATGGTCTGGCGTGACCGGGAGACCGGCCCTGTCCACCCTTCGATCGGCTCGGCGCCTTCCATTGCGACATTCGGTAGGTCTTTAAGCGTGACCACCTTCATGATGACTCTCTCCTCGTGTTAACGGTATTCAAGCTATCTGAAATCCGCAATGGAGACCAAGAGGTTTGCAGGCCGTTCCTGTTTTAGCAGATACGGAGTGACCTTGGCGTGAGCTAAAGGCTTCGTGAATACTTGAAGCCCCACCCGACAAAAAGAAGGCCGCCGGGCGCACGCCTGGCAGCCCCATTTGGTTAACGATTATTGGTTCTTCAGCCTATACCCCGATGGTGATTCTACGTCAGCAGGGCTAGATCTCCCTTCCGAGTCCCTCTGGCAGGTGAATCACGTCATCGTCGATCAGCACCGTCTTCCTCGCACCGTAGTCTCCGTCCAGCACCACCTTCCCGCCCTTTGTCACCCTAATGGAGGCGGCGGCGTGTTTCGACGTGTAGGTCAGGAATTCGCCGTGGGGAGTTGGCCCGTCCCAGTCCCCGTCGTCGAGATCGACAGTATCGAAGGCCACGACACGCACTTTTTCATCAGCCATGATCGGCTCCCTTTGAAATGAGCCTGCGGAGCACAGACTCTTGCAAGGCAGAAGCGAGCATACTAGCGGCTGGGTGCACCGTTCAGGGTCTAACCACCCGATCGCCCTGCCCTGCTCGGTAGGAATACTTCAAATAATCGGCCGAGTTATGTGATCTAGTTCACACTAGGGAAAAGTTTTGAAAATCTGATCTGGCCGGCGCAGGGTGACCAAACCACAGCGCTCGATCCCGGATCTCCCTTTTAGCGGCGCGTCGCCCGCAGCGAGTAGGCAAGCGGCAGCCAGGGCTTATCGGGCCAGCGCCAAAGACCGTCGGCGTCTTTTACCAGCACGTCGAACATGTGCCAGGTCACCGCGTCATGTTCGTGTAGCCAATCCAATGTCATGCCCGTCGCCAGTAGAGCGGAGATGACGTCGCCCAGCGGATGCACCCAGGTGTAGGTCGTCGCGTTGGCAACCGTGGTGGTCTCGTCGACGTAGTCGTGCGCTTCTTGCATCACCACCGGCTCGCGCGAGAAATACGGCGCGAAATATCCGGGCCTCCGGTCGGGCAACTTGGTCGCGTCATCAAATACCATCGCGACCGGGTGCGCTTCGGCGAGGTAGAGTGAGCCGCCGGGCTTCAGGAAATGGCAGACGATCTGCGCCCAACGGTAGATATCCGGCAGCCAGATGATCGCGCCAAAGGTAACCAACACCATGTCGAAGCCTGCCGTCTCGGGGATGGCCGCGGGCGCGTCATAGAGGTCCGCCTCCACGAAGCGCGCCCGATCGGCGAGGCCCAGCTCGCCGGCAAGCCGGCGGGCGGCGGCGATCGCCGGCGCCGAGAAGTCCAGTCCGACGACGGTGGCACCGCGCTGTGCAAGTTTCAGGGTATCGGCGCCGAAATGGCATTGCAGATGCAGGACGCGGCCGCCATCGACCGGCCATAGCTCAGCCTCCTCGATGACACTGAAACGGCCATGCCCGGCCCGCAGGCTTGTCAGATTGTAGCCGCGCGGGCCGAGATGGAGCGCGACCTTCTCGTCCCAATGGGCCCGGTTGGTCGCTCTCCATACCGGCTCGCTCACCACCACTGCTCCGGGCGGAGGCGCTAGTGCTCAGACTCAATCAGATGGTGCACCCGGAGTACCCCTTCGTCGGAAGATCCGGGTGCACCGACGCTCCCGGATTGCGGTATCAACAACCATAGAATTACCATAATGGTACCATATCTAGACGCGCATCGCCACCCCGAGCGGGTGCGGGATTGTCGTTGTAGGAGTTGGCGATGCCTGATCTCGACCTGATAAAACAGGCGGAACAGGAGTGCGCGACCGGTGCTGGCGGCCAGTCGCTTGCCCCTCGGTCTCCGCTTGCGCAAGGACGATGAATTTGCGCATCCGCAAGATTTTCTGGCCGCCTCTTTCCCCGGGAAGAGGGGAAGGGCGATACTGCGATGAATGGTCCGAATGAATCTGAGCACCAGCGAAGCAGGAACCTATCCCCAGGTGGCCTTGCTGCCGATGGCGGTGATCGTGATATGCCCCATCGTCGTGTCGGCCTTGGCGCCGTGCCAATGGCGCTCACCGGCCTTGATGTGCACGACATCACCGACATTGATCTCACGCTGCTCGCGCTCGTTTGCCACCATGCCGGAGCCCGAGGTCACGACCAACACCTGATCGCAGTCATGGGTATGCCAGCCCGTGGTGCAGCCCTGGCTGAAGTTCACGACGCTGCAGTTATAGTTCGCGGAGTCCCCGGGCTCGATTATGGTCTGCCGCGTCCGGGCAACCGGCCCGGTCCACCCTTCGATCCGCTCGGCAGCGCCTTCGGCTGGAACATTCGGTATGTCTTTGAGCGTGACCACCTTCATGACGACCTCCTCCTGGTGTTGACCGGTGTTAGAGACACTGTATCACAGCTCAATGCGGACGCCACCGGCTGGCGAGCACGAGGATTTCCGGTCTCCCCGGCAGGCCGGCCCGAGAGAGAACGACGGTGGGCCCGGCTTCGTGACGAACGGCATAGAAACCGCCGGGGGGCTGGCTGTTTCCGGGCAGCAACCCGGCCGCTTGCCTCAGGAATTTCTCCAGGCTCGCCTGCGTGAAGATGTGCATCGGAATGACGATCTTGGGTCCAATCTGCCGCAGGACCTCGATCATCTCTTCCTGGTTCAACGTGAAGGTGCCGTCAATCGGAACCATGACCACATCGATCGCGCCGAGCTCGGCGAGGTGGGCCCCGGTCAAGGTGTGGTGCAGATGGCCGAGATGCGCGATGCACAAATCGGCGACCTCGAAGACGAAGATCGAATTGCCGTTGTAGCGGGTCCCGCCGAACTCCCGGACATTGGTCGGCACGTTGCGGACCCGCACATCGCGGTAATCGAGATGATGGCTGGCGACCCCGCCCGCCGGGTCCCAGCCCCGGAGCACGTATTTGACCCCGGGCTCGACCGCCTCGCTGTAATGCGTCGGATGGGCATTGTTCATTGTGACGATGTCCGGCGTCACCGGCGCCCGGATCGCGTCGTTGTAATCGGTGACGATGCGCACGCCCGCCGGGCTCTCGATCAGAAAGCTCGAATGGCCGAGAAACGTGATCGAGACCGTACCCTCGGCGAGGCCGCCGGCGAGGTGCAACAGCCCGGACCGGCTAGCGACGACCCCGGTGCACGCCGCCTGCGCCGCGGACGCGATAAGCACGGCGATGATTACCGCGCAGACCAACGTCGTTCCCACGATCACACGGAGCTTGCCCCTCACCCTCCCGCTGCGCGGGTCCCTCCCTCTCCCCGCTCGCGGGGAGAGGGCCGGGGTGACGGGCAACCCGATCACCTACAGCACCACTTCGACCAGGTAGGGGCCGGGGCTGGCGATGCCCTCGGCAAAGCGGTCGTTGAACGCCTCCATCGTCGTGGCCCGGGCGCCGGGGACGCCCATCGAGCGCGCGAGCCCTACCCAGTCGAGATCGGGGTGGCCGAGATCGAGCATGTCGAGCGCCTTGCGGCCGGGATTGCCGGCGCCGACATTGGCGAGCTCGCCGAGCAGGATCGCGTAGCTGCGGTTCGAGAACAGGAGGGTCGTCACGTCGAGCCCCTCGCGCGCCTGCGTCCACAACGCCTGCAGCGTATACATGCCGCTGCCGTCGCCTTCCAGACAGACGACCTTGCGCTCCGGGCACGCCACGGCGGCGCCGGTGGCGACCGGCATGCCCATGCCGATCGAGC
>WNFR01013719.1_pt1 | contig 17378 bp, 27 predicted proteins | sample 5400221 | NCBI WGS metagenome assembly WNFR01 (sample SAMN13153357, study PRJNA577476) | soil metagenome | isolation source: 40 cm soil under Madrone tree | place: USA:California | collected 2016-06-14
AGGGTATTGTCATCTAGCTTGAGGATCTCTACGTGAAACCCGAGCACAGGAACAACGGTATAGGAAAGGCATTTTTCAAACGGCTTGCTGTCGTTGCGCAAGAAAAGGTAAAAGCATCTACATCCTAGCTTGACCACTCGACTGACTTTGTTTGTAGGACTGCGCCCGTATGGATTGGGTTGTTCTCAAGGTAGGATGTCCATCTTCCCGTACGTATACCAGCAGAGCTGATCCTCGCAAAGTGGAATCAGCCCTCAATGGACTTTTATGAAAAACGCCTTCACGCAAAACGCCAGGATGAATGGATGGGAATGCGCCTTGACGCAGAGGGTATCGAAAACCTGAAGAATATCACTACAAAGGAAGGATGATCTGGGAGAAGATGCCAGCCCAGACAACGGAGGGTTTATCTTGGGACAACAGATATGATGGTATTGGGTTGCAATGCGATTCAAAACGATAGTGGCGGTACCATTTGGATATATATACCTTGTTGGATGTCATGGTGTTACACCCCGTCGTAGCTGGCACCCCCAGCCTAAATAAAAGATCAGTTCCTGCAACAAACTACGACAAGTTGAGAGCAAGGACCTTGCGCAAGCGTACAACAATCGGCTCTTCCTTCAAATCATCTTTCTCCCTCGCTGGTACATCGATAGAATACGCGCGGAACACAGACTTCGCGTCAGCGGCGTGCACGGAAATCTGTCACGAGGCATTAGCCCATTCGCATTTATGGCAACCGGCACGTCATTAGCAGCGTGCTCAGGCAGACCTTTGCTTTCCTCATAACTTTGCATCCGGGGCCTATCCACGTAACGAGGATGAATTTCTCGCGCTGCGACTCCTTGTCGTTCGAGTACGTGACACGAACATAGGCGAAGGAAGCCTTTGCAGGATCTACTTTCTCCTGAAGCTCAGCCAGGCCACCAGTGCCCGTAGCGGTGACGACCAATTTATCAGAGCGGTCGTTCTGAGAACCCAGAAAATTGGCAAGGAAAAATAGAGAACGTTGGACGGCATGGACGAACCTCGTAATCTATGAGGACCCAGTTGGTGTCGGATTTGTCTGAACGAACGTCCTCATAAGCTACAGAGGTCTCGTGTTCGTGAGGAACATTCTTCGCATATAAGGATTCACGAGCGTACCCTCGTTGATTTTTGGGTCAGATATATCAGCCATGACGAGAGCAAGATAAGGAGAAGGAAAACACGATGCGATAAACGAGAGAAAGCGTGTACGGGTAGGAAAAAAGGGTGCACACGTTCCGAGTCGGCTCGTCGTTAGTGTGCTCGTCCACGTGACTTGAAACTACCACAGCAGCACATCAACTCTTCGCGTCGGCGGCCATGTTCTCTCTGATCCGTACCATCCACCGTCCTTCCAGACACTCTATTCACCTTCGACTCGTGCACAACTCAACTCTAGGAAAAAATGCCCCTTTACCTCACCGAGATTGGGATGTCGTCGGACGCTTATCTCGAGCGCCGCCAACACTTTCCGGAGAGGCACCCGACGGGGAAGAGGAAGGAGAGGAAGACGCGACGAATGTGCGGTACCAGACGGACAATTACACGCCCGAGTCAGATCCGACCCCTGTGTGCTGGGCAAAACACCGTGCCTCTATGAAGGCAAATTTTCCCGAGGGATGGGCGCCACCGCATAAACTTTCCCGCGCTGCGATGGACGGTCTGCGCGCGCTGCATGCACATGACCCTGATTCCTTCTCCACGCCCATACTCGCCGAAAAGTTTCGCGTCAGCCCTGAGGCGGTGCGTCGCATTCTCAAGAGCAAATGGCAGCCGACGAAGGAGCAGGGCGACCGCATGTTGGAACGGGAACGACGATTTCGACAGAATCGCGCGCGAACGAGGAACGGCACCACTGATCGCGTGGGACCAGAGGGGTCTAAGAGGAAGAAGTCTCGCTGACGGGGATGTCCGCAAGGTCGCCGTGCAAGTGAAATGGTGTTGATTACTTTGCTAGGCTAGCGACCTACTGTTCGATCCCGCGTTACGGGGTTGCTGAAGCACCTACCACTTCCATCACCACTTACCACTATATCCATCGTTCATCGGTAATGATGCATGATGGATGGCGCCTAGAGGATGTAGTGGCGAATGTTCGATGCATCGTAGGTGGCGGGGCCCGGATAACCGCGCAGGAATGTCGAAGCGACGTATTCTACCTTCTGCGTCGCAGTGCGTAACTTAGTGGAAGCCTTCATCTTGTGCATGGAATAAATTGACCCCGGGTTCGTATGCTATGTGTGGTGTGAAACTTGATCGGTTCGGTTCTCGTCACAGCACAGACGACGATACCGTGACAATAACCTAGATCTGCTAGGGATACTCCATTATTCCCTCAACATTCTCTCTCCCAGCCCAATCTGGACCCAACTCTGAAGCGGCGTGGCGGTGGCGTCGAAATACACTTAATGGAAGCAGTGATGGGCAGCACACCCGCGGCGTTTTATGACGACGCATGGGTGCCCAAGAAAGTAAGAGAGCACTGATGGTGATGCTTGCGATGGTTACAGTTGCAGAAAGAATCAAAAAATTAAATATTTGATCTGTTACGGCTGCTACAAGGATTGTGTTGCCCATAATGGGAATGGGCGTTTAGCCCTCGCAACGACCGCGACCGCGCCACGCTACAAAGACGGCCCCACCGTGCCGCTGCCGATAGCCGCTGCCGATAGCACTGCCTGACGAGAGATCACCGACTTAACGTTTTCCGAATCAATCTATGCTACCATCGTTCCCGGTTGCTACAGGGAGTAAATATATCTACGAGCGGGAGGTCGGACGATGATCGAGGCGAGGCGAAGGGGTCAACGATGAGTCGATGACGTGCAACAACACGTATCAGATAAGTAATTCAACAAGACTGTCCCGGCGCGACGATCAGTTACGCGTTCAACGTGTTTGGAATGGAATTTCTCCGGAAGTTTTTCCCCCCTCTAGCAACAGCGTTCATCCCTTGCGCGCTTCCCATGGCAACCCTACACGCTGATCCGGATTGTTTAATGTTCAGGAACTCGGACGTGGCCACAAAATGTAATCGTAATCGCTATCCAATTCAGTTATCGAGAATCTATCTGACCAATCAGCTCTAATTAGGTTTCAGGATATTCGGGTCGCATCTAGGCGCCCTCCAACTTACATAGTCCGCGCCACGATTCCTGCTTGATACCATACGATCACTTCACTCGATATCGTCCGCCTAGATAAGCTTTTCAAAAATGTACTCTATTTTTCAGTGATTTCGGTCAAAAACAGTATTATAATCATCGTCAACTTCATCCTAATTTGCACTAGTAGTGTAGGGCTACAATTATGGAAGTTGCACTTTCCGGTGGAGTGTATACTATAGTATTGTATCATGCCTAGCTTGGAGACGAAAACACGACCGCGTGGCGTGCACGATATTCAGAAAAACAGCGAAAGTCCCGACTAGAGCGGAAGAGTCCCTGGTGACCGCCACCCGTAAGGGAAATCCAAACTCTTGTACTTGAGGAAATATTGGCCCCGAGCAGGTCGGCACGTCAGGACGTCGTTCCAGTTTGGTTTTGGATGCGGGTCGGTGATTCGCCCACTCGCGTCTACCGTGTCAAAATCAAAATCCAGGAGCAGCAGCGCGGTGAGAAGCTTCATCGTCAGTCTCGCCATCCGCGCGCCAAGACAGGTCACCCTCCCTATCGTAAGCGCAAAAAAGAAAACTTAGCTCAGCTCGCGCGAATCAAGGCAAAGAACCTTACCTCCCCCCCATCCCACGTATGCAAAGTCGGCTTGCAGATGCGGTCGTGTAGGGTCGAATCTCCACGGGTCGGGGTATAGTGCCGAGTTGAGATGGACGTTGGAAAACGGGTACACGACAAGTGTGCCCGTCGGGATGACCTTGCCGTCGATGTAAGTCTCTGGGCCCACGTTGCGCCGCATTGCCATGTGCGGTTGTGCAATGCGGAGCGTTTCACGGATGAGCATGTCCAAGACCGGCGTCTCATTTTCCCACGCGGTCAGGGGGATTGAGGAAAGCACTGTGGACGACCGTGCGTGATCGTTGTTTTCGTCGCACGGGGAGATGGTCTCCATGGCGTGCGACGAGATCAAGTTCTCGATTTCCGCACGAGCGTCATCGCGCCATTTCGGATGACAACCAAGAAATGTGATCAGCCAAGAAGCTAAAGAGCATGCATGTCAACAACTCTGCTCCGAGGCCCGTCTGACAATGAACGCTCGCCTGTCGTGCCAGTAGACCGTGCGCCAGCAGTAACGAGACCTATCATAAACTAAAGTATTGTGCGTTTGAGAGATCGACCTTCTGACTTTTGAGAACGCGGAGCTTACCCCTGCAATCGTTGACACTTCGTCTCCCGAGTCCAAGAATATCTGTAGGACATCATTATGGGATACACCGCTCTGTTCTCGAACTGTGATGGCATTCATGATAATATCGTATATCTGTTTCGTCGCCCGCGCTTTTGAAACCATCGCGGGGCTAGGGAACCACGGGAATAGCACGGTCGCGGGCGTCGTTCCGCGATCCACTTTGTCGTACAGTTGCCTGAGGCGAGCCACAATTTCGGGATCGTCAGCTATTTCTGTACATGTCAGACACCGTACGGTAGCCTGAAATATTAGCTGTAATAGGAAGCGGGTCAGCACGCATTCAACCTTTGTTGGCGCGAAAGGGCCAGGCAATCAGAATGTGCCAGAATGGCCGCCCATTTCCGAACTGATACTATCTCCGAACGCACTGCCAGGGTGGACGATGGACAGAGTAGCTGACTTACCTCGTATATTCTATCGAAGGGGTCTAGAGTTCCAGCCTTTTCCCATGGTTGCAAGAGCCGTCCGCAGTCATTCAAAATTTTGGGAATCACTGTGCGGAAATAAGGTGAGGTAGTCGACTTCGATGTGGGCCAGGCATACATTCTATCAGGCGTTCATTCCGCTGGGCGTCCACTAAGCGCTTATATATTCTAGCAACCCGCTGCTGGCGAAGTTCTGTTGTCACGCCATGGATAAGAGGGAGCTAAAGCGGGAAGTTTCATCGGTCGATGAGGATGCTTGGTGGGGTGATCTAGCACACTCACCGCTCCAGAAAGAACCCTGAAACCTTCCTGAAGATCCATACCTTTGGCATTGAAGAAATCCTTCCGACCCTGCTCTCCAGAGACGACGACGACGTTATTCTAATTTCCGCAAAGATTAGATCGCCCGACGTCACAGCAAAATGAACTGCACGAGAGCAGGCTCAAGGAAGCCTTGACGTACGTGTAAGAGTCTGAACTGGAACAGCCGTTGACCTGTCACTTGAAATCCCCAAACGAAAAAGTCGTAACGTCGCCGAAAGAAAGGCAAGACGTTAAAGAGGAAAAATCGTGGTAGGAGAACAGGAGTATCTTGGTGGCGTTGGCTGCGGGGACAAAGAAACACGACTGATAGAACCAAGCCTAGAGTCACCAAGACGAATAAGGAAGGGCGTTCGTGCTTCCAAAATAATTGTAAGAGAGAAACCAGTCCGACTGGATACATGGCAGGCCGGGTTGCAAGGGTGAAGTTAGCCCAAAAGCAAGTGGGTATAAATACGTGGAGAGACGTACGGTCATGCAGTGGAACCGTTTTGAGCGGTCACATCGGAAAGGTGAAAATGTTCGGAGGGTAAGTATATTTCAGGAAGGCCGCCAGAAACAGATGGAGAGACGCAATACAAACATGCATCGTCAAGAAAAGGGTCTCATGTAGTGATACCCTCTTTGGGCACACCCGCCAATCCCGAGTTGCACCGCGGTAGTTTCGGGGTGAGCTGGTGATGCCGTGTACGACGGACGGGATAAATTGAGTGAGCAGCGATCTAGAGTCGCAGCGGTTCCGTGATGTGGACTTCCATCGTACGAACAGTATGAGATTACCGCGCTGCTGTGACATCTCACTGACAGTCCTCGGAAAGGTACACGGTCCTTCTCTGAATGATGTGCCGGCGTTAGTTGCTAGCGAGAGGAAGAAGTTCAGAAGGTCTCCACATAGAAGTGAGTAAACCTTGAGAACCCAGTGCTCAGGACAGTATGGACGACGCATCAAATTAATCGGCGACTCGATCCGCGTTTGCACCAACTGACAATATCAATGTCTTGCATTGTTTACACTCGACATTTCGTGCGTACGTTAGGTTGCCAGGTCGAAGTCTCTTGGGTCGTTGTCTGTAGTACATATAAAAAAATCGGCGGATGCAATCGTGAGAATGCCGTTGAGGTCTTAACAAAGAACATTGTCGTGGATCCGTGAGGCGGCGATAGGCATGTATCGAACAGTTGATGGAGAAGTCACCGAGATTTACGGATGACACGTGCATGAGCCGGCTCGGGGCCTCGGACCTGCTGGTCGAAGAAGGAATGGTGGAGGTCTCATAGGGCATGGACAAACCTACGCAGTGTATATTTGTGGCGTCGGAACCGTTCGGCTGCCGTGAGTTGAAACATAGGATAGTGTATCTCTCAAGGCCGATCTCATGCAGTTGGAAAAACATTCAACCGTTTGCCTCTGATGACATGTGGTGATGGCAGTATAAAAAAAAGGAACACCTATCAAGCGCGTAGATATCAAAGAATAATCTGACAGCGAGGGTGTCAGATGAGCACTGACAGGTTGAAAAGAAGGAATAGAAGAAACATACCTATCTTAACGACACCAGTTGTCAAGGCTATATCTCCTTCGAAGCCGTCACCTTCTCGGTGATTACGTTGCGCACATCCCGCGCAGGCTGTGGCGGTGATCGAACGCTGTTAGGACACAGACATAGGTGGATAGAGCAGCAAGGACGACGAAGACGTGGAAGATTTGATGAGAGGATAAGAAGAGGTCGAATTTTCCAGGGGCAAGTCTCTCTGGAACCCTATTTGCACTAACATTGATCAAGATAAGTGAGCCGGCTCTAAGGAGACTTTAAGCGGAAATAGACTTGCTATAGTGTAGCTCCCGTGATATACATTGCGCCAGCCGCCAGGAGCCAGAAAAAACCCATTTCTTGAAGCACGGTCATTCCGTGAGAAAGCACCAGATGAGAGACTGGGAGCACGCCACTCAAGCCCAAGGCGATGAAAACCTTTGTCCGTGCATGCCGGAGAGTTGGCTTTCGATACTCAGGACTCAGGACGACGTATGCTGATGCTGCAACAAAAATGAGGTGTTGAGCGTGATCGGAAATTTAGTTACTCACCAAGACCAGCTGCGGTGATGAGAAGCGAGTAACAAAGTTTATATCGTGGTTCGCAAAGGAATCCGTAATACAAACAAGGATAGAAGGAACCGAGGATAAGAACTGGAGAAGAGTCACAAAAGCGTTTCAAACAGGCGCGAGAGGGCTTGCCGATAATCCCGGCATAATCTAGGGAATTGCATCGAGCGGCAACCTTGAAAGGAGTGATCAGTGGGAGTTGCGTTAATGGAGGCTGATTGAGCGGCGCATACATCCTTCGAATGGGATGAGAGTATGTGGTAGAGTGCGCTGCAAAACAAGCAAACGGTCGCCGACAAGAGGAAGATTACGAAGACGGCACGATCAGCCCAAGAAACGTCTTCACGGGACTTGAAGAAGGAAGTATTGAACGTAAGCAGGAAGAAGACAAAGAGGACAGAGGCATGGAGATGGGTATGAATGTTAACTAGAGTGGATGGATCAATACAAATTACACGATTGGCGGACTACCATACCAGTTTCATTATGGAGATCTGAAAACGTATTCAGTAGAGGCTGATAAAAGTTAGATGCACCGTACGTACATCCAAAAACTGATTCCAGGCATTTCTGCCAGCTGTTCAGCTCTCTGGTGAGTGAAGAGGATGAATAGGAGAGCTCTGGTAGGAGAATGGACGGTTACCCTCTATAACCGGATAAAATGAAGTGATTATCTTGCAACCATTCTGGCAATTCCGCAAATGTCAACAAGGTACGATGGTGGTGGTTTGGTACGATGAGAGGAGGATCTGGTACGAGCTCAGCACGAAAACTTGAAGAATGTACAGTGTGTCGGTGAAGGAGGGGCGTAGAGGCAGACATGGCTCAAAGGTTCGCTGGCAAGTGGAAAGGACTAAACACATGCCTGCGTCCCTATTGCTGTCAGCTTCTCTCCAGCGATACTCACGACATTGAACTCGCCCGATTAAGTCTATAACCCGGGCCGAATACCCATTCGGATGCTGTGAGCTTACGTCATCATCCATGCGTAGTTGCTCGCGCGAGTGACACAGTTCGTTTCATTCCCTCCTCCTTTGTTCTGCGCCACCTCGCAGGCCGTCCGCGTCAGTCGAAAGTTCGTATTTCGTATCCGTCCCAACCAACACAGTGAGCACCCTCTTCTTGATTATATTGCACCAAGATATGATATCCGACATTCAGTCAAACCCCATCTACACCCATGTCGACCATAGAGCAGCAACACAATGCTCCGCAGGAAATGCGAAATGTCGTCAACTTTCTCCGTAGTGGTAAGGCGGGTGTCAAGATTAGAGTGGGCGTCTTGAATGGAAAGCGGGTTGACTATTTTAAAGGTGGGTGACGGCCCGTTTTTCACCTTGTCGCAACTACCCATGTATAGTTTTGTAACTCGATATCATCATCTCCAGGCAAGTCTGCTATCAAGGCGTTGCTATCTCCAGCCTATGCCAAAACAAAGAACACACCCAAGATCACTTCAGAATCCGAGGCGGAAACACTTCTTCATAACATCATTCCCTTTGCCTTCTTCCTACGTGTCGACCGCGGCCAACCGGTGGGCTCCGCCTCGTCTCCGAAGACAATGCAAGTTAATCCAATGCAAGTCTTCAAACCCGACGAATACTATGCTTGGTTTTATGAGGGCTCTCAATGGACAAACTACGTTGGCGGCGTCGCAATGGTTGCCATCATCCTTGCTGGCGTCATGTTCCCGCTCTGGCCTCCGATCCTGCGTCTGGGCGTGTGGTACCTCTCTCTGATCTTCTTGGGTCTCGTTGGGTTGTTACTCGTCATCGCCGTGATACGTTTGATATTCTACATCATCACTATCCTCGTGGCCAGTCCCGGTATATGGATATTTCCGCGTTTGTTCGCCGACGTCGGATTCGTATGACCTTATACTTGTTAACCGACCCGCGGAAGCTGACTGCGGCACTGGTATCCAGGTCGACTCTTTCATCCCTCTCTGGGAGTGGGACTACCCAAAAAAGAAGTCGAAAAAGAAATCTTCCGAAAAGTCCGACAAGATCAAGAGTGCGAGCAGCGGTGTTGCCGCATCCGATGTGGCTGCAGTAGGGGCAGATGACTCCGGCACCTCAGCTGGAAACTCGCGCCCAGGAAGTCGCGCCGCGACGGTGGAGGAGGTTCCAGATGAGAACTCGTGATAAATTTATTGATGGTGCATCAAACTGTTCCCTGTCTAACCTCCGAATTGCGTTTCGGGCTTGCATCATACCTTCTTGCCATCTAAGATTCCTGGACTGTTCTAACGACTGCTCGAACATCTGTCGAGCGGACTCCGAATCATCATTCATCTATTAGAACAATATTGAGTCACCCCGAGTATAAGCGAAGGGGAGGGGAAGGTTACAAACCTCACGAAGGGATCCCAAGTTGAATAAGACCACTGCGAGCGCTTCTTCGCACGTCCGAATGTCGTCAGACCGACTAGCATTTCCTTGCGTTTTCTGTAACAGGGAGAGTGCTTGCCGGGCCCAAGCCTCGGACTGATGCAATGCAGCCGAAGTAGGGGTGCTCCGCATGAACAACTCTGACAAGTTGCTCATGAGCAGGGCACCTGAAAGGAGGGTGATCGGTGTCCGCCAACACATCGGAGCAGAGAGAAATGGGGTGGGCACAAACCTCGGCACAGTTCCTCTCTAGTGGCTTTCCTCGGAGAGCTGACTGGAGGGACTAGAAGTGAGATGGCATGTAGATAAAGGGGTACGGCAAATCTATAATATAATGAGAAAGGGGCTAATCAGCCTTTAAACAAAGAAGCGTATCCTTCATCCTCACGTCATTTGACCAGTTCTCGCATAAAAGGTTCCTAGTGCTTCCAAGGGTGCCCCGATGTCTGTTACACTGACCCACTTTGGTAACTCCAGGTCAGAAAGTACCAGGTGACTCTCTTCGCTCTTTCCCTGCAGCCGAGGGCTTCCATTATCTTTTGCGAGCTTTAGTACTTCCTCAACCGACCAGGTCAACCATCGTTCCTCTTCTTCGTCGCCAAGCTGATATGTGTCGGCCATCTCGCCAAGTTTTTGCCCGATGGATATCGCACGTAGCTTTTCCTCGCCCGTAAGGGAAGCCCAGTGCTGCTTCAGGTGTTCTAGTGCGGTGACATAGATCCCATAAGCCGTTTTCGGTTGGCCATCCACCTCGAGGACTTCGCTCAAAGTGATCGCTATTCCTGACAACTTCAAGAAAGGTGATGGGGATAACTTGACTAAAGGAAGCGATAGAGCAGTTTCAAACGCTCTTCGCGCGGACATGAGAGACCACGTAGACACCAACAATGTAAACCACGCACTGTGTTAGCAATCTTCGACTAAGAGCAAGGTTTCCTTGTTGTTTAGCCTTGACCCCGGCCCTTAAATCCGAGCGAACTTCTTCCGGCCAAATAGCAAAGGAGGAGTAGAATTCATAACTGTCGGCGAAACTTAGCATTTCATGGCAGAATCCGAGCAAAAGACATACGGACACCCCGACCATTGTTGAGATGAAGCCTAGGCCTATGAGCCCAAGAAATATGGTTCCAACACGGGGATTTAACCCTGAGGGTAGTACTCGAGATTGGAAGGTCCTACGTGCGCCAGGTGGATTTCGAAGGCATACTGAAGTCGTTAGTGTAGTAGCTTGAGAAAACAGAAGAACAGAAGAGCAGTAGCGAGAGGTCGACGCAGCACGACGCGCGACGGATGCCATTTGGAAGAAGAAGGCCTTTCTGAAAGGAGCTGAGAGACGGGGATAAATGAGATCACGTGTTAGAACATACGGCCCGGCCGCGATGTCAGAACACCCCACGACATCATGGCAGGCTATGCAAAACGGAAATGTGTTCTACAGGCAACAACGCTTGTACACCCTAGATGGAAAGCTCCCTAATCTAGGTGACTGCATCGTTGCTGGATGTCGCAATGGTGGTCCTTTGGGTGAGTAGGTCAATCCTTCGTGGTTACTGTGACCTTTAGCACACGCCCAAACAGCATTGATGAGAGATACCACCAAATTTATCGCGATTGGCTCTGCGACACCTATGTTCGCAAAGTCACAAATTCAAGTGTACTCACCTTCTGGTGAGGGCCTGCTGCTGTTTGGCGTACGTGCCGTCGTCAATTCACGCTCGTCAAGCTTACTTCTCGTTCATCGTTATAGTGGGATCAGGCCAAGATCATTCGCTTTGGCTGGACAAGTGACGAGCGACTGGTAGTCATAAATGAGGAGGGCGTGTACCGCCTCTACGACCTACAGGGCGACTACGTACAATTCTCTCTGGGAACAGACGCTGGAGAGGTCGGCATCACGGACGCACGCGTTCACGAGAGCGGTCTGGTAGCGCTGACCGGCTCATTGCAACTGTTGGAAGTGAAAGGATGGGAAGGCGGAAAGCCGCTGACTCTAGCCAACCCAAGTGAGTCCACTTCGTCTTCTTTCATGAGTTCTTAATCGACCAGATAGGTAGATCTCTCTCATCCTCCCAGAGTCTGGACCCTCATCCCGCCAGATTTCACAATTTCCCGCCACGTCGAGGTTCTGCTGTCCGTCGAGGCTAGCGTCCTTTCTGTGGATAATCTCGAAGTCGTCGACCAACGTCTGTCTCGCGGCCCATTTACTCACATGGCACCGTCTCCCAATGGCAAGTCACTTGCTCTCTTGACCGAAACTGGCACGCTTTGGGTCGTATCCACCGACTTCCAGCGAAACTTGGCCGAGTTCGATACAACCTCTGTTGACGGTGCTGAGGGTTCCGTCAGGCAGGTCGAGTGGTGTGGTAATGACGCCATTCTAGTCACATGGGAAGCACTGGTACTACTGGTTGGCCCATTCGGCGATACATTACAGTGCGTTCTATACAGAGGATCACGGCGCGTCATTGACACCTAAATTAAGGTACTTTTACGCTGGGCCTACATTTGCCGTCACAGAGGTTGACGGTGTTAGGATCATTGGGGGTGACGCGTGTGACTTCATTCAGAAAGTCCCAGGTGATCTCAGCTTCCTCAAGAACTAGGCACTTTCCTGATGACCATTTTAGCATCTAGTGTGTCTGTATTTCGTCCGGGGTCCACATCACCCTCGGCAATTCTGTTCGACGCATGGGAGAATTTCAGTAGACGATCTCCAAAGGCCGATGAGAACATACGGAGCATCAAATTAGACCTTGCGTCGGCTGTTGACGAGATTATCGATGCAGCAGGGCAGGAGTGGGAGCCCACATGGCAACGAAGGCTTCTAAGCGTACGTGCCTTTCGCTAAGTCCTTCATACATCACAATTTCGCGAACCCTGTGCCTCTTAGGCCGCAAATTTTGGCAAGTCATTTCTGGATTTGTATAATCCAACCGATTTTGTGAATATGGGCAAGACTCTCAAAGTCCTCAATGCAGTACGCCAGTTCGAAGTGGGTATACCCATCACCCATTACCAGTGCGTCTGATTTTCCTGTAGACACGCCTTGACTGATAAGCGTTAGATACGACTATCTATCGCCCACGCACCTCATCTGTCGGCTAACATCGCGTAACCTGCACCTCGTTGCGCTTCATATATCGTTTTTCTTGTCTCTCCCACCGGACAATGTCCTCAAACATTGGGCCTCTGCGAAAATTACCAAGTCGAAGCCCATTCCTAGTGGGACAGGCAAAGATTCCGAGATGATAGGCGACGAAGAGGTCTCAAAGGCTATCGTCGAAAAGTTCGAAAAGTTAGGCGGTGCCTCCGTCAGTTACGCCGAGATTGCAAGGAAGGCATGGGAAGTCGGCCGAACTCGCTTGGCTACCATGGTGAGTCGTGCAATATTATCGATTTCGTCTTTGGACACGATCTAGGAAGATGTAGTTGCTGGACCATGAACCGAGGGCATCAGATCAAGTTCCCTTATTGCTTCTGATGAAAGAAGACCGATTGGCACTCCAGAAAGCCGTCGATAGTGGCGACACTGATCTAGGTATATGTGATTGCGCTTCAAGTGGATTATATGCCCGCTTACACGTGTTCAGTCTATCATGTATTGCTACAGTTATACACTCGCCTGCCCTTGGGAGCGTTCTTCCGTCTAATCGAGGATGGTGGTTCGAGCCTTGCGCCAGCGAGCCGGTTGCTGCAAGTATATGCGAGGGAACAGAACCCAGAAATGCTTCGAGATTTCTACTATTCGGACGATAGACGTGTCGAGAGCGCTGTTCTCTCTTTAGAAGAATCGAGGCGAATGAAGGTAACGTTAGCCAGTTTTTTATACCCAGATTGTAAAAACTAGCTTCCTCCTCAGGATCCTGCTGCGAAGATCACGTCAGTCAAAGCAGCGCAGAAGTTTTTTTCTGAGGATAAGGAACGATCGTTTGAGGCGAAGGTAGGCCTTCTCGTGAAAATAAGCTAAAGGAACCCTGCCTTACCGATACATATCGTAGATGATGGATGAGTACAGTCGGTTGTTGGCATTCCAGCAGACGCTCGAGAAAGAAACTACAGACAGGATAGAATTCTTCGGGCTCAGCGTTGACGAGACGATCAAGAAGTGCCTGCTCAATAGCATGTCCAAACGCGCCGACAAACTCAAGTCGGACTTCAAAGTCCCTGACAAAAGGTTCACTACTTCTAGCCCGCCGTCTCCGCGCTCTTCGCTGACTAAAGGGCAGATTCTGGTACCTGAAACTCCACGCGCTGACTGTCATCCGAGACTTCGAGGGCTTGGAGGCATTTTCGCGGTCAAAGCGGAACCCGATTGGGTACGAGGCGTTCGTGAGGCACCTCGTCGAGAAGGGCCACCCGAAGGAAGCCGTCAATTACGTGCAGCGCTGCGATGGACCCAAACGCATCGATTTGTACGTTGAGTGCGGAGAGTGGGTGATGGCTGGTAAAGAATGCAAGGATCGCGGGGATCGTGCCAGGTTGGAGTGAGTATTATTTTGTTTTCCGTTTGAAAAATCCTTGGACGTCGCTGATGCCGTCAATACAGTAAATTGCGTGTTTCATGCCCCAACACGTTGATTGCAAGGGAGTTAGACCAGATCGCGTCGACGATGAAGTGAAACGATTTGTCGTAGATTTGTACACTAGTTATCATTGTCATCTTCCACCTTGCACTGGCGGGAGTCCCCTTCGCGGTTCTGGACTATGGTTGGATGACCAGACCCTTCGGAGCCGTGTCTGGCAAGAACAAGGTTATATCAAGTGTACCGTCTCAAGCACTCCAAAACCTGTTGAAATGTCCTACGGTGGCTAAAAAAATAGCAATAAATAAATTCTATCTCTTTACTAACCCCACTTAAGCGGGCAACCCTCATGTCGCCCTCGAATTGATCGATCGCCCGCTCCTCGAACTGTCACTGCGACTGACGCCATCTTCGTCGCTATCGTATGGTTTGTCAAACGAATATGGCAGAGGCACCTCTCGCGTGATGCGGTACTGGTCCATATTACCTATATGTTCGCTCTCCAAGCGGTCTACCCATCCACGTATACACATTGGTCAGCAAAGTGGGCAGGCGCAGACGGAAGAAGCTGACGTACAAATGTTCCACTGACAACGCCGTAGCATTTCGAGGAGCGCGACAATAGACGCACGAATGGGAGAGATGGGCCCACGCGTTGGGAGATATATTACCCATATGAAGCGGATGAAAATGTCGGTGATCTGTGCGAGGCGTCAGTTGGACCACTCCTTTCCGGAATTGGACCAACCCATTTACAATTGCAATGTAATAAAACTACACGTGGAGTTGCCGTTAGGGTGGTGTGAAAGGGATTACGGACGAGAAGAAGCGCACGGGAATATAACCCGAGTAGATCAAATCATCCCGCAGGAACACAAACCGCGCGCGAGGACGTAAGACAGACCAGTCCACCAGTAGGTCCTAGCACACGCACGATAATCAGCTACTGTTTATTATGAGAAACGCCAGAACTTACCCAGGATAAAGCATACAGAGAGCTTATTGTTCCAAAAAAGCAGAATAACACGAGGTTCGAGTCATAGTTTGACCCTTTCAATTCAATTATGTTGAGAATGATGGAAGAGCCTCTCGGAGAGATGCACACCGTTGTGTTGCCATAGATTGTAAAACAAGTAAGATAGAATCCCGATAAAATATTTCCCACCCTAAAAACAACATCGATGAGCTCACCAATGTCGGACGTGAAGAATAGACTTGCATTAATTAGATGAATAATCAGGCAGGTCTCCCACCAACGTCGAATGCTCTGAAGAAAGCGGGCTATTAACGGCAGAGCACCCAGGATAAAAGGTAACCCCCAGGGGCCAGGTTCGCTACAAGTCTTATATTGGTCGAAGTGGAATCCTACGACGTAGGAACACCCAACGAAGTAGATGCCCTTGAGCGAGAATGTTAGCGAGCAAAGTTGATCCCTGAAGAGATGCGTAGTATCAACAAGCTTGGATCGCCCATCGAATGCACACACCCAAGCCAGAAGTCCGCGAACTGATCCACAGCTACGATGAGAAAAGTGATATGAAAGATCCTGGAATTCGCTTACCTCCACTCGATGAAACCCACTTGTTAGAACCCGTCCAAATTTGCGGACGAACCACCACCGGCTCTCGCGGGACATGACCGGAAGCGGGTTGATCATGAACAACAAGACAAAAAGCAACCAAATCAGGGGCCATGTCGAAGGCTCGACCGTGCTCTCCATAACGCGTCCGAAGGAGAACCAAAAGGCCAAGCACAAGGTTGAAAGTAGAACGCAAGGTATCTATAGCGGACGTTCATCGGCATCCTCACATGTGTCGACAGGCAACCCACCTCGAAATATTCTCGGTGATCGAGATGCGTTCTGATGTCAAACTCTGAGAAAATTTATCAGAGATCAACTGATGGAAGGTTGTTGATCCTTACCAAAGATGAAAACATAATTTATACGAGAGGCAGTCCAAACTAATAGATTAGTGCCAACGAGAAATGCGAAAAGGGTAGGCACGAAAAAAACGGCGTAGATATATAACAAGCTTCCCCACGCCGGTATTTCAGCTCGCGTGCGCTCCTGGAAACCTGAAAGGTCTCAGTAGCCGTATGAAAGGAGGCCCCGAGGACCTACTGCAAATGACACCTTCGACAAAGGCGGGGATAGCAAGGCCCAAAGCGACGCCTGTACGGAATGTGCTAAAATGGTGTGTCTTCTGAGAATATTCTGTACGTAAGCGGTTCAAGGCACGGTCCCTATCACCCTGCGCTGTGTACAAATTCGTCAGAAAACGAGATGGGTAGTCATGAAAAAAAGCCCACCGAAACGCGTCGTGAAATGGTCCTCCGCCTCCTTCAGTAGTGCTTGCACGGTCTGATCTGATGTGAAACTACATTGGTCAACCTATTGGCGGAAGCGGGAACTATGTAACACTCTTGCAGCAGGAAAGGCGGAACAAACAAACCTTCTCCTTCATGTATACATCTTGCAGTGGCACCTAAGACAACAGCTTACGAGGAGAAGTTGGCAATCAAACCTAATAATCATACCCTTGTGACCTTCTCAAACTTCTTCAGCGCCTTTCGAAAGCCTGTGATATTCAAAATCTGCTTCCAATGGTTAATTTTGAGGCACCAGGCACCTGAAAGGATCATCTTACGCGATAATTATTGAGGACCTCAAGACCACGGTAGTACTCCGCTACAGCACGCTTGAGTTTCTTGCGTGCGGATACATAGCCTTCTGGCAAAAGCTTCGTCGCGCTGGCCTGGCGATGAAGCCCTTCGTCCGTTCGGGAAGTGTTACGAGACCAATGCACCTCGGGGACCTTCCCCCTGGACGCATTTAATCGATGGGCCGGAAGAAAGGGTAATGGTGTGTTATGATTTTTGGCATCTCGGTAAGTACCCTGTTTTCCAGTAATTCAGCAATGCACAAATCGAAGGAAAACCTTCGGTACATGAAACAAACGACGATGGTCCTTCAATTCCTTAAGTTGCTCCTTGAGCCTTAGGCTGCGTGCGTGCGCTTCGGCTTCTCGTTTGATAAAGAAAGCCTCGACTTTGGACAGTTCCGAGTTAAGTTTCTGAATAAATGCCAACTGGACAGGTGGCATGCGCTCAAGAAACATAGCAAGTGTAGGCGGACGAATAGGTATAGGAGGTGATTGAATGACTGAAGAGACCACTGAGCCAGAGTGGAGAGCAGAAAAAAAGTAATTACATCGTGAGGAGCGC